>Ga0065711_1012109_pt1 | contig 11973 bp, 5 predicted proteins | sample Hoacrofraction12_FD_59098 | JGI IMG/M metagenome (GOLD analysis project Ga0065711, IMG submission 59098) | Hoatzin crop microbial communities from Cojedes, Venezuela - Epithelial fraction 12 v2 (version 2) | ecosystem: Host-associated > Birds > Digestive system > Esophagus > Crop | place... | reverse complement strand
GAAGGCTGCGGGGAGACCTGATTGCAGCCTTTCAGTACTTAAAGGGAGCCTATAGGAAAGATGGGGACAATCTGTTTAGTAGAGACAGCAGTGACAGGACGAGGGGTAATGGTTTTAAACTAAAACAGGGGAGGTTTAGGCTGGATATAAGGAAGAAATTCTTTACAATGAGGGTAGTGAAACACTGGAACGGGTTGCCCAGAGAGGTAGTGGAGGCCCCATCCCTGGAAACATTCCAGACCAGGTTGGACAGGGCTCTGAGCAACCTGATCTAGTTAGCGGTGTTTCTGCTCGCTGCAGGGGGGTCGGACTAGATGACCTCTAGGGGTCCCTTCCGACCCCAAACTTTCTATGATTCTATGATTCTAATCACAGGGCACAGAGGAGGTGAGCACCCAATTTCTGGACTCACTTGCACCTCTAGTGCCGCTAAAGACAAAACTTTTCTTTCATGAAGACATTCCTAGGCGAATAGCGAGTATCCTTCTCTGCAGGTCTCTCTCCACCCGCTGCTATTCAGGCACACATCTAATCCTGTCTATGTTATCTCTATGATGGATATTGTGAATTTGGGTTCTCTCTCCCCACTTGTCACAGCTATAGGGCAGGAGGAGAACTGAAGTATCACAAAACCAGCGCTGTTCAATGACCTGCTATCGGTCGCACCTCACCTGCAGAGGTGAGGGCACTATCTCAGCCCATGGAAGCAAAACCATAATTCGTACCTGACAAGATGTGTGGGCATGCAATACATGGGAGCGAAACAACACATACACACAGAAAAGACAGGTATGGTAAGCAACACAAAGAAATGTAGGAAAGAACCCAAACATAATTAAAACTATTCATCTGGAGAACAAACCATGCCATCTCTCAACACCTCCATGAACATCATTCCCAGTCATCTGTTCTGCTTCATCTTTTCCCCTCCTCCTGGCAACAAAATGCTGCCAGCTGCAGCATCAAAGCTGACAACCTTAAGTGATGGTTTCCAAAAGACATCCACCTTTTTCCAGGAATGGTTGTTGTGTCTTTCCTTGCCTTTCTGGGGAACCACTAACGTTGGCAGTGCCTGCATGGCTCTGGCAGTAACCACTACTGGCATTTCTTTGTTAGAAGAGTGCCTGTTCCTGGAGCCCTTGATTGTGGCAATGGTGCCCTGAAGTCTAGGGGCTGCCACAGATGTAGTCAAGTAGCATTTCTAAGCGACAAGGGCCACAGGACATCAGGGACTATGGTGAGGAATCACATCTGTAGCTCTCCTGAGCTTTTCATCACAGGGTCAGGGACAGCACATGTGCTTCACTGAGCAGTGTTAGAGTTGTTTGCTCGGCTTGAGTGGACAGGACTGGATCACAAAGTTTACTACAGCTACAGGCAGCCTGTGTCTCAGCTGTTGCTCACACACCTCTTGTCTTGGAATCCTGCTTTGAAACGTAATGATTAAGCGACCAGTATACCTATGCACAGCTGTATCACGCCAGTCTGTGTACTGTTCCTCTGGTGCCCTTTACATTGTTGACAGTTAGATTTACCTAACAAGTGCAAAATTCATGGAACACCTGGAAAGAGCTATTTGTGCGGTAGGGAAAAATAAAAAAGGAACTTCATTTCACACAAATACTGTTCAATCCTGTTTATACTTACATGAATACCTTTCTCTTCATATTTAAACATTATAGTGGAGTACAAGGTACAGCGATTCTTTTCATATTCCAAGTTTACAGCAGAGCTCCAAATAAATGTTAATATAGAAGCTGTAATGTATTCTGAGTTAAGCTGTCATAAAATCCAGGGCTTTTCACATCATCATTTTTGAAGGTCGGTGCCACAGAGAAAAAGAAGCATCTGTATTGGATCACCATGAAGGTTTGTAATACATTGCAATAAATACTGCAATATATTTCATTTTTATATGTTTTTGATGAAGAGGCAAAAGTGCATCTTCAACAGTTGCTTTTCAAAAATTGCTCATCTGTTTGGAACGGCTGTAAAAGAGATTGAAGCTAAACATTATTCATGGATACATTACAGCTCCTCACTGAGACCACAGCTGAAATGAGAAGAGGATTCCAATGATATTTTATTTGGAGTATTGATTTTTCTGAGCTCATCCCACAAAGCTATTGCATGTGCGTTCCACACAAGTAGAAGAAGATGTAGATTATCCTAGCTGGCTTTCTTTCCTAAGTTTGTTTTTCTTTCCCCAATTTGGCTATACACATGTTGCTAATTTTGTGCTTTGATTCTCCCAGAACCCCTAACAAGGGTGAAGTTTGCTCCTTTGCAGACTTTTGAAAATAAAACAAACACTTTTTGTTCAGAGTGTCTAAATCAATTCAAAAGTGATGCATGGAATACCTTTGCCCCTCACTGCACGGCAAAGAAAAGTAGCAGTTACTTAACTGTGAAAGAACATTTGTCAACAGTTTAGGTTGCTGGGTGCAGAACCCTTGGAAAAGTCCCAGTCTAAAGCACGAGCGTAAGAAATGGCTGCAGTTCCCTGCCTCTGCCTGCGGCCTCATACAGCGCTGGAAAGGAACAGGAGCAGCTGGGGTCAGTTTGAGAAATGGTAAGATACAGAGCCCAGATTACAGCCTTTACATTAGATGTAGTTAGGCACCCTGGAGCCTACCGATACGCATTTTACATCAAGCGACACTGCAAACAAATGGCCCAGAGCATACACTGGCACAGCAAAGCACAGACTACCATGGACACACCAGCAATATCCCTGAAGGAGTGAAGAGTCGGGAAGAGATGGTAGACAGGTTACTAGAGTACTCCATCTGGGCAAATCTGGTCTGTCAATAAGTCTGGCCCTGATTTTTTAGCTGCATTTTATTTATTTTATTCTTCAGTAGTTAAGCTAGAGAATTTGCTTTAGGGTTACCTAAGGACTGGACGGTCTCTGAAGCTCCACTCTCACCTGGTCAAATGATCTCTTCAGGTCACCACGAGGCACAGTGACAAAGGAACAAGAGGGTTGTACCGCAGATACTTCTCATGATAATTTAACCTTGAGGAACTGAAGTCAGTCTGACTCCTGGCAGTGTAGCAGCTCCCAGACTAATGGAAATTCCTGCCTATTCTGCATTCCCGTGTGCCTGGTGGCTGCTGGTAAGAAGAAAACTGCTGGTTTTCAGCAGCTCCTAAGAAGAAAAATCCCAAGGAAAGAAGAAGAAGCAGTGGTAGTGACTTCAAGATATGCTTCTGTCTGCAGGGCACCAGGGTGCTTGAAGGCCAGTGTGGGCTCCAGCATGCTGCATGGGCATTTTCTGTGGGCTGTTACCCACCTTGGGCAGCTCGGTACGTACTGCCAACAAGGACTAAGGGATTCCCTGCCAACTTGTGCCACCCCCGCTCTCTGTACAGCCTTACAAGGGCTTGCACAGAGTTGCCCATGGCAGCTTTACCTACGGACTGAATTCCTTGGGGGGAGTTCATCCCCTCCTGATGCAGGACACTAGCATACAAAGTTTCAATCAGAAAGCGAATGGTCTTTATGGGGCACCTCTCTTTCACAGCAGCTGCAAACCTGACACAAGAAGTGGCATGCAATGGTCCTTTTCCTTTTTGGGTAAGCAGACCTGGGTCAGCTGAGCTTTCCCCTCTAAGAAATACTGGTTTTCCATTCCCTGATGACTTACTTATGTTGCTACACATTGAATTCTCCTAGAATGGCCTGTTAACTACAGAATATCAATACATTGCACATGTTCCAGAAAAAAATGAATTAACAATAACATAAAGTAGTTACTATTTTATGAACTCACAATCCTGTATGATCCTTTATTAAAATATTGCAGGTGAACATTTGATTTCACGTTTGGATCTACCTTTGCTGAATGAAGTGAAAACATCAGAAAGGCACGGTTGTTCTAGTTCACTGAAATACTGGGGTAGTTTCTCCAACATTTCACATTTCGATGTGAAAACGACACCCACACAACCAATCCCCCCCCCAAAAAAAAAGTATCCTAATACAACTTTGCATTTCTGCCTTTTTTTTGATCCACATTTCAGGGTTTTTCAAATCCAAAGAGTCTCATATTGTGAATGTATAGATAGTGACCAAGATCTGCAAGTACCTCGAATTTGAGGTGCCTATATCACTATTAGAACAACTGGATAAGATTAAAAAAAAAAATAATTGAAAAATCGTTTTCAATTTTTTTTTGGGGGGGGAAACATGGGGCTTTTAGTTAAATTCTCTGGCTCAAACTGATCAATTGCAGGATGGAGTTGCTTGCCAGAACTGGGTAAAGAGCGGCAAAATAGCCCACTGACCCACAACTTACCTTTTGCTACTAGCATATTAATTGTGATGAATAAGAGCAAGGTCTCAGCCTCACTCATGTTGTATCTGACCCTACTGCAGTTAAGATAAGGTAGCCACGAAGTTAATATCTTCCCTTCTGTGACTTTCTACACAAATTTTGAAAGGTCTAGGCTTGATACCATGTAAACAGTGAAAAATCTTTTAAATCCAATAGAAAATGTCAGAGAACAGAAAAATTTTTCACTCCATATCTACTTGATTCCAATTTTAGGGGGAAAAAAAAAAAGAGGGACAGTTGCAGCCAGAAATAAAAAGAAGAAAAAAAAAAAAATCAAACTCTTAGATAGCTACACAAACAGAAGGAGCTCCTAAATTACCATTCAGTTATGAAAAGTTAACTAAGACCAATTTTTCTCTTTTGTTTTGATTCCATTTTTGTCTGAGATTGCATAGAAAGCATAGGCATAAGCTGAGACAATAAGCAGGTAAATACTGAGCAGATTTATTTGAAAGTCTCTATCTTCTCCCATTGATAGCAGCAATAAAGCTTTCAGCAGTGTAAAAGTCTAGAAAAACATTCCCTGAAACTATGGCCAAATGGATCTATTTTTCACTCAAACTGTATACCGTATGGGGGCTATAAACTGCCACAGGGTCACATTTAACAGGGGAACCAAGCTAAATAAAATAAGAACCAAGCATGTAACTTCGTCCCCAACTTTCCGCACCCCCATTGCCCCCCCCATTATGAAACTTAGTGATTTGAAAACCAGGTTGATTTTGCTTTATAAATAAATGAATCACTTGCTTTGACACTCCGTGAATTTAGCCAGAGGCAAAATGAAATCTTTTGATAACTGTTCTTGCACTGTTTCTGACAGAAGCCCAAGATCCAGCAAGAACGGAGTTTAAGAGAGACACTTTCTTCTGGGCTCTATAAAGAACAAATAAGTAGAGCATGTCTTGTGTTCAAACAAACAAAGAAAACATTCAAACCCATACAGACAGGGTAGATGTTAGGTGGGAGCCTTTAATCTGTTAATGTCTATCGATACGTTCTCATCGCTGTTACACAGCTTTTGGATGGACTTGCCGCTTGCGTCACTAAGATAGGTATTATTTCTTTCCATGCAGTGGCCACAGATGACTAATGACTTTTGGAATAGATTTTTTAATGTTTTGCACTTGTTTCTTTTACTGCTTCTGTTTGGAGAGAAGAAACAGAGTGCCCCTGGGTTTTGTGTTTGTTTTTATTTTGTCCTTTCATCTTGACAGCCTTACTATTGGAGGGGGGGAAGTTTCAAGACCAAGAGAAAGACTTCTGCGCTGCCTTAAGAAATGACTTTAAAGATACCATTTATCTAGTTTTACTGAATACATCTTTTCAAACTTATGGTGCAAATTTAATGCGACATTTTAATGCAAGTTTTAGAAGGACATAAAATTCTGCAGTCACAATTTTCTACATGTCTACATATCTGTCTACGTATCTATTAGGGCCATAACTGTTTAATTAAGTTGACCTGCCTCAAAGCGGCAAAATCTAGTGCTGGGCATTTTATTCTGAAAAGTCTTTAACTGCCAAATCCTTCAGTTCTGCTACCGCTTTGCCAACCCTCCCTCCTGCTAAAAATCATTATCTGAAATGATCACAAATAATCAAACCCTTGCTCTCTCTTCATAAACTAGAATGATCCTGTCCCTTCACATTGCTCCAAAAATAAACGAAAAATCTTACGAAACATAGAAAGCTCACCAAACTTCATTGCCCAGTAATGCAGATTGCTGTTCTAAAGCCTTGTGTTCTTCCTCTGAATGAGTTTATTGTAATCATTACACAGCACTAGAATCGGTATCTGCACAGCCTGAATGCCGATGCTTACGTGGAGGTTGTTAGCTAACGAGACATTAAAGTATACTAGGGGCAGTGCAACCATTTCCTTATCTTTCTTGCAGAACATTTCAAAACGGTTTTCACAACATACTACAGAATTTTCCTAGATGTAGGTCCCTATAAAAGCTGTAATTTTCTTTCAGAAGAATTCAAGAGCCACAGACAGGCCCAAAAGAATAATTGTTTCTGCAATGTGGATGGAGAACAGAAAAAAGGTAAATTGTGAAGAGTACAGAAGATACTTTTCTTTGAGAAGATATTGGCTTTCTGTAGACAAGGGAAATACGCTAGATCCAATCTGCCTGGGTTACAGCAAGGTATTCAAGGGGAATTGCTAGAGAAGTTGGGAATTAGGGAATTGATTACCAGATGGGTTAGGAAGTAAAGGGAGGTGACTGGCACTGTGGTAAACAAGGAACTTCCAAACTAGAGGGAAGCTGTTATGAGAACATCTCAGGTCGCAGGACATCCTGTGTTCAGCTTTTCTTTAATGACCTTTACGCAAGGAAAAGACTTGTAACTCTGCAAATAAAACGTGCGGATGTTGCAGACCTGGAAGACACCACTGGAAAGGAGAAATGGATTATCACGCACAGAGAAACAAATGACCTTAGAGAACGAAGTGAGAAATGAGAGACAACATAGCAGTGTCACTGCACAATGCTATCAAAGAAAATCCTCTTATGTACTGGAAGATAATCAGCTGGTATTAATATAGAAGGAGGAAAATCTCCTTGCAGATAGTCAGCTTGGAAGAACGAGAGACACCGATCTGATGTCGTCATTAAAGAGACAACTAATATTTATCAGACAAGGTTGCTTTAGCAAAGATGAAGAGTATTAACTCTTCCCTACAAAACCCTGTTAAGGGTTTAGCTAGAATTCAAAATACAACTCTAATCACTAAGGCTCAAGAGAGATGAATGCAGAAGGAAGAACTACACAGTGTGGCTACTAGGCGGGTGGTGGGAATGCAGTACCTGCCCTGCAGAGTGAGAGCAGAGGTGTCTGCCTTGCCAAGGGAACAAAAATCTGTGTTGAAAAACAACACGGTGTGGATACCCTAGTTTTGCAAGTTTGGCCTACTCACTATTTTGGTTTCAGATGGATGTACATTACTTTTTATTCCCCTCTAGGGTGGTCCTGTTTTACTCTCAGAAAATACATCTTAAAAAAAATCAAAACAAGAAGTGATCAACCCCTCCCTGTGATTTTGTGAAGCATGAGCAAGAACATTGTCCTGCCTGGTTAGTACTTCAGTGAGCATTTCAGTAAGGCTGATCTGTAAAAGCCCAATTTACACAGTTGATGTGTGTTCACACTGCAAAACCTCACAGTACAGACTTGCTACAAAGCAGAATGCACTAGAAAAATATTCATAAATAAGTATTTCATATGCTCCTTAATCAGCTTTTCCTTCCTTTTCAAATCCAAGCATATGTCACTTCTTTGCAACTTGCCATCCAACATAGTTGTGACATAAGTTGTCATTAATTGATTCCTTTTTACAGTAGGAACACCTTGAACTCTTCATCCATTTAGTTCCTAAACTTGGAAAAACTGAGGTTTCTTTTTAACGAGCACCAAAGCTTTCCGATTCCTTAAATTTCTAAGTTATGCTTAATGAAAATGTGGGGTTTTTCCTAAAGTTAAAATCCAACCACTCTGACAGTATATATCCAATAAAATTTTTAACCCCAATTGCTGCAAAATTTAGCTGATAATATATCAGAAGACCAAAATCAAACAGTTTTCATCCCTCCCTTTAGAAAGGGTTGTATGTTAAAAGGTGTCTATACATACACATGTTCAAATACAACTGTATAGAGAAAGACAGGGTTATTTTCTTTGAAGAAATAATTTCCCCATCTCCTGTTCCCATTTCTCTTTTCCACTGCATATGAGCACTCTTTCCTTGTTCTCATTTCTTGTCTTTAATCTGTGGGGTTGTAGACACTCTGCAGAAAAAGAGCCAAGAATGATCTTCCTGATATTCGTTTCTTTCACCCATTGTAGCTTGAAAAAAATTTCCTTCCTTCATGACTTCAAGAGATAGGCTTCCAAAGCAGCCGCACAGAATACCAAAAGACAATGATGCACAGCAAACATTCCCCAAGATTAATTATAGATTGATGGAAATGAAGGCACAAAAGTACAAACCATAAAATCCACAGAACGTTTTTGAAAGAATCAATGGAATAAATACTCCTGCTACTGAGACAACTCAATGCATCATCTTGACTTCTGACAGGACACAAAGCCATTTTCATCCCCCAGTCCTGAAGTTCCTTAATGTGTTAACAAGAAGCTCTGTTAAATGAGATCCTATTACACAAGCTAAAGACCTAAACAAGATTTGTTTTTAAATGATTTGCTATCCATCATTTTACTATTCAAAATTCAGCTTCAGAAAGCATCATGAGTAACAACCCTCAAAAAGGAAAATTCTCAGTACCTGCCTTGCTCTCCTCATTACTGCTTTTAATGTGGCTTGCAGTCTGACAAGCAAGTGCGACACATTTAGACATACAGTGATGATGACTACCGGAATGTCAGATTCTCCATTTCTTTTGCCCAACCTATTCTCACAAAACGTCTATTCCCAAAATGTGGAGGAAGAGCAAAGGGCCTTTGGTGGGCTTAGTTTTAGGTCATCTGGATCTGCAGCCAATAGCTACTGGAGAGGATGTGCAAGGTCAAAGCCTATGAAAAAGTATCTCCAGGCTTACATACACTTACATACACCTTGTGTTCGTAACACACCGCCCTTGTATATCTCCCCTAGTTACTGCTTAGTCCAGTAGCCCTGGGATCCAGAGAAGAGGACAAACCTTACCAGCTCCTTGGTATTGTAGGCTTCCATAACTACAAAAATCCACTTACAAGAAACCTCTCCTTTCCAATAAATGTTCTAAGACCTGAGAGGTCCTAAGTTAGAGTTATGTCAATTAGTTTCAGGCTAGGGTATCCAATATTTCTGAACTTGTGGCCCAAGAAGTTGTGCATGCACTCATCAAAATTATCTCCCTAGAGGCACAGATGGGAAAGTTCATTCTGTCTCTGCATGACCACAGTGTCCCCAGCCTCAGCCCTGGCATGGCCACAGAGTCACCAGTGCTTTGCTGTCCCCACCACCGAGGTAGATGGAGCAGCAGATGTAATGTTAGGTCTTGGGGTAGTCATTTTGTTCCATAGTTTTGAAGAGCCCAGCCCAAGTTGTTCCAAGAAAACAGAGGGGCTCCCAAAGGCGTCTCGCTGGCTCTCTCTGTCTGCCCACGCCGCCCTGAGAGGTGCTGAAAGGGATGGCTGAGCTTGACTTTGCTTTTAACCTACGCAGGCATTCTGCTGGCGAGGCCCAAGGATCTGCTTCCTCCCCCTTACTGCAAGCAAGAAATCACGGCTTGAGGCTTTCCAACCCGCAGCGCATTTTCCCAAAAACCCCAAGCTTTGCTAACCCCACGTGAGGGCTCCCCGAGGCTGAGGGAGGCTGCTGGGAGCATGTGGGATCCTGCATATCTGCGTTCATCAGACAGACCCATACTCTGCAGGATCCTCACCAGGTCCCTGATTAGAAATGAGCCAACAGCACACAGATGAATTCTCAGCTTTGCAAAATCTCCATGGGAGCAGGAACAGACATAAAATAAGACTCTGGTGCAATAAAGTTTATAAATGTGCACTCACCACTACCAAACACTACTTTTATGGAAAGCACCAAGTCACGCATTCAGTTCTCCTGGGATTTCAAGGGCACTTCAAAAGGTTTCTAAAATTCAGCATGTGCTTTATTGACTCGGGCCGAAGGAAAGTGAATATGGAGGAGAGAGAGTGGAAAGAAGAAGGAGCCATGTTTTTGCATCTGCTGATCTTTCATTTCAGTGGAGAACCTGGAAACTCATTTCCCAGGAAATACTCTGACTCTAATTTTCATTTTGCTTTTCATTTTTTAACTGGGCATCCTACTAGGGTCTGTTGTCCCAAATGCAGTTGCAGACCCTTGCTACTGTAACAGATCCCTGAGGTGAGCTAGGAAGCTTGGGCAATTCTTTAGGCCACCTCTTGGCCAGAGCAGGACTACTATGCCCACCTCATTCCTGATAGGTGTCTGTGTAACAGACTCTCCTTAAGCTTTTATAGTCTCCCCAGCACCCTTTAACACTTATTCCATTGTTTTCTCTTGGCTCAGCCATGAACGCCATCAATAAGCTGACACTTGGCTATGTGGTTGCAGCTTGCCCCGAACATCACTATTCTTTTCTTCTTCTCAAGGGATGTGTTCAAAGCTGCATATAAGACAAATTCTGTGTTAGCTGCCTTTTATTGCTGCTTATATAGCAGGGATCCTCTGGCAACTGTCAGTTGCAAAAGTCCCTTTGTATCCTTCCTCTGGTATCCTGAAGGAACCTCTTCAATTCTTCCCCTATCCAGCTCTTCAACTACTACAATACTGTGAGTTCTTATACCAACTTCTCCACAGCTGCTTCTGTCTCTACATATCAGTTTTCAGAATTCACCTCTCACTCCTTCAGTTTCTTTCTGAAGAGGAGGAGTTATCTCCAATTTCTCCTCCATGTTCAATAACAACCTAATTGGAACAACTTCACTAAAGATTAATGTCTTGTTTGCTCATGGTTGTCCATCTTGTGTATTGTCTTGCAATGTATCGGCTGTATCATAGTTTCCATTCCCACAGTACATTTTCTGTTCCACTTTTTCTTTTTCTAACTTACCGTATCTCTAAGTTAAAAGAATAGGTTATACAAAAAAGTTGTCTGGCTTAAAGTTTTCTGTCAACCCACATTTCACCTGATGACAGATCAAATTTGAAGGACGCTGCCCTGAAATTTAGGAATGACAAATAGGAATCTGATTTTTCAGCTTTTTAAAGCATTCTTCTGTCAATTTCTACACTTTCCATAACACCATTGAGCTTGGACACCCTGAACCTGAAGTAACATACTTATGATCATATTTCTTTGAAAACCGTTTCTTTTACCTGTCATAATGATGTTTCCTATGTCTCATTTAGTAAACTCAGACATTAGCTTTGAGATTTCATCTCTAAACACCGTAATTTTCTACTGATGCTACTTCTAGACAGCAAAAATATTTGTTCAGAAGCGCACCACTCTTGTTTCATCAAACAAACTTTTGATACAGGTTTGGGATTTTTTTACCTTCCTTCATACACATTTCTACTAGGAATTATTCTCGCTCTCTTCTTCCAACTTTCCTTTTAACTTAACTTTTAACTAAAAGTTAGCACAACTAACTTTTCTCCAAAGGCTTTGTTGCTACTAGCACACAAGCTTGTACACCAGGGTTCACTTTTACAAATATACAGACTTCACTAGTATTTCAGTTGGTTTTTCAGTTCTCACATGTAATACTTTGGATGAATTTCACAGAAAGCCCTCCTTTCACTTCTTGTTCAACACTGCATCATTAACTTAGCTTTAGATGCATTCAGTCTTTCTCTACTGACTTTTCTAAAAGATCAGTTTGCTGCTTCTGCATATAGCTTGTCTAAACATCAGACACTGCTTCAATCTGATTTTTAATTTTTTTTACATGTTCTGCACAACTTTTCTTCCTGATTGTTCTAAGTAATGGATCAGATTTTGTTTACACTTCTCCTTGGAGTGTTTGATATTTTTTCACTTCTGTATGCGTGTAAGGGTTTTCAGATTTACTTATCCAATGCATTAACATTTCTTCTTTCCCCCTCAAAACATATGGCCTGGCTTGATTGCCTTCCTTAGCCTGCCACATCTGCTTTTTTTTTTTTTTTTTTTTT
>Ga0065711_1048129_pt1 | contig 11974 bp, 4 predicted proteins | sample Hoacrofraction12_FD_59098 | JGI IMG/M metagenome (GOLD analysis project Ga0065711, IMG submission 59098) | Hoatzin crop microbial communities from Cojedes, Venezuela - Epithelial fraction 12 v2 (version 2) | ecosystem: Host-associated > Birds > Digestive system > Esophagus > Crop | place... | reverse complement strand
TTTTTTTTTTTTTTTTTTTTTTTTGAGCAGCTTTAAAGTCCTTTTTACCAGAAAGCAATGCTCTGAAATGCTTCTGAATTCTAGTGCATTGTGTCTAACTGCAAACCGGAGCACTGTTTCAGTTTCAGGAATGATATGTGAAAGAATCACAGCAAAGGCTTGAAGCAAATTCACCAAGTTATGGAAAACAGTTTATTATCTGTGACATAATGGGACTTAGCTATACATTTGGTACGCAAGCAGTACAAATGTTTTTTGTAATTAAATGTCAGATAGGTGTTCACAAATTATTCCTCTGATACAAACAGGCAGTACAGCAATGGTGTGTTCTATTCGCCAAGTAATTTGGGGGGGAGGTGGGGTGCGATTTGCTCAGTACGTCGTGTAGTAGATGGATTGGTGCAGGCAATGTGGATAAGGCCTGAATATCTTGCTGAAAGGCAACAGGTCCCTTGAAACCTCCAGGTCAGTCCTGTCAAGAAAGAAAGAGAAGTGAACAGGATTTCACACATGGAAATTAACTGATTTCTTGCTGTTCTAGGGCCAGGTTCAGCTCCACTGTTCTGCTCGGAGTTTCTTTGGATTGACACAAGCAAGTGAAAACCTCTCTGATCTGGCTTCTGTGACAAGATGAAATGGATACAGCTGACTTGGAGACAGGAGAGGAGTGAAAGCAGGTAAAGCACAGATGTGGCATTTACAGGTTTTAAGTGTACATCTGATGACAGTGAATTCTGGGGAGGGTAAAATTAGTAAACTGTATTTGTGATGGGAGGGTAAAAGCTACTTTAAGACACAATTTCCTTAAATCTGCTCTTCTGCATGCTTATGCATGTTATAGATGAACACACAGACCATCTGCCTCTGGCTTTCTCTTACCATAGTAACCAGTTAGCATCCCAGTCCACTCAGTGACCCAATTCTGTCCAACTTGACACCAAAACAGCCCCTGGAGAGGCCCTTTTTGCGTCTGCCTCGGTATCTATGAGGTAGACTTAGCAGGTCACTGAAGAACCTCTGGACAGCACTATCCGCCATGGACATGCTCTCAGGCTGGTCCCTGGTGTTTTGGGTCCACTGGAATTCAACGTCTTGCTGATCAAAGGCGTCTGTTGGGACTATGGCATCTTGCTCATGGTCCCTCTCTTCTGAGACCAGGGGATGCTCCAGGTCCGCATCGAACAGTTTGGACAGACTCTGGAAAAAAAGGGAAAAGTGTAGATGGTTGAGAGGGAGGGGTTCTGGGAACTGTCATTATTTGCATATAAGCCATGCTCGCTACGAAGTTTGGAGAAACTTGTTTTGAACATTTATCAAAAGATGAAAGTACTGAAGTGATTTCTGAAGCTGATGATGATTATCTTTTAGTTTTTTCTGGTTCACCAAGCTGCTCTGAGCTAACACTGTATGTCTTCTCAAAATGCTCTAAGGCTTTATGCTGTTACTGTTACTGTGTTCTGACAAACTGCCAGTTCAGCCTTTCCAAATTCCAAAAAATGATGAAAGAGGCTTGGTCAAGAGTGAATAAGTAACAAGAAAAAATGGTTGATGTCTTGGAACAATAAGAGAAGCAATGCAATGACAGGAGATGTGCTGAAATTTGAGCGATAAGGATTATATATTTATTTACAGATTGGGAGGTTACTTCTTATTTGGGAATCCCTAGTTAGGTGGCTGAAATGCATTTTCTTAATGACTTGGAATTCCTGTGCACACAAATACATACACACACTCTTTCCCTTTTTCTCATGTTCTACCTCTGGGACTCGAAAGCAGGGACATTACTGCACTACTGAGCTGAGAAGGAGATCATGCAAGTACAACCCGCTAATTCCTTTTTCAGCTTAAACCAGGGGCTTCAGGGAGAACCATGCAGGTGACTGTTCTAAGGGTCTAGATAGCAGTCCTTCCAGAAAAATTCCTGTCACTAAAAGCTTACTGCTTTACTCAGTCCCAGGATGACCCTAAATCTTCAATCCCCAAATTGACCCCTCAGGAAAAAATGTTTTCCTTTCAGTTGCCTCATGATCAGAATTTTAAATCCAGTAATCGATTACTTTGGTTTCCCTCCATTTAATAACTCTGTGTCTGCTCATCTCAGGGCCCGTGCTGTCACGATCTCTTTCGAGTGTTTCCTACTGCTTTAGCCAGGGTTGGAAGAAATGGGGCTAATCTGAACTAAGTCCTAAAGAAGCATCAGCATCTTTCAGTTCTGTTGAGGAACCAGTCACTTACCTGTAAGCTGGAAAAGGGCCTGGCCCTTGCCTGGTTTTGACTGACAATAAGCAGCAGAAGGAATCCAGGGCAAAAAAGAAGTTTCAGGTTCATTTTCGTGTTTTGATGTCTCTGATTCCTCCTCCCCTTGAGTCTCTCCCGTTCAGTGTTGCTCTCTGTGTCTAGCTACCAGCCTTTATATCTTCCTCCAACCCCTCCCAAGTCTACCTTTTGAGTTCCTGCCAGTGCAAGGATTGGTTTGAGGTTCTAATCTGTTTTCATTCTCCCAGGAGGAGGAGGGAGGAAATAGTTCTCTTTTCTGATGGTGAATAAAAGGAGCATTTTACACTTGGGCAGTGCAGTATCATTCTGTTGCTGTGAATCTGAAGGTCCCTGCAGCCTGCTGTCTTGGTGCCACTTACATATGTCAATTTGCTTAGCTCAGTGTTCCTTAGGTTGACTGCTAAATCTTTCCTTTCCATCCAGAGAAAAATAATTGTGAGAGAAGTATAAAGTGAGACAGGAAGCAAATTATATCCACTCCACATTCACTTGGCTCCTTTGTTACTGTGAAGCACCAAATCGGAGGGATTGGGGGTCTCACAAAACACGCTATGTAAAAGCAAACTGTTATTACCTAACATAATAATATGGCCTTAGTAACCTGTGAGACGAAAGAGTGTGATTTGGGGAAGGGAAATCCAAGTCCTAAAAATATGACAAATTGTGTTAGTTACTGGCCTGAGTGACAGGGATCGTGACTGAAACCAGGCTGACATGCACAGAAAACTTCTACGTGTCTTAAGCTGAGGAGGAAATTCCTCTTCTCCCATTGATCAAGATAAAACACTTACTCTGTGTTCTTTCTCAGTTTATCATACATGACTTGTATTAAATCTGAAATTAGTCTGAAAGGAAGCACAGCCCCAGGTTCTTTCTTACCACATGTACAGTTACAGTGACATTAAAAAGCTGCAGGATCAGAATGTGTTTGGTGTAGTCTCTCTCTCTTTTTTTGGACGAATTGAAGCACCAGCTTCAAACAAAATGAATTCTATGAAGTGTTAGGGGGAGCAGAAGAAACCGAATCAGTTCTTAGCCGGGGTCTTGAGTATATTTAAATCATTGCTGTTGGCCAGACCTCCCTCTACTGTAAAAGCACCTGGGACATGTGTGGGTGCCCTGATGAACTCATATGTAGATAACTGATTCTCCAAACCCCACGTCTGTTCAAAGGAGTGGTTTTTTTTTACTGGGTTCCATACCAAGAAATGACCATTTTTCTGTTTTAGGGGCAGTGGGGAAGAGCAGCAATAAAATCTGTTAAGCTGCATGTTTTGTAGGGGCTTGAAATTTGGCCCCACCAACAAATTGATATGTTCTTGAGCATGCAATAATACATCTTGATCTTTCACTGCCTTTTTGCACATGTGATGCAGAAAGTTAAAGGCCATTAAGCTGAATCTGTATGGAGGAAATTAAAATGAAGGATCATCTGGCACTTTTCAACTGATCTTTGAGGTTAAGAGTCTTGTTGGTACTGAAAGCTTGGAAAAAATAATTCTGTAGTGTGCCAGCGAGTTTAACATTTTCAGCATTTTTTCATCTGCAGAGCAGTTTAAGACATAATTGTTAGGTGTCTCTAGAAATGGGTATTCTAAAGAGAGAGCTTATGAACACCCCTCTGTGACAGAAAGGGAGGTTTGATGTTATTACATTGTTTGGATTTTTTTGTTGTTGATGTTGATTAATACCACGTTTGATCTGAATCTTACTAGAAAATTAAATTGTTGTTTCAGAGGTGTGAGGTGTGTGCTTTGCAGTGGAACAAGACAGTAAAAGAAGGTCAGGGCAGTTTCAGGCTCATTTTTTCTCCTCTGAAAAAGCCTAGGGTTGTTTTGTTGGTTTGATTGGCTTGTCACAAGTCTGCATGTATGTGGGTAGTAAATCTTCTTGACCTCAAGGTCTTTGAACTTTTCTTGTTTGAGCTCAGGACTTGTTTTGGGGACTTCTGAATTGTCTCTCTGGTAACTGTTGGAAATATATCCATTAGCACAGTCCTGATCTATGACTATGTTGGTAAAATCAGAATAATTAAGGTTGGAAAGGACTTCTGAAGGTCTGTGGTACAATCTTGTGCTGAAAGGAGAGCCACCTGAGATCAAACTGCTCAGTGCCTTATCAGGTTGCGTTTTGAAGATCTTAAATTATTTCCTAATGTCTAGTTGGAATTTTCCTTGTTGCAACTCATGTCATTGCCTCTCATCCTAATGCTGTGCAGCTGGATACCATCCATAAGGAGAACAAAAGCATGGTCCATCTCCCAAAACAATGACACTCAATGTGAATGCATTTCACAGCACTGCATAATCTAGACAATGAGGACAGCTTCATTCTGTCTAATCAACAGCTGGGTACAAATCAGGTTTAGGGCGGTGGAAAGAAGTAGTTAGAAACAGGAAAACATCCAGCACAAGTCTCTGCTTTAAATTCTGGATCTCCTCAGGGGTCAGAGTAGCATTGAAACTCAGTGTCTGAATATTCACAGCAATTTCAAAAATTGTCACTGGGATGGTATAGTTAAGACAGAGACTTCAGTAACAAACTTCAGGCTATAAGAAGGGAGGAACCCCTGAGGACACTAGAAAATATCTGTGAGACAGAAAATAGCTTTGTGCCCATTTCTGAAGTGAGTTGAGTGTGCATTTGTATGGCAAATCCTCCATGTGGGCTGGAAGGAAGTATCTAGAAGGCAGCAGGGTGGCAGGCATTGCTGATCTCCAACAGTAAATTGTTTCCTAGCTTACTGGGATATTTCTCCTGTACATTAAAAGAGTAGGGTTAGGGCATACTGCTCCTCTGGGGATATATCTGCCTCATCTCTGCAGGCTGCTGAGAGGAAGCCAAGCTCTGAAAGTGATGGCATGTGTCATGCTTAGATAGGTACCGTTAGAGCACTGCTGCAGTAACTCATTATCCTCCTCTTTCCCAGCTCAGTGACCCCTTTCAGCCTCCCCCTCCTTCCCAGTTGCTCAGGCCAGCATTTCCTGGCTCACTGCAGCTGGCTGAAAGGGCAGTGATGTGTTTGTAGCGCTTTCGTCAAAGTGGGATCACCAAGTCCTTGATGGAAGCTGGCACCAGGGGCCCTTCATTATGAGACATTAACATTTAGCTGTGGTATCCAAGCATTTGCCTGTCTGTTCCCCTCCCTTGCCCTCTCCCAAGTGGTCTAGAGCTGAGCTGAGGCAGGGTTCAGTGTACAGCATCATCATGAGCCCAGGCTTGGCTACTAATTATCCAGCTGCAGGTGCTTTGCTTGCTCTTCTGGCACTTCACTGCCTTCGCCTTCAGTGACAGCAAGGCCCTGTTGCTGGACGGGGCTCCAAGGAATCTGCAGCAGCAGTTCTCACTACAGAAAAGGGACCGGGCACAGAGACTGCTGAGCACGCTTACCTGGTGTAAAGCTGGAAGGTATCCACTGGGTCCGCACCAGCACAACCCAGAGGAGAATTTGGTCCCTACCTCAGGGACGGCTGGGGCTGTGTGCTGGGGAGAACTCTCATCTCCTAGTGCCTGTGGTAGCCCATCTGTGGGGAACAAACCAAGCCTTTGCTGTTGGGTGACTTGGAAGTGACTTTCCTGGCGGGCTGGTCATCCCACAGTGGCCCACGGCACACGTTTCTTCTCTCCTCCTGTGGGACTGGAAATGCCAGTAAGAGGATAGATCCAGTGCTGTGACCGCTATTCTCTGGGGGCTCGAGTATGCATTTTGCCTTTGCCTGATCTGTCCTGCTCTCACCAGTGCTCCCTGATCTCTTCGATAGGGGTGAAGAGGGGATATTTTCCTCTGTAGCCCTTTGGGACAAGGAGGGCAGCAGGCTGGCATTTAGTAGCAGGTTGTACGTGGTTCTGGAGCATTGGGTTTTGATGGCAAAATTTTAATATTAGGTGTGTCAGGCACATTTATCACATTCTGCTGATGCTAATGAAGCCGAGCAGGGAAGAAGTGGTGAGGGAGGGGATGAAACAGCTGGAGACTGTGCTCCGTGTGAGGCAAATGGCTGCCTGTGTAGGCTCTGTGGCTCACTGTTGTTTGCTGGGAGAGGAGCTGGGCCCAGTCCTGATGTCTGCTGCAGCAGGGGTGGAAACAAAGAAGCCACATGGGACTTCTGTATCTGTCCTGTAGCAGCCAAGATCAGTCTGACTTCTCTCCTTGTCCCCCAGTGTTGGCACTTGGATGGCATTAGGGAGAGTGGTGCAACATCCGCTGATTCATTGGTGGGTGTTCCTGTCCCCCTTTCAGTGATCCGTCTCCCAAAGGAGCTTTTTCTTCATGCATGAGGGCATTTTTAGGTTCAGGGGTCCTGCTATGTGGTTTGATGCTAAAGATACCTGACTTTGCTCTGTGCTAGTCTTGTTGATGTTTATAACAATTTTGCTGTAAATTCTTTTGACATCTAGAGGCAAGCTGCTTTTCCCGAGGTGCTTCAAGCACACAGAGTCCTACTGCCTGTGGTTCAGCACTCTTCAGCAGATGGTATCTTCAGCTCTCAAAGGAAAAAGTAGAGAGGGAATGGATCAAATTATAGATGTGAATAATAGTTGTAGAGCCATGTAAAGCAGCCAAAATGTGAAAACTGCTGGAGAGCTAGTATGAAAAACACAGAAAATTTTTACAGGCTGTAGTACTGGAGAAAGAATATTCTCAGATTAATCATGGCAGGATGGTGGGAAGAAAGGAGTGGGTTTGTATTAGACAAATGTGAGAAGCAAGCAGTGAATGAAAGCTAGGCAAACGTTGTAGGATCAACTAAAACAAAATTGGTAGTAACTAGTAAAAAGGACCCTGAAACAAATGGGAAACAAGATGAGGTGTTTGGAGCAATGGCACAAGACTTCTAGTCGGTGCCCGGTGAGAGGCAGAGGCTTCAATAAGTACTCGTGTTCAATAAATCCTCACCTGAAATTGTGTTTTTGGCTAAGCTTCCTCTCTAGCAAGATGAACAGCATCTTGCTGTCCATTCTTTTTGGAAAGGTGGGAATGTCTGCACAGGCAAGTTGTAGGTATTCACACTGCAACTGAAAACATGGATTAGCTGTGCATGGTCTTAAACCATGTAGGTCTTTTCCAGTCCTGTGACAGCCAGTCTTGCTTCCGCTTGCCCTTTAAGTTGGTCCTTAGAAATTCTTAGGCTGATCTTGCACTAAACTGTTCAGAATCAGTCTTTCATTCTTTGTATTGTGTTAGATACCATTGGTATTTGAACTGATGTCTAATTGGTCTGCATATTATTGCCTTACCGTAGAAAATTGGACTTTCATTGGGAGCTAGGTGAGACCTCAGTTGGTAAAGTTTGTATAGCAAAGCATGCAGCTAATTAGCAGTTGAAAGCAGAAAGACTGCTACGTTACCCTGCAATTCATAACCTCTGACAGGAGGAAGGAAGAGAACCATTCCTGGGCAGCATGGAGATTGCATATCCCCAATTGTTTCGAGCCGACAGATTTCCCCAGCAAAACTAGAAGGTCATTCCTGTGAGATCCCACCTAGTCTCTTCGGGTTGCCTTTGTTGTTAATGGGGTGTGTGGTGACCTCTTCTGGTGAATAGAGACGATACCGCCAAGGTCGGTTAGAAGCAGTTCGGGTTTAAAAAAAAAAGAAAACGGATCAGACACTGTGAGAAGTTTTGATAAAATGACCACTTCAATCTTTGATTCAAGAACGTGGTATGTACAGTACCAGAAGGGGCTGGGTGGCTGTTTTGCAGGCTTTAGACTCTGGTAGCGGTGTAAGAATGTATGAGTGGTTGTATCTTGGGAAGGCACGTGGTAGACGTGTGATACATGAACGAGTATGCATCATATTTAAAAGTTTGTGTGTATGGCACAGTGTCAGATGTTCTGGTGGGTGGCTAAGTTTGGATCCGCCACTAGGTGTGTTGATCTGGATTCTTATAATGGATTTTGCAGAGTGTAAGTTTCTGTAAGAAGAGATCGGTGTGGGGAAGACATTTCTTAAACGTTTTGTCTGGGGTAACGTTTGCCAGGTTTTTCTTTCTGTGCTTTTCTAGCACATCCTGGAATAGCTCGGAGCAGTGGCAACAGTGCCCATTGATCTGTAAGGTTTGCTGGCCAAGAAGCCAAATAAAGGGGCAAGAGGTTACTCTGTCCCATTGTGCTATTTATTGCTGCATGCCGTTTGTCAGGATAGAGCATGCAGAAGGAGAAGCCATTTCTAGAAATGGCTGAACAGCTTCAGGAATGAAATGGCACCTACCCTAGAAGCTGCTGTGGTTGTTTACTTCCACTCTCCCTCCCCTGACGGACTGGTGATGAAGTTATTCTTAGGTTCACTAACTAAAAATGTACCCATTACATAAAGCCTGGCCTCCACTAAACACTCTGTAGATTGTCTTCAGTCTGTGGGAAAGTGGCACTGTGCGTAACCTTAGTTTTGTATTCCCAGAGCAGGATCCCAGTTGTCCGTTGGTTTGGACACATCTTAGACTTGCGGACTTTCCTTGAGTAGAGAGACTTGTGTAGGTAGGTCCCTGCTTTTTGAGAACAAAAAGATAAACTATCCTGATTTTTGTTTGGCAGAGAATTCATGTGTGTATTATTCTTCCTCCTGCTTACACTTAGTCCTCTTCATGGATGCTTCTTCATCAATTCAGCCACAACTGGATACTTGCATGTGCCCATGTTGCTCACTAGGATTACAAGACAAATCCTTCATGTCACAGTGTGGCAAGGAGTTCATTGTGCCGGGGAGACCATCCTGGAAGTCCACAGTGGACGCACATTAGGCTACGTGTGAGCAGGAAGAGAGCCCCTTCCTGCCTCAAGTGGGTGAGCCATGGTGGGAGGAATGCAGCTTCATCCAGAGCTTAGCTAAGCTGCTCTTTCTTAGTAACTCAAGTGTAGCTATGGTGACTCTTATCACCCACTGTTCTTGATTTGACAACCTTTCTTTGTTTTCCCAGAAAATACTCACTGTGGTCGCCAAGCTTCTGGAAATAGCTACATCCTTTTCAGGTGGAGGATGGCATGGCCGTGGGCCGGAGGGGCAGGATATTTTAGCTGTCGCTTGTCAGCACAGCGAGATGGGCGAGTAGCGTTTCAAAAACTAACACTTCTAAAGCTACGATAAGGTGCTCAGGCTACAGGACTGGAGCCTGTGTTCGTGCTTGAGATAAAGTCCACTGTCAGCACCACGTTCACACCTCCCCTGTCACATTAGGCACCCCGTGGTCCTGCCTTTCCTGCTAGTCACTTGTTACAAAGCCTCAGCACAGGGGTATCAGGCCCTGTGCCTTTGTCTACAGAGTCCCCAGGGGCTGCATTGCTCCATGTGCCCTTGTGGTGACATTGAGGTGGCAAGAGAAAATATTGTGGATTGGAATAGATTTGTCACCAAGGGTTGTCACCCTGAACTTTCTTTGGACTCGGCCACTTCCCCTTGGGATGCGCTGTCTAGCCATTGCTGTCTGGAGATAAGAAATACTGGACTAGCTATATGTCAGGGCTTGTGGTGTGAGTTATGGGATGTGCAGTAGTGGTGCTGCTTCCTCACGTGAATGCAAGCGCCAAATGTACTGTCTGAAGTGACAGAGATTGGGGGAAGTCAGTTAAATCTGCCTGTGAGTGCTGAGGAAAGCAATGATTTCACTCCAAGTTACTTACAGTCCCTCTATCTCTGTAAAAGTTAATTTCGAGTCAAATGTTTAGTGGCCATGGCCTGGACAGAGTTATTCTGGAATGATAGGATTTTGTTTAATTAATTTACAGGGGCAAAAGACAGTTGTGTTAAGTAACTGAAAGCTGCTAGAAAGCTGAAACCCTAGGGGCTGTGCCACTGGGTAAAAGAATAATTCCTCTAACCAAAATAGCTTAATCACTGCGAAAACAATGTTTGAACCTAGCTTCAGGATGAGAACAATATGGAGTTCAAAGGTTTCCTACTACATAGATGGTGTCAACTTCAGCTCACAAAAGAGTGCTGCTTGTAAAGGCAAGTTGTATCATACCCACACTTCCAATGGGCTTATGGTTGGGGAAATGAGTGGGATTTTGTCAGCAAGCTGAAGAGGTCCTGTGTTCCCTAAGTGATTAGAAAGTTAAGGTTACTACTTAAGTTGATATCACCATCAACCAGATTGAGAATCCATAAGACTGGTTGCCGTTGATCAGGGGGATGGATACAGCTTCGGTTCTCTCTCCCTCTAGGTGTTTCAGTCCAGATCTTGAAAGTTTCTCAACCTAGATGGGGCTAAATTCTTTACTTTCCTAAATGATACAGCTGTATTGATGTAGGGAAGGTTTTGGCCATTTGAGAAAAAAAAAAAAAAAAAAGAAAATTGGCTTACAGCTTCATGTATGCAAGTCAGCAAATGGCATTTTTACACACGGTTTGCACTCAGTGGAGTGGTCAGACTTGAGTAGCAGCTGCACATGGAGGGGTTGTGTAGTATGTCTGTGCATGCCTGATAGGCTGTAGGAAATGTTGGACTCGTGTTTCTGTCAGTGATTTAGCTCCGTGGCCTGTTTAAAAGGGGGCCATAGGTGCCACCTTTAAGCCTGAACTTAACACCCTGGTTACATTGCTGTGGCCCATTGCAGCGAGTAGGAGGTCCAAGAGTAAGTTTGATCTGTGTCTGTCTGAACTTCCTGATCTGAGAGCAATTTCATCTGTGTATCCACTCACTCTTTTCCCCAAGACCTGTCTCTGGAAGCTGGGTGGGAAAGCTATGCAATAGTGAACAGTAGTGGCCAGGGAGGGTAAGAATACAGCCACGTGGTCCGAGTTGGACATATTACCAGTCCTGTTTAGAGGAAAGTAGCGTGCTTTCTGAAACGTGGGAGGACCCTCTAAAGAGTCTTCATTTGAGCACTCAAACCCCATGTTTGAAGAAACCCATCTTGTGAACAGGTGTCTATGCTGTAAACCCTTAACTCTGGCTCCTCATTGCACTGTTGATAGATGCCACAAAAGTTCAGAGGCAGAGAGTGCTTTTAGCTTCCCTTGCCCACTGGAGATTCTTCACATAACTTCTGCGTTGTTTGACCAAGAGGATTTGTTTTACCATGTCACCTCCCTGAGGATAACAGCACATTTTTTGCCTAGTGTTGAAGTGTGAAGACCATTGTGAGCCATGACGACATATCTTGGGCCAGAGCAGATCAGGAAATGACCAAGAAGGCCTAAAATACTGGCCATGGGAAGAATGAATGGAGGGGAGAAGGGATATGATACAGCAACATTCTTTAGCCCTGATAGGTCAGATGCACCTGACAAGTGTAATAGGACCAGGACATCTTTGACACTTTAGCACATGATGATATTTTAGTGCAGAGAGATGGCTTGTAAGAGGTAGAAGTGAACTAGGGGGCAAATCCACTAGATGACATGCTAATAAATCAGAGCTGCCCTTAGGCAATAAGGAGTAAAGGGGATATGGGCCTGAACATCTAGACTGCTCCGAATCTGACCTTTCCTCAACTCTAGGAGGCTTAAAAGGAGTTCTGGTTCCCAGTCTCTAACCACAGCTAGAACAGTAATTCTCTCCAGACACATCAAAACTACCAAGGAGGGAAGATACATATGTATGCTGCTTTAGAGAGGTGGAAGGAAAGGAAGGTGGTAACAGAAGAAAACAAGCACACTTAATTTTCTAGAAATTTTTTTTTTTTCAAAAAGAAATCATAAGTATCGGTTCATAAACTGAATAGTTTCAACTGTTCTTGAACTGATGTAAACCAG
>Ga0065711_1048128_pt1 | contig 11974 bp, 5 predicted proteins | sample Hoacrofraction12_FD_59098 | JGI IMG/M metagenome (GOLD analysis project Ga0065711, IMG submission 59098) | Hoatzin crop microbial communities from Cojedes, Venezuela - Epithelial fraction 12 v2 (version 2) | ecosystem: Host-associated > Birds > Digestive system > Esophagus > Crop | place... | reverse complement strand
CACCCGATCTGTATGCTCTTTCGATATTATCACCAAATGGGAAAAAAGCATCCGATCCAAGCGCTACATCTGTGTTTGTAGAAAGCCACTTTTTCTTTTCCTCAATAGTAAATACAGAAGGCTTTTCTTTGAAAATCTTCTCCCACTTACCATCTTCAAGAACATCCATATATTCGTCGCCGATATAAAGATCGATAGCATTGTCTCTGTCAGCTCTTCTGATATTGTCAAGAAATGGAAGTTCCAAAACCTTAGGACACTGTCTAAGATACCAGTTGTCAGCTTTATTACCGGCAAGTCTTGTGCAGTGGATTCTTGACTGCTGACCTGCTCCGATACCGATTGCCTGTCCGCCCTTTACATAGCATACTGAGTTAGACTGAGTATATTTAAGAGTTATGAGCGAAATTATAAGGTCGATTTTGGCGCTTTCAGGAAGATCTTTGTTGTCTGTTACGATATTTTCAAGCATCTTGTCATCTATTTCAACAAAGTTATGGCCTTGCTCAAATGTCACACCAAATACCTGCTTTTTCTCGCTATTTGCAGGTACATATGAAGGATCGATTTTGATTACGGCATAGCCGCCTTTCTTTTTCTGCTTTAGAATTTCGAGAGCTTCATCATCATAGCTTGGCGCAATGATTCCGTCAGATACTTCTCTTTTGATAAGTTTTGCGGTATCTACGTCGCATTTATCGGATAGAGCTATGAAATCGCCAAAAGATGACATTCTGTCAGCGCCTCTTGCTCTTGCATATGCGCAGGCTACAGGTGAAAGCTCATCTTCATCTACCCAATATATTTTTTTCTCAACATCCGTAAGAGGAAGGCCCACAGCAGCTCCTGCAGGTGATACGTGCTTGAAAGATGTAGCGGCCGGAAGATTTGTTGCCTTCTTTAGTTCCGATACAAGCTGCCAGCCATTGAATGCATCAAGAAGATTTATATATCCCGGTCTTCCGTTCAAAACTTCAATTGGGAGATTTTCGCCGTTTTCCATATATATTCTTGATTGTTTCTGATTGGGATTACATCCGTATTTAAGTTCGAGTTCTTTCATTTTTCACTCCTTATTAGTTATTCTTATTTACGATTCTTGAAGTCACTTCACCTGTTGCGATATTTATATATCTTGTAAAAAGAGATACTTTGTTATCAGCATCAAGACTCTCCCATACATTCTTTGTGAAAGTATCGATATCGCCCTTTATTTCTACCTGAACAGGCTCTCCGCAAAAACTTGGAAGTGGATTTCCATCGCCCATATATGTATGGATGAAATATCCCTCTCCATCAAACGGATTTTCATATGTATATGTGAATCTCTGACAAGATTTTGGATCCATATCTCTGGATTTCAGAATTGAAAGACTGTAGGTGGCAGAACCTGTAACTACATGCATAAGTCCGGATATTCTGGGAGTATAGTTTGGTGCATCAGGTTCAAAACATCTAGACCTTAGAGACTCTTCAAATGTCTTGCCAACAGACATACCATCATAGATTGTATCCGTCTGATCTCCGTTTGTTACTATAGTATAAAAACCATATGTTCTAACAGGAGCATATATTATAAGACTTGGATCTTCCATCTTGGATTCATCAAATGCCTTTGTTCTGATACCTGTTCCGTCTTCTACGAATACTCTGTTTCTGCTGTTTGCACTTCTACCCATGATGAAATATGCGCATACAGCATACTTGCCGTCATCTGATTTCCCGAGAATGATACCTCTTCCGGGATACGAACTTCTTGAGAGCTCTTCATTTAAATTAACCATACTTTTCCTCCAAATAAAAAACCGCCCGGGCTATCCAAACGGTGCCCAGGCGGTCGACTTTTTCTTTATAACTACGCTCCCCATGGCTTTCGCCACTTAATTCCGCCAGTTGCGTAGCTTTTCTTTCAAACAAGATTAATATACACAATTAAAATGAAAAATGCAAGCACTTTTTGAACAACTGTTCAAGCTACTGTTTGACAACCATACTTCCGCACTGTATGCAGAACTGTGCGCCCTCTTCAAGCTTTGCGCCGCATACCTGGCAAAACTTCGGAGCCATCTTCACAGATTCATCAGCATCCGGCTGTTTTCCGGAAAAAGATGCATTTTCAGCTACATTCTCTTTGCTACTTGATTTATCATCGTTTTCCACTTCATTTACATTTGAAAAATTGCCGTTATCCCTAATATTTGTTGCATCATCAGCTATCTCTTTATTAGAATCAGTTGTCATAGATGCATTTTCAAAATCATCATTTGCATTTGCCTTTACATCAAATTCCTTTACAGTATCTGCTGCTTCGCTATCTTTTTGATAGTCATCTTCTTCCTTTGTGTATGGTCCGTTCTCAGGAGCTCCTGAATAGAACTCATTTGGTTTTGTTTCTTCATTCTTTTTATTTGCTTTGTTTTGCTTCTTTTGTCCCTGCATAACTCCGCTTGTCTTTGCTGCAAGCTTTGCCTCTTTTCTAAACTGAGAAGCTTCAATTATAGACATAATCAAAAAGAATATGTACATAAGAAGAAGTTGAGATGCAAGTGCACTATAGATATATCCAAGTAGTGTAAACTCCAGTGCCTTCTGCTCTACTACAAATCCAAGACTAAGGAACGCATGTCCAAGAACAATACCAATAATAGGTATAATACTCATATAAGTAAATCTTCTGGCCTTCGGAAAAGAAATAAGTATAAGCAAAATAGGAAGTACAAGAAGGAGTGCTATAATCATAACAAATACAGGGGCATTGCCATTATCGAGGAATTTGCCGGCAAGTTCCATATACGATACTGCGCCGTCCGGATAGAAATCAAGCAGATTTTTGCTTGTAAAAAAATCATTTGAATATGTCACGCTGTCTTTGAATAATGGTAGAAAGAACATCCCTGTCATACAAAGAGATATGAGCATCATAAAAATCTGAACAAGTGTTGAACATCTAAATCTTTTTTTCATAAAAACCTCCTTAAGGGTTTATTTTTCGGTAAATAACCTTAGTAGTATACACTATTTTCAGAAACTACCAAAAAGTATATTACTAGGCAGACCTTAAAAATACCTTTAATTAAATTTTAACACAAACAGAGTTTTGGTTAAATAGTGTTCTAAATGCAATATTAACTTGTTCGTATTTCTATCCGATATACTAGTTGCAAAGTTCTATTATTTCCATTAACAATTATTTTAATAAGAAATTCTCAAATCAGGAGGGTAAAATGGCCAAAAAACAAAAAAGCGAAAGCTCACGAACCATGGATGGTAGCGTAAAATTTTTCCAAAAAATCTCATTTCAAAACACCGCTTTTAACGTCGCAATTCTGATTGCTTTTATCATTTTTTCCACAACAATGATAAATAATATGACAAGCATCAAGGATACTGCGGTTACAGCAAGTACGAACTCGCTAAATCTTCTAATGCAAGTCAGCGAGATGGATCAAAACTGCATAACAATGGAAGCCAAACTTCAGCAAATATCTGCTGTTGCCGGAACATATGATGACATGGTAGATGCAAATATCGAAGAAATCGCATCACTTGATAGTAGTAATCAAACATACCTAACATATATAACTACCGAAAGCATACTGATAAGCCAGGTAAGCGATGGCGAAACTATTGCAAACAATCTTGTGACAAATTACAACAATTATTTAAATACCGTAAATAGTGCCGCAGCAGCTTTCAAATCAGGAGACCTTCAGACAGGATATAGCATCATCGGCAATGATTTTAATACAGCAAACGATGCTCTCGATGCTTCTTTTACAGAAATCGAATCAGCTATTCAGTCGCTTACAGACGGACTTGACAGCTACTTATCATCAACCGTAGATGAATCAAAAGGTCACGCCATGATAGGCCTTGGCCTTGTAGTAGCACTCATTGTTATCAGCCTTATCATGAGCACTCTTAGAATCAGCCGCAAAATCAGCGCTATATCAGGCGAAGTACAAAATATCATATCGAACATCAATAATAACAAAGGCGATCTCACCCAGCGCATACAAACGACAAGTTCTACAGAGCTTCAGTATATTACCGATGGAATCAATCAGTTCATCGGAACATTGCAAAAGATTATCAAAGATGTAAAAAAAGGCACAAATGTCCTCACATCTTCTTCCGAATCCATGACAGATCAGATTCAGAAAGTAAGCGACAATGTAACAAATACATCTGCCGCACTTGAACAGCTCTCCGCAAGCATGGATACAGTATCCGAAACCGCAGGACAGATAAATACAAAACTTGAAGACGTAAAGAACGCCGCAGACGATATCAGTCTTGAAGCATCTAACGGAAGCGACAGTGCCGATCATATACGTACGGAAGCAAACCAGATCAAGTCGGAAGCTCTTGCAAAGAAAGAAAATACAGGTGCTAAAGTTGAAGAGCTCTCCGGTATCCTTGAAAAATCAGTCAAAGATTCCGAAAAAGTATCTCAAATCAATGAGCTCACAAATGTAATCCTTGATATCGCATCGCAGACAAATCTCCTTGCTCTAAACGCATCAATCGAAGCTGCAAGAGCAGGTGAAGCCGGAAAAGGATTTGCGGTTGTAGCAGAAGAAATCAGTGCTTTGGCAGAAAATTCAAGACAGACTGCCGGAAATATCCAAGTCATAAGTAATGATGTGACAACCGCCGTAAAATCGCTATCCGACAACGCTATGCAGGTTATAGATTTCATAAACAATACTGTACTGTCAGACTATGACTCATTCGTTGAAACAGGTGATAAATACGAATCTGCCGCAGCAACTTTGGATGATACGATGCAGAAATTCTCAGACAAAGCTACTCTCCTCAACAACATGATGAATGAAATGGCAGACTCTGTAGAATCAATCACAAGATCCGTTCAAGAAAGTACAGAAGCCATAGGCCTATCTGCAAACAACTCAACCGAAATCGTCAGCGAGATGCAAGGCATCAGCGAATCAATGCAAAAAAATAACGATGTAACAGAACAGCTTGATAATAATACAAAGATGTTTGAAAGTTTGTAAAATAATAATTAGTTATAAAAACCCTTCGGCAAATTGTATGCCGAAGGGTTTTGGCTTTTATTCTTATGCCCTTACATTTTATCTCTTTATCAGTTTAGCGTTTTCTAAACTTTGGTGATAGTAAAAGGTATGCAAGTCCAAGTGCTGCTGCCATAAGGATTATTAGATTAACCGTCATATCTTTGTCACCTGTCTGAGCTCTTCTGGAGCCAAGTACTGTCGGAATATCGATTGCACTCGATGTCACTGCTCTTCTTACGCCAAGTACTTCTCCTTCCTGCGTCGTTCCTTCTTCAGTCGTTGTAGGCGTCTCCGGTGTGTTCGGTGTCTCCGGTGTATTTGGTGTCTGTGGCGTATCCGGCGTATAAGTATTTGTAAATGTAACTCTCATGCCAAGCTTGTCTGCACTTACACTTAAGTTAGCTGTTCCATCGTTTGTGATTGTTACGGTTACCATCTCTGTATGCGAGTCATATGTTACATTTGATAGACTTCCTGCTTCTTCTCTTATGTAATAAACCTTTGTTGCTGTCGTGTTTCCATTTAAGTCTGAAAGCGAATATGTAATCGCATCAAATGTAACCGTTCCGTCTGCCGCATTTGTTTTTGTCTGTAATACATTGCCATTCGAATCTAGGAGACTGAATATAAACTCGCCTGCACTAAGGCTTCTGCCATTTAGAACCTTGTATGCACTAAGTGTAACAGATCCGCTCACCTTTGCATAATTGTTTGTTATTGTAACTGTTGAAGCTCCCGCACTGCTGACAACTACCTGTCCATTTGTGACACTGTAAGTTGTAGTCAGAACATATCCATCTACGCTTGCATTCGACTCAGTAACTGTATATGTTCCAATAGGCAAATCCTCGATTGTATATGTGCCATTTGTAAATTCCGAATAGTTGATAGTCTTCTTATAGTCATTTGGTCCTGTTACTGTGAAAAGAATATTTGCCTTATTCGATTCTGTGATGCTATCACCTGTAAATGTCTTGTTTATAATAAGGCTACCCTTTTCGACTTGATAGTCGTTTGTTACATCTATTGATGCACCTTCTTTTGTAACTTCTACAGTATTGGTTTCGTTACTTCCAACTTTGTATGTAGTTGTTAGTTTGTATCCCGATACTTCGGCATTTTCTTCTGTAACAGTATATGTGCCAAGCGGAAGGTCTGTAAGTGTGTATGAACCATTTTCAAAAGCTGAATACTCAACTGTCTTGCTATAACCATCAGGCCCCGTAATCGTAAATGTAAGATTTTCAGGAACTGTTACACTGTTACCGGTAAAAGTCTTTGTAATTGTCAGGCCGCCGTTTAGCTTACTGTAGGTATTTGTAATATCAACTTCTGCAGTAGCACTTGTTGTTACACTTACCTTATTAGTTGTCTCACTATCTACTTTATATGTTGTAACTACAGTATATCCTGTTACATTTGCATTATTTTCTGTAACTGTATACTCACCAACTGCTAAATCTTTGATTGTATATGTGCCATTTTTGAAATCTGAATATTTAACTGTCTGACTGTAATCATTTGGTCCTGTAATTGTAAACGTAAGATTATCCGGTGCTTTTACAGTATCACCTTCAAATGTCTTCTTAATTGTAAGGCTTCCTTTTTCTTCTGTTTCTTGCTTATTGTTAAAACTTATAGAAGATACTGTTACACCATCCTTTTTATAGGTTGTTGTTGAGTTTACTGTCAACGAATCACCACTATTTGTCACAACATTTGTAACTGTTACATTGTATATAGTACCATCATATATTATGCCATCTTTAGTATATGTTCCATCAGAATTTCGGGTTGCACCATCAGGTATCACCTCACTGATTGTATAGTTTTCTGTATATGTTCCTACGGATTCATAAGTATATGTAATTGTATTAAACTTAAAATTGCCATCAGAATCATTTGTAACTGTTTCTATTTCTTTTCCGGTAGAATCCTTTAATACGAAGCTGAACTTTCCTGCTGTAAGTGTTCCATTTTCAAGTGTCTTTGTACCTTCAAATGTTGCACTTGTATTTACTTTTACACCGCTATGTGTGTAGTGCCATTCGTCAGAGGTAACAACATTTTTGGCAATTACATAACCGCCAACAGTTGTTGTAGCTGATACAGTGCCTTTTGTTGCAAGAAATACACCTGATGTATTATGTATACTAACAGTTCCGGTCATATTAGAGAAATTAAATACTATATGTTCAATAGCATCATAAGACTCTGCTGTAGCTGTATTTCCTAAGGCTGCACTATCTGCTGAATATTTAGCAGTTTTTCCTTCATCATCATAAATATTTACAGTATACTGCCCGACTTCATAATCACCTGTGCCGCTATAATTAAATACTATAGTTTGATTTTCTTTCTTATTAATTATAACCGCGCCATTATTTTTTAGAAGATCTGCTAGTGTTGTAGTTGTTCCATCCCAATTTTCACTAATTATCCATTTTTCAGGATCAATGCATATTGTTGCATCAGAACTACACGAGGTAAAATCAAGTGTAATCTTACTATTTAGGCTACCTGTAGCACCTTTTACGCTACTATATCCAGCATCACCCAATGACTCCTGACTTGCCAAATTGCTTGATACAGTTGCCGCATCCGATATCATATTTTCTACTATTTTAGTAAGCGTATTTGATGATTCATAAATATAAGTATCTGTGCCGTTTCTTGCTCTGTCCTTTTCATTATCATCTAAAAATGATGGCCATGTTTTTGGCTGTCCGTCCACTGCAGTCTTTGTATCTTGCTTGTTTTTGTCAGACGTAGTTATTATTGCATTATAACCTTTAACCTGTATTTTATTTCCTTGATGATTTACAACTATCCAATACTGAACATTACTATCAGTTGATTTTGAATTGTTCGCACCGTTCTGACTGCCATTATTATTTATTAAATTTATAACAGCCATACTTGTTTCGGCATCGACACCATTAAATGTCCAGTTCTCAGCAGTTATACCATATAGTATGGAATCGCCTACTAAATCATCAATTGTAAGAGCATCAAACTCTTTTATGTCATAAGAGCCCTTTTTACTACCATTTTGATCAATGACTGCTACAACCGAGAATGAGCTAAGGTCAAACTCTACGCTTTCTGTACTTGATGTAATTGTTGCGCTTGTATCTACTTCTTCTACACTAATATCTGACTTGCTAATATCAGTTGCATCTTTTGTTGTATCTACGTTATTAAGTGTATCTTCATCAAGTGACATATGTACTACAGTGATGTCGCTTGCATCTTCTGCTTCAATATCTTCCGATAGCTGATTATTTTTGAACTCAATGCTAATAGATACGCTACCTGATGCAGGTTCGTATTCATACTCTGTGCCTTCTATCTCGTTGCCTTCGCTATCATACTGCGCTGCGATAAATGCTATATCATATAGAAGTGTGTTATCTTCATCATATGTGTTGGCATCTTTACTATTAAGAGCATCCATGTATGCGTCATAGTTATAATCTGTACTATTACTTGTAATAGCTGTAACTACAAGCTCTGCATTATCCGGTATAGCATTTCTGACTTTCAGCGTAGCTGTAACTTTGACATTGCTATCTTCATATGTATATTCTGTCTTGTCACCACTTGAGAATTTGAATGTAACTACTGTATCTTCTGTTATTTCTACCCATTCTCCGTTGTAGAGATATGAATATTTATAATTTTCGCTATTTTCAATAAGTTCCTTTTTGATAGCAGTTATTTTTTTGTATCCGATACTTGCTTTTACATAACTATATACTATCGCTGTATGATCTGATGAAATTACTATATCATCTAATACTTTATTATCACTATCTGCTACGAGATTTAGCTCATCATCAAATTCAGGAAGTGCGATATTTTCATAATCTGTTGATATTACTTCGCCGTACTCATCTACATATGTAGCTGTAACGTTTGCTATTTTCTCATCTTCTTTTTCTGCATAAGTGATAGATACGTTTCCATAGCTTGTCATATCTGTCACGTCTATAAGCATTCCCGCTACGGACAGCTCTACTTTATCTATAACAGTTTCATTTGTAATAATTGTAACTGTAGCTTCAACTGCCTCTTCGAGGAGATTTCCTTCTTCGTCAGTTGTGACTGTTGTAATCTGACTATCCTCAGTAGTATTGACTTTGGTTGTGATTACAAGTTCTATTTCAAAAGCTTCGATATCTTCGAATTTGATGCTATCAAGTTCATATCCGTCTTTGAGATTATTATTTGCAAGACTCTTTAAATCTACTTTTGTATTATCGTTTGAAAGAGTGATTGTATCTGAAATTTCTTCATCACCGTATACATATGTTACAGGTATAGTTATTGTATAAGAAATATTTTCCGTGTTTATTTCAACTGTTTTGCTATAATCATTTTCTTTATCTTCATCATCAGTATCAGTCACATTATCACTATCTACAGGCGCTACGTCACTATCACTGCCATCTGTATCATCATCTGTTTTTTCAGTATTTGCAGTTATTTGTGTGTCATCGCTTAATGTTTGATTACCTTCTCCGTTTTCTGATGTTACAGTTGTTTGCACACCGCTCTCTTCTGATGCATCTGCTTCTGTTTGTACGTCATTTTCTGTATTTGAAACTTGGACTACATTTTCATTTGTATAATTATTTTGAACATCAGAAATAGCATCTTCTGTATTTAGTTCATTTTCAGCAGATGCCGTTGGTTCATTATTTTGTTCTTTATCAGATGTTTCTGAATCTGCCTCTTGTATTGTGACATCACTTTGAGTTTCTGCTGCCGGTTCATTTTCTGCCGCATTTGAATAGTCTGTTACTTGCGAATTTAGCGACCCCATCACAAGTACAACTGCCATTGCACCCACCAAAAATTTTCTAACAATCCTTTGTTTCATAATAGCCCGCCTTTCTTTTTGTGAAAGTTTTCGAACTTTAGTCCTACCCTATGCCCTGATATTTATTTTATTTTTTGCAAACTTTAGACTACTTTTTAGTTCTGCAAACTGTTATTTTTCACAATTTTTTCTCTCATTTTTTGTGCATATTATTCCTCTATATGCTCATTATACAATACAATTTTAAAAAAGTCACTAAAAAACGTTTATTTTTACATTTTTTATAGAAAATATGATTGTATTTTAGTTTCCATCACTTTAAGTTATCGGCATATTTTGTAGTTTTCTTTAGCATGAATTTATTATGGAGATTTTTTGTTTGGTTTACTTGACCATTAATAATATTTTTCCATGATAATTTTTAATTATGGCGATACAATTTTTCCATATAAGAATACCGAATTATTCATGATTTTTTATCACAAATAATCCGGTATATATTTTATTAAATGTTTTTTATTTTATTTTTTGATTTTAAGAATCTCTTTTACTTTATTTGTAGCATCTTCAATAGTTAGTTCATACTTTTGGGCAAGTTTTGATACAATATCATTTTCAGATATTCCATATTCATGCAAGGATTCAATTAGACTTTTCATCCCGGCAAGGCGACCTTCTTCTCTTCCTTCTTCAAATCAAGCTTATAAATAGTCATCCATTCAAACATGATTGCTTTTTTAAGCACAATAAACTCCCGATACTTGATAATTTCAAATATCGGGAGCTTTTTCATTTTTTAGTTATGTTTTTTATCTACAGTCAGTTCTCTTCTTTTTTGAAAAGAGATTCAAGTAAGAAGAATATAATTCCTGCTGCCGCAAAGATGATTATGAGGAAGTTATATGTCATGTCATTGTCACCTGTCTGGGCTCTTCTCGATCCAAGAACCGATGGCAAATTGGTGGTAGTTGCTCTTCGTACACCGAGAACCTGAGCCTGCGGTGTATCACTATTCGGTGTCGGATTGTCAGGAATGTTCGGAGTTTCCGGTGGTGTATAGGTATTTGTAAATGTCACTCTCATTCCGAGCTTATCAGCGCTGACTGTAAGATTTGCCGAGCCTTCGTCTGTTATCGTAACCGTAATCATCTCTGTATGCGTATCGTATGTTACATTCGTAAGACTGCCGGCCTCTTCTCTAATGTAGTAAACTTTTGTTGCACTGCTTCCGCTTGTGATATCACTTGATGAGTAGCTTATAGCATCAAATGTAACTGTTCCGTCTGCCGCATTTGTTTTTTGCTGCAATACATTTCCGTTCGAATCGAGTAGGCTAAATACGAATTCGCCTGCGCTAAGGCTTCTGCCGTTTAGCACCTTGTATGCACTAAGAGTTATGCTTCCGCTCTTACGACTATACGTATTGGTGATATTAAGCGCCGCTGTCGCACCGGATGTAACTGTAACTTCGCCGCCGCTTACGCTATATGTCGTCGTTAGACTGTAGCCATCAACCATCGCATTCGATTCTGTAACTGTGTATGTACCTATAGGAAGTTTACTAATTGTATAGCTGCCGTTTGTCATCTGCGAGTAGGATACTGTCGCAATTGTCGTTCCTGATGCATTCTTTACGGTAAAAATAATTTGGTTCTTCTGTGTATCCGTGATGCTGTCGCCTGCAAATGTCTTGGTGAACCTGAGTGCTCCGTTATCAGGAATATACTTATTGGTGATAGTCCTAGTCACTTCCTTGGCATTTACAACTTCTACGCTTCCTGAGCCTGTAGCTGTAAGCGAATAGCCACTAACTTGTGCATCTTTGGTAATCTCGGTAACTGTGTATGTACCTACCGGAAGATTTGTTATAGCAAGTTTACTATTTCCTGTAACAGAAATCGTTGTATAACTTGTCACAAGACTTCCCGTTCCGTCACTGTTTCTGCTGACATAGTATGTAGTTCCACCTACAGTTCTTGTAACTGTAAAGTTATAAGACTTAGAAGCTGCTCCAGAATATGCATTATCAGATGCTATCTTCTTCTCAACGATGAGGCTTCCTTTATCCTGAGTGTACTTATTTGTTATAGTCTTGGATGCTTCTTTG
>Ga0065711_1048126_pt1 | contig 11976 bp, 7 predicted proteins | sample Hoacrofraction12_FD_59098 | JGI IMG/M metagenome (GOLD analysis project Ga0065711, IMG submission 59098) | Hoatzin crop microbial communities from Cojedes, Venezuela - Epithelial fraction 12 v2 (version 2) | ecosystem: Host-associated > Birds > Digestive system > Esophagus > Crop | place... | reverse complement strand
GTAAAGCGTCTTCATCTAACCCTTCTTCAATCATATCACCCTTTTGATTCAAACACAGGTTGCACCCCAATGCAACAGGGTTTTCTCCTGCCAGAGGTTTGCAGCCCTGCCTCCACAACAGTCTGCTTTTTTCACAAGCCACGTTGAATTTCGTGGTAACCCTGTAGAGTTATTGCCCTATAACAAACACAATTGCTCCACTGGATTAAGCACGCTGCTTATCTCGTCCAAATATTAATGAGCACCAAATGTAGGGCACCGAGCCTGCTTCCCTGTCTGCCCACGGGGAGTTTGGCCACTGGGTTCAGCGGCTGCAGTACTGGACCCAGACAAGAGGATCCATTTGCAGACTGGGCCAGCAGCTTCCTCCAGCAAGGCTGGCTGCTCAAACACTCTGTGCTGGAGTTTTTACAGCTGCTTGAATAAAGACCACTTAACCACTCTTCACACTGGCACAAAAGAGATGCTCTATCCAGCTGTGACTCAAGCTAAATGACTCTACCTGAGTGTTAATGCTCTGGACTTGGGGGGCAGAGGTGCTCACCTGAACTTAGGACCGGTTCTTTGACCCTGTGCTGTGAAGCAGGTGGCTGGGTTTGGAGGCAGCATCCACGATCACACCATGGTGACTTCCCCGAGTACTTCAAGAAGAACTGCTCCATGGAGGACTCCAGCCGGTGCAGCCAGAGCCAGGACATCTTTGGTGCTCACAGGTCTGAGAAGGGACAGAGCTTTAGGAAGAGAAGGGAGCGCATTTCTGTAACCCTGTCAGCTACCCTGCAGGAACCACTTCAGTTGATGCGGGCTTAGCACTGAGCTCCAATATATTCAGACAACTTCATCAAAACCAAGGGTTTAAAATAAATAACAAGGTAAAACCTGGATTGAACAAGCTACCATCATCCGCTTTATAATTAAAGTAGGGAAGAAAGGTAAACCCCCTGGGGTTTATAGGGGATATAAGGGTGCAGCCCCTACAGAGAGCTAGGGGTGTAGCCCAAGTTAGGGGTTAACCCGTTCGCCAGCTCTGCAAAGGGATGGGTGACCCTGGCACCATTCAGCCCGGAGTGCTTTCCGGAAGAGGGCTGGCTGCACCAAGTGCTGGGTGATGCTCTGGAGATGTTCTGGAGCTGTGCAGGCAGGATGAGAGCAGAGCGGCTTCTTTTTGGCTCAACAAACCCCGAGCAGCTGAGGCAGAGCCAGCCCAGGCTGTGCTGGAGCGCTGCTCCCTCCACCCACACGGACACCATTTGCAACAGAGGAAAGGTGGAAAAAAAAAAAATCAGAAGACAAATTGAGACGTACCTCGGGTTTTTTCACCTGCCACCCCCATCACTCCCCTTCAGCATAATCATTCTCTTCCTCTTCAATCAAGGCCAATTTGCAAGAGGAGCAGCTCCCAGTGCCTGAGTGCAAAAGCCTTTAATTACTGTCCTCTGGGAGGCTGTGCCAGGCTCCCCTCCGGTGCCTTTTCATACTTTTCAGAAGACAGTGCTCCAGGACCCGACGCCCCCAACATGGCATTCGTCAGGCTTTATTTTAAACCAGCACTTGCTGCCTATTAGGAGGCTTGGGAGAAAGTTCCTCGTGGTCCATCTGTGCTGCTGCTGCATCGACATGGCCGTTGCGACTGGGCAGCGAGCTGATTTCAGCTCCATTGCCTGGGCACCAGCCTGGCAGCAGTCTCCGGCGCACAGAGGCTCGCTATGCACAAACCCCGAGAACTGCATCTCTGTCTCTCCTCCTACTTGTCGCTGGGCTCCCAGGGAGTATTAAACCAGGGATGGAGGCAAGAGTATAAATGGGGCCTAAAAGGGACAAGGCAAATTTGGGGAGACCAAGCTGACTGATGTCAGATAAAGTAGCCCTAAATCATCCTCTCCTGCACAGGTCCCCAAGCCTGCATCCCTGGGAGCACACTCCCCATGGGGATTCATGCTCCTTACGTACAGCATGGGTTTTGGTATCAACCTGAGGTTTCTATTTCATCCTGCACAGGACAACATGAACGCAGATGCTACATAAACCAATCTGGCACAACCAGTAAGCAGGAATAGGAAACCATTTGCTGCTGCTGCCTGCCCTGTCACGCTGCAGGCAGGACAGGGGGCTGGACGGCCTGTTGGGGTGAGTCAGTATGAGTTGCCTTAAACACAGCCTGAGCTGACACCTGGGACTCTGCCAACCCAGCGACCTTGCAGCTTGGGCTCAGCATACACTGAGATGCACTGGAAAGGATGCCAGAAGATTTCCAGATGTCCCAGGCCAGCACCCACATGACACGCTCTATGAACAACATCCACCAGAGCCACCCTTCTAATATTTCATCTTTGGAGCATCACCTGTGGCAGAGCAGAGCTGCAGAGAAGGATTTCTGGGGAGCCTCTGCCAGTGGGTGGCACTGCAAAACCAGCAGTATGGCAGAAGCAGCAGAGCAAGGACCTCGGAGTGGACCAGCAGCACAGCCATGGCGTGCACACATGGCGCTGCGCATCTCTGGCCGGACAGCCCGAGGAACAGGATCTGAGCATCCTGGGGATGCCGCAGCCTGGCTGGTGGAGCAGGAAAGCTGCTGAGGTGGGAGAAGCACGGGCATAGCGGGAGGTGAGGAGGCATCAGCAAGGGGTTTGAGGTGCTGCAGGGGTGCAGGCCAGCAGCAGTGTGCCCTCCATGGGTACTGTGGCGTCAGCCCAGGGAGCAGGAGTGTCAACTGGCTGCTGAGTCCAGGATCAATCCACATGGACACAGGACAGAGGCAATTCATGTACACATGCTGAACCTCAAAGGTAGGAGCAGCTCATTGGCTTCCCCTGCTATCCTACTGTAATGTTGTCTCTGCAGCTAATCATGTAATACGTCACCCCAGAGTATAAGGCCTCACCTCTGGGAACTAGATGGGCTTCACAAGATGAGCTTCTGCCCCCCACCCTGTAACCCCAATGAAGAACAACATAGGTGTGGTGGGTGCAAGAGCTTTTTGGCCATCTTGCCTGCAGGCACAAGACCCCTGGCAGCACCACAACCACCAAAGATGTGCACCAGCTAGCATGACCAAGAGGGCTGGGAGCCTGGAAGGAAAGCTGCTGCACCGCACTCACATCACCTTCTAAACAAGTGGAAATTAAGGACCCTGGGGCATCTGGGTAAACCTGATAAGTGGTAAAGCAGGCTCTAATCTAGAGGCTGACCTGGTCTGAGGGAACATGTTCAGGTCTAGAGTCCTGCTCCAGTTCCAGAGTGGCCATGCTCTTGTGCCACACACTCCTCCTGGCACAGATTTCATCTCCTTTTGCACCGCATCTACATTTGATGTCCCATCTCCAGCATTTCAGTGTTGCCTTGACCAGTTAATTCCCAGTGAGTCTCCAATCAGATGTCATATCCCCATCCAGCTAAAAACACTCTAACCCATCCAAGGCAGCAAATGCTCACTAACAAACAACGCACAAAAGATCATCTTCTTCCTCTCTCCCCACGATGTCCCAAAAGCAGTTGGGAACCACAAAGCATTAGAAGAACAGACTTGCATAGCCCCAGTCTGACTCCAGGACCACGAGGCTTTGTGCTGGGGTTGAGATGCCTTCGAATATAAAGCCAGAGTGATGGGTAGAGGGAGCTGTGAAAGAAGAACCATCTCCCTCAGGCTGTGCAAAGGGAATTTGGCTCTGAAGGGCTGTAATGTCTGCCTGGAGGGCGGCAGCACCATCCGACAGCCTCTGCCTCCTTAGGAAGAGCCACTGCTTCCCTGTGCAGCATCTGCACAGCCATCTCTGCTAATCGGTATTTCCTCTGGCAGGAGCAAAGGCTTCACCCAGAGGATCATGTGCTAGCAGGAGACATGGGAGTGCAACCTTAAAAGGAATTTTCTCCCATATCAGAGGGTTTAGAGATGTGGCATCAGGGCTTCCTCCAGCATGTTCCTTCCACAGGGAACATGCTGACCGGCACGGCGGGGGTGGCTGCAAAATCCCATCTCTTGCCTGCCCACCTTCACGCTTACAGAAATGCCTTGGTACAACCCACTCCAGACTGGGGAAGAGCTTCGATCTGGCCCTTCTGCAGCAAACGGATCTGATTTGCTCCTACTGCTGAGCACTCTGTAATTACAGTACATCCCACTTAATCGGGATGTGCTTAATTGGGAAATCCACTTACCAGGATGTCACCTAGGGAACCAATTTAAGCTTGATAACACTTAAGAGCGATGCCTGCTGCTTCACAGGGAAGGTAATTCTCCTACAGGGAGATGCCTTCAGGTGGCTGAATCATGCTCCTTCGTCCACCCTCACCCAATGCTCCTGGCTGCTTGCTCCTGCAACAGATTTCAGGCTTCCCCTTAAGTAGGTTACAGTCAGGAACCGCACCAACTGCTGCTGCCAGATTCCAGCTGTCCTCTGCACTAGCTGAACAGGCTGCCACCGCCACGTGGGCTAGCTCACAGCTGCCCCTTGGCTGGACCCGCACACCCAGCACATCCAACCCCCTTCCTTGTCTGAAGATGGCTTTCCTCCCACGGCTGGGACCTCTTTTGAAGAGGATGACATGCTTAGGTGTGGTTAAGCTGTTCTTTGCAGCAGAAGAGAGGCCAAGGTGAACCAGCCATCACCTGAACTGGGGCAGAGCAAGTGCTTTGCAGACAACCAGCATCCCTTACTCCAGCGCTTGTCTTCCTCCCTCTGCCCTCCAACAATCAAACACACCAAATACGCAGTTGAAGAGAGCAAGGGGACATGGTAAAAGTCCTTAAAATCTGAACAGTGAAACCAGGGAACTAGGAAAACCAGCACTAGGAAAAGACGTGTTTTTATCCTGGTTTCCTATGGGAAGAGGGTTTATGTGACCATACTGAGTATTTGTGCATGCACATACACTTGACTTATACGTACCGCCGAACCTCCTGAGCAACTTCAACCAAACTAGGCAGAGAAGCAGCTTTTCCAAAGATAACAAATTCTGAAACATTTTATAGTAATAAGAGCCAGACAGAGGAGAGAAACCCAATGAATACCCAACCCCTCATTAGCTCTTAGGGACTTGGGACAGCATTTTGCAACCCCAGACCCCCACGAACCGTATTTCCTTGTTAGAAGGATGCTAATTGCCTCCAACCTTCTGGCATTGCCTTGCGTATCTCTGTCCTTTTCAATTGGACTACTTTGTTTTTTTCCAGCTGCACGAAAGCACACTGATCCTCTTCTAAAGCCAAGCCCTTAGATGGAGGCTGCCTTTGCTACCGAAACATCTGTACCATATGGCAACAACACAAACCACAATTTTTCAAGATGCTGTGCTGGTGTTTTTGTTCTCACCAACCACGAGGAGCTGGGGGGAGTCAAGCCGAACTCACTAGATGCGTAATACTGATTGCCTTTCAGACACTTGAAAATGCAATAGCTTGGCATCAAATGAGGGATTTTTATGGCTGCACATGTTTTGTGCTTCTCTGAACAAGCCAACTTCCAGATTAGCTACACTGGCTTTTTAAAGTGCTATAAAATATGCAAAGGCACTTGTAATGTATAGTGATTTCTGTAAAAACAGGAGGCAAGTGCTGAAATGTCTCCTGATTTATGCTTTTGCTTCTCCTAACCCATGCTAGAAGAAAGGGTAAATGCAATCCTCTACTACATTTTTGGCTTCTCAATCTTACAGAGTGGATGGGAGACAAAATGCCAGGTAGTACAGCACTTGTGCCTTGTGCCTTTCAGCCACTCTGACATTTGGTGAAGACAAAGCCCTCTCAGTTTCCGAGTATCCCAACCAACGCCAAACACAGCAAACACCTTCCCAAGGTGCAACACAACGTGAGCAGCAAAGCCTGATCATCACAGCAGCACCCAGCTGGGTGAGAGGAGTCAGGCAGCACCTCCCACAAAGGTGCTGGACCTAATGCTGCATGGAGGGTCCGAAAGAGCAGATCACCATTGATGAACCACGTTAGCAGGGTCAGGCCTTTTGCTTACCTGCCAGCAGGGTCACCTCCTCCTCCCCTCCTCTTGTTCCTGCCCCTCTTTTCCTTCACGCTGTGATAACACAGTCAGAAACTCAAGAACCTGTGTCATGGGATTGTTCCCCCCATCACCAGCTTGTGTTGGCTTAAATACACATGCTCGACCACTACCAAGCATCAGGTCCTCAACACAGATGTTGCAGGGACTAGGCTTACTTTTTGCTAAAACTGAGCCATGCAGAGGATTGGCAAAGAGAAACATCCCAGTGACCAAGGCTCCTGTTTTCTGAGTCTGGGTGGGAGGAATGAAGTATTAGTTCAAGCTTCATTTTAGCTTGAGAAGAGCACCATCATCTATTGGAGGCAAACAGGTTCTTCCCTTTCCCTGCTACAGAGCCAAGCTGTCCCCTCACCATCCCAGGGCCACTTCGCCAGTGCCAGGGCAGCGCTGCCATGGGCAAGGGCTCTGTGGCCACGGCCATGGCTGCTGTGTGCTGCCCAGCATTTCTGGCAATCAACAGCGCAGTTGTTACCAACCAACACGAAGGGAAGTGTCATAGCTCTTATCTGGCATCCTGCTCACTGCAGTCAGGTTCAGACGAGCGCCTCTGGAACCGAGAATGAGTATTTATGAGCTGGAAGTTTTTAAGCATGTGCCTCAGTGCCATGCGTGTTCAAACCCATCCATCCCCGCAGAGCAACTGCAGCTCTCTGCTGCCAGTACAAACAGGTAAACCCAACCAGACTTACATCCATTTTTATACATATGAAAGGTTGTGTAACAAGCTGGAGGGTCAGCACACCTCAGATCTTTGAAATAACCTCATACATCTTTATATAAAAGCAATGGTTGTCTTTAGCACGGTTTATGGGGCATGGATTTTGTGTGCTTTGTCAGTGCAAATTAAAAATAATTATTTAACAACTGCCAATAGCGCTCTTTGCAACCAGCAAAATGCATCACTGCATCCTGAAAGATGTTTAGCATGACCAAGGTTAAAATACAGATTATTTTTCAGATTTTCAGTGCATTTGCAGTCAGACAAGAAGTGCTAAGTCTACTGCTGGGAAGTGTGAGCTGGCTGGACTGGAAACCTTGATGTCACCATTAGAATTATGGAGGCTTATTTGAAAACTTCTCTGTTACCTGACTGTCATCAAGTCAGTAAGAGAAATGTGATGGGAGGAGATGTGGAAAGGGAAGAGTTTCCTCAAACATCACAAGCTGAGTAGAGATGCTCTGTTGCCAAACAGATCTGCCCAAGCCATCCAGGACGAGAGCATCTTTTCTCAAAGCCACAGCAAAACAAACCAGCCCCAGCCCTGCCCGGTGCCCTCCAGCCTGCGCTGCCTTTGGGCCCCCCTCCAAGGACTGATCGACTCCTGCATCCCAGCTTGTGCAGGGACACCTGGGGGTGACAATTCGGATGGCCAAAATCTAATTCACTAATTGCAAATATTTGGAGACCTGAATCCATGGATTGATGCACGAAAGGTAAACACAGTCAGGGGCAGGGAAAGAGCTTTAGGCACTCCAGCATCTCATGGTTAATTAAAGCTGGGAGGAATTTGTCTCAGCAAGTTGTGAGCCATTTACTTCTCTGGTGTGACTAAGCCACTGTGCGGTATCTAATTTACCAGGAGGGGTGATGTGCTGCCAGCTAACCATGTTCCTGCAGTGGGGGTGGGCTAATTGAAAATAGTTTGATGCTTCAGGGCTATCCCACTTGCCAGCTTACCTGCACCTTCCCAATCCCAAACGGCCTTGCAAACAGCAAGACAACCCAATGGGAATTTTAATTGCAAAGGAGAATTCAAAAAATCCTGACAAAATCCAAGGGCCTGACCAGAATGACAGGTTCTTGTGGTTTTCTGCATGGCTGTTTTTTCAGCAATGCAAATTGGGTTCTTCTCTTGCAAACAAGCAATGCAGAAACATGCTCTTACCACTCGCAGGACCTCGAGGCTCCCGACCTCCTTTGAGTGCTGTTCCTAACCATGGTAGGAAAGTTGTGGCACTGCCTTGTCTTGCACTAGTCATACAAATATCAAGATGAATTTCTCCATAATTAGCTCATTACCAGCGATTCTTTCCTTTGTCTCCAGCTCCAGCTGAAGAGAAGGAAGTCACTCCAGCAGGAGCTGCACATCTTGCGGCAAAATGATGTTTCTCAGAGGGTACAACTGAGTTATGACAGATGCTGGATTTTGGGAACTGCCCTCTGCACCCCACCACTTTCCTTGGGGAAAGAACTGAAGTCCCCGTTTCCAGTTCATTTCCCCATTGTAATGCTTTTTTCCCCTACTTTTCCAGCCCAGCTTGACTCACAGACTGGGCTTATCTCAGTTGTCAGCTGGCCCTCTTTTGCAGCTATGCCAGTTTTGGTTTACTTGCCGAAGCATCAGCGTAGCACAAGGGGCTCTGCCCTGGGCCAGGGTAAGAAACCAGCCACCTTTCAGGGTTTCTGGGGAGTCCCCACCTGCCAGCAGCCTCCAAAGGTGCCCTTCCAGCACCTGGGAATCCCCACCTGCCCCTATTCCCCTGGGACAGCCTGCACAGGGGGGAGGTGACCTCGCTGGCTAGGCTCATGCTGTCACTGCTGTATTTTGCATGGGTTTGGTGGCACCCATCTGCAGCCATCATTAAAGCCAGACAGCCACTGTCTCTGTAACAGAGAGGCTCCCAGAGGACAGGCTGAAACTGTTCATCTGGAGACAGAGATCATTTTTAGAGGGAAATCCTGCTGGCTTTTCAGAGCGAGGTAGGTTTTTACCAACATGCTTCCCCGGCCAAACGCACTTGCGGTACCAAATGCATCACTAAAAGAAAAGGGCTTGCTATGTCAAAACGGAGCTGTGGTTTTCAAAGCTAACAGGGAAAAAGCGCACTGTAAATACCTGGAGGAAGCGTAGGCGTGGCTTATTAATAGACACTTACTGTGAGACTTTAGGTTGTATGACAAGGCTTTCACTGTCCTCCTGCTGTCCTTGGATGCCCTGTTCCCGTACTGAGTGCTGGGCTCTTTAACCATGCTGCACACTCATCAGACCTGCCAGCTTAAAGATGGGGCACAGAAGATGGGTTAATGCAGGCTGTACTAGTGTTTTAACCACCAGAGCATCCATCATCCATCCTCAGCTGGTGGGGAGAAGATCCTGTTCCTGTCACTGGTTCCTATAAAGGATCCAGCCAGGGATTCTGACGGGGACAAGATCAGGGCCCGAGGAAAGCAAGCAAGGATGTCAAGTAGGATCATTCCCTCAAAACTTGAATTGCAGGGGTTTAACATTGCCTGAACTGTAAGTAGGAGTTAATTTTGTTACCGTTATGCTCCAGCTCAACCACTCATTCCCCAAAAGACTGCACAAAGTACTTGCTCTCTGATTTCTTCCCTGTGCTGCTGCATAGTGCTGCTGTCGAGACAGCTCCTGAGCTTTCCATCAAAAGCAGCTCCCTGATATTTACGGCTATTATGAACTGGACCAGACTGATGCATTCCTGTGTAGCAAAGCCTTTCCCAGTATAGGATGTCTATATCCTTTGTCTTCTTTCCCCATGAAAGCCATAACAGAAAATTAACACCTTAGTTAAATGAAGGAACAGTAAGCAGTCCATACACTGCCACACTACAGGCATCTCAGCATGGTCAGACAAGCTGTATTTCTTTTTTTCAGATATGGATTTTTCTGTCAAACAGAGCATCAGACAGATGGGCTGTTTTTGGAGAGGGGCTGGCCATTTGCCTAAGCAGGGAGAGAAAGCAGCCCTCAAACAGCCCTTCCGCCCCAAGTGATGCTGGTGAGAGCTGGTCTGTGTGCAGAAAGGGAGCTTCTCAGAGTATCTGCAAACTCCTGAGCTATTTCAGCCTTTCTCCTCCCAGCCCGCAGATTGCTCAGGGCCCAGAGATATGCAGACTTGTGTTATTAAATGGCTATTTCTGTGGACGTTTTTATTTTTAGGAAACATTACAGAAACATTCACCATTACTGCTTAGAGGTAATGGAAAAAGAGGCAAGCTCCAAAATCTGGGTGATGGGGACCTCGAGGCAGGCAGCCAAGCTGGGATGGGACATGGCCTGGCTTCCCTACCGTGTTTACAATCTGTGCCCTAAGCAGGGACATGAATGAATCGCAGCAGTGTCCTCAGCAGCCACGGAGCATAAGGGCGCTGGCATCTCCCCCTCCTGCTGCTCATGCTGACTGCTCCCGAGGGGCTAAAAGTGGCGATGTGCCAAAGATGGGCCAGGATCAGCAGCAGCCAACCTAAACAGAACCGTGCTCAAAGAGACTGTTGAGCACCGAGGGATGCTGTCCTTGCCCAGGTTGCCGACTCAAAGTGCTGGGCAGCAATGGGCAGCCTCTCCCGTTCAGTTCACACGACGGGACAGAAGGCAAGCTGTGTTTCCTCCTCAGAATTGTTCTTCTGGCTTCACACTGAATCCCCCCTGCTTTCTTCAGCTTTAAATGTCTTTAAAGGGTCTGTTTGCTTCCTCAGAGTGCTTGGAGCTGGATTCTCCCTTACGGAGCCAGTTGTGGCCCCATCCCTAAGAAGGGGGGGTTTAAATTAAAGGTGAAATCTGTGGTGTCAGCACTCGTTCTACTGCTCCTAAGTGCTTGTGTTATAAGCCCAGCAACAGACAATATCTGGATCAGCGCATTTGTTCCTTTGCCTCTGATGGATGTCAAGTGAGAGAGAACAGGAATGACCCCAGACTGAATAAACCCATTGCAAGATACACTCCTCTGACATCTGCTTGTTGGAGGGATGCGAGTGGGGCTGTTAGCAGCGCTGTGCTTTTCCACGCTTCACCAGTGTGGGGCTGGGCTGGCTTCATCATGCCCGGACACTCTCTGGTGCTGCTGAAAGGGCCAGTGGATTCGTTCCCCACCTGATTTTGGTGACACGGCCATGGTAACCAAAGGGACCTGGAACAATCACCCTGAGAAAGCCACAGATCTTGACCCAGCATGGCAGAAGCCATTAACGTAGCCGTAATCCTCTTGAGGAAGCAGCACCAGGGTCACAGAGACTCACCTAACTTCTTCCTGCCTTCTGCCTGCCCCAGGCTGAAGGGGACAAAAGGGAAGCAGAGCTGGCAAAGTCACCCACTGAGGGGCAACTGCATTGCTGTCACATGGGCTTTGCTCTCACCCTGGGGCTGCTGCCTGGGCTGTGCTCCCCTGCCTGCTACACCCGGCACGGGCAGCAAGCGGCTGTCCACCACCCCAGGAAGCCACTGTTCAAGAGCAACCACCAGTGTGAGAGCTGACTAAAGAGAAAAGCACATCTTTTGGGGAGGCTTTTGCATTTCAAAAGCTTTGGCAGATTTTAAAAAACTCCCATTTTGCCCCTTGCAGTAATCAGCTGAATATTTCTGCAGTATCTGTCAGAAAACCAAGTGTGCCATCAAAACACAAATGTGATGGGGAAAAAAGAAAATCATATTCTAGGTCAAAGTTGTCGTATTTCCTCGGTCGTTTTCATGTGGATGGTATCCTAAGCCTAGATACTGTATTACTTCACATGCCCACAGCTGTACACACGTGGGCACACATGCTGATCGAGAGCTAATGGGTCCTTCTTCTAGGACTTTGCTAACACTGAAACACTTCTGTCCTCTACAATATAATTTTCTGAACCACTGACTTTGACCTGTAGAGGCTGTTGAACAGCCCATCCTCTCTGCAGCCCTCATCAGGCGAGTGTGGGATGCCAATGCCAGATGGCCACAGTCGCCCCGTTGTGCGAAACACGGTGCACTGGGTGCAGCTCAGAGCACTTGACCTCAAAGACCTGAGAGGGGCTTAATAGGACTCTTGCACTGTTCGCCCACTAAGAGCCTTAACTTCTTACTGCATTATGCTGGGGTTTAGGCAAAGCAGGGTTACCAGCAGGGTGCTGGATAGATTTCCTTTCCCATGAAAAGAGACTTACGCCTTCAAATTTGTTCCTTGTCCCCAAATCGCATTTCTTCCAGGTAGAGGACAGAGGAATTTGATGGATTATAATTAAGGAGGTCTGGGG
>Ga0065711_1048125_pt1 | contig 11977 bp, 9 predicted proteins | sample Hoacrofraction12_FD_59098 | JGI IMG/M metagenome (GOLD analysis project Ga0065711, IMG submission 59098) | Hoatzin crop microbial communities from Cojedes, Venezuela - Epithelial fraction 12 v2 (version 2) | ecosystem: Host-associated > Birds > Digestive system > Esophagus > Crop | place... | reverse complement strand
AGGGTGGGTGTCAGGAGGATGGGGCCAAGCTCTTTTCAGTGGTGCCCAGCGACAGGACAAGGGGCAATGGGCACAAACTGAGGCACAGGAAGTTCCGTCTGAACAGGAGGAAGAACTTCTTCCCTCTGAGGGTGACGGAGCACTGGCCCAGGCTGCCCAGGGAGGCTGTGGAGTCTCCTTCTCTGGAGATATTCCAGACCCGCCTGGCTGCGGTGCTGTGCAGCCTGCTCTGGGTGACCCTGCTTCAGCAGGAGGGTTGGACTAGATGACCCACAGAGGTCCCTTCCAACCCCTACTTTTCTGTGATTCTGTGATTCTGATTCTGTGATGGGAGTCCTAGCATCTGACGGCGCCGGTGCTTTGGCTCGGACTGGGCTTTTGAAGCAATTCTTCCAGTCATCCCCCGTTTGCCGTGCCTCGGTTTGCTGGGCACAGCAGTTTCAGAGCACATGAGCTTGGTTCGCTCCTGATGGTACTAAACCAGGAGCACACCCCGTGTCCTCCAGCCTCTTCTGGGCATTCAGGCCAGGGGACAAAGTGTGGCATCAAGTGTGGGGCAACCTCTGGTCCCAGCACCCGCTGCTACTTGCCATAGATTGCCGGATGCACCACACTGCTTGCTAGTGCAGCCATGGGTTTAAACCAAAGTTTCAGAGTTTGCTACGAAGACACTGAGTGCACCTGGGTTTGGGTTTTTCACTAGCTGCAGCACAGAGCTGTCTTAAATTTTGCCATCTTTTTGCTGAATTAATATGCCCACGCCCTTAGCTTCTAATGCTTGAGCAGTTCCATGGGCCCTGTTCGCAGGAGCTGGAAGTGTTGGGTTATTCAGGTGTTCATGTGATGATTCCCGGCAGAACACAAAGGAGATTCAAATCTGGAGTCAGAGAGACCGCGTGCTGAAAAGTCTGCTGATTTCTTTGGCAGAAAGAATGTCTCCTTCACCTGTGATCAAACGATACAGGTTTGTTCTAAATGTTTGTTGAGTCACACTCCTCTGTCATTGAAATACAGAAAGAACAACTTCTTTAAAGTTCCTAAAAAAGCGGCAGCTCTTGCAGGTTGCATCTGACTGTGTTTTTTTCAGTAGTCCATCATGCTCGTTTCATTTTTGATAGTGAAAAGCAATTTTCCAAATCGCCTTGTAATTTTCAGTCAATTTGCCGTCTGCCTCTGTAAAGTTTCAATTGATCGTGCTGTGCTCGACGCAATGAAGAAGCAGCAATGGAGACTGCAGGTCCTGAAGGGACCATCAGTAAAAGGCTTTCAGACCCAAACTCATTCTTCAAAGTCCTCATAGTAGAGTTGATCAAGGGCTTTCATTACTGCTTGCTTTCCCCTGGATTATTCTTTTCGTTGTATTCATTGCAGTGTATAGCTAATGACGGCTCTTTGCAGTCCTTCCCAAATCGGTTGTCACTTTACAGAAAAGACTTCACTTGATGTTTTTTATTGTCAAGCAGCAGGTTGCTGTTAGTTGCTTTTGGTGTAGTTTCAGGAATTGAGAGACTACCCGGACAGTTCTCTTGAAGTCGCAAGTGAAATGTTTATGCAGTTTGACAAAGGCAGTGCAATTCCAGTTTATCTGTAGAAAACCCGCTTCTACAAGGAAGGACTGGGAGTTGCAGTGGCCTTTGTCACAGCTGAAGCTGTTCGTTCACATCCTCTCCGCTGAGAACAGTTTCCTCTCAGCAGTTTTCTTCCACATCTTGACGACTGTTACCGTGTTTGGCCTTCATTTTCTGTAGACCGAGGATCTTTCATCTTCCTTTCCTTCCTTGGAGTTCATTTCTTCTAGCTGGGTTAGAAGAAGACTTAGTTTTGCCAGCGCTAGGTAAGTCATGGGATCTGCTCTGGCTGTGTGCTCCAGATCGCAGGTCCTCTGTGAATGCTTTGTTACTACAGTAGTAGCGATGCCCCCGCTCTACCAAGCAGATTGTTGAACAGTCAGGTTTTTTAACTGAACAGATAAAAATGTCCTGCTGCAAAGATGCCTGAGTGGTCGTATGGTTGAGATGTTGAACGGTTGTTCCTTTGAGAAGTCCCATTCAGAGAAAGTCCCTGGGAAGAGCCAGCCCCTGGGCAGCAGTGTTTGTAACACGGCTCTTCTTTGCATTGAAGGTTGAGACAGCAGCATTTCTGGAGAGCGTTTTTGGTTCCTCATGGTTGCCCGCAGCTGTCAACCTCCATTCCCCTTTTCTCGTGTGTTTAGCTTCAGAATTAACCAGAACATCGGTGGGCAGGGCGTACCCAGGCCAGTCTGACTTTACCAGCGATAACGTGATGCTGGTCGCTGTTTTACCTTGCCTGCCACCCTCCTCCTTCTGCCTTTCTGGCTGGCGTCCCGTAGGCCAAATGGGAATCATCAACTGAAAGGCTGCTTTTCTGGGTTTTTTTGGCTTGGTCACGGGGTTTGGATTTTTTGTGTGTCTTGTTTATCTTGTGCTGTCTTTAAGGAGCTTTGTAAGCTTTCTCTTTGCTCGTAATGCTTCTAATTTTAAGTAAACCCGCTGCTGAGAAAGAGAAGCTGTTGCTGGCAAGCCATCGAGTCAGCTGCGCAGCACGTGGAAGGACCGCCGGAGCCTTTTAATCCTGCCCGCTGCCCCAGAGCTTGCTGTTGGTGCCACGAGGCTGCAGAATTACAGGAAGAGAAAAATTGCCCTTTTGGCAAATACAGGCTCGAATGCATTTAGTCTTCGTCTCCGTTGAATTTGTGTCATGTGATCTGTTCCTTAATGGCAAGCTGTGTCTGGTATAGGGGCTGGTACCTCAGCTGAGGAGTTACAAGACCTTGGCTCCGCTCACATCTCTGCTGCCGGCCTGCTGCATAAACATAAACCAGCTACCATTGCTGCTGCTCTTCTTCTCCGTACCTGTAACGTTAATTATGCCAGCCTCCTCTTCACAGTGCTCAATGTCACAGAATCATAGAATCATGGAATCATTAAGGTTGGAAAAGACCTCTAAGATCATCAAGTCCAACCTCCAACCCAACACCCCCATGCCTGCTAAACCCTGTGCTGAAGTGCCACGTCTACACGTAACGGCGATGTTATCAACACTCCTCCCCACTTCAGTGCAATCTGCTGCGTTACAGAGTTGAATGGCTGAAGAGTCCCAAACAAGAAATTGTTTGGAAATGTCTCTTCTGAATAATGCATTGACTGTCTGAAATAATCAGAGCTATGAATCAACTGTACTTTTGCATAAATTTGTCGTTGTAGTGGAAAGCTAAACTGGAAATACAATAGCTCAATATCCCTGGGGATTTTTCACCTCCCTGGTGGACTCTGCAGGTCTTTGGCTGGGGTACAAACCCATTATCTATCTGAAAAGCATTTGTTTGTGCTGTTCACTGAACAAGTTGTGCCAGTTGGAGCAGCCAACATAATTACATTTAACCATTTGCAGCCGCCTGCAGCCGCAGTGTGTGTATGGTTGGCTGGAAACCCAATCCATAAGCATCCTCTGGGAGCCGCATCCCTCTGCTTTTACCAGTTACTGTAACACAACCAAAAACTGTTGGACGAGGACGGATCAGCAGAGAGGTCGGTGCTGCCACTTGATGCCGTTGCAAGGCAGAGGAGCGACGGCAGTGGGGAGTGGGTCGGTAGCGCTGGCAACGGTTTGCCTGGCCACGCTGCGGCTGGACCGCTTGCAGACCTGCACTGGACATCTGGCCAGATGTTCTGTGCCCAGCCGTGGCTGGATGGGTGCTGGCACCCGGCTGGCTCGCCGTAGCAGTTAGGCGGCATGGCGTGAGGGACCACCATCTGGGACTTGGTTCAACGGAAACGGAGTTATTCTCTGTGTTTTTATACTCTTCGTGTGGGTTACACGTGGTAGTTACGGCTTCCTCGTGGCTGTAGGGTTTACTCCGAGTTGGAGGTTGTGATGATGTTCAGGGAGAGCCCAGCCGTCAGCATCAACGACAGCCTCTCCTTGCTATGTTGTCCACAGCATTTTCTGTCTGAACGCACCGTAATCGGCACACTCGAGAGCTTTCCATGGTGCAGTAATTTAGCTGACATTTTCTCAGCAGCAGTAGCTTATTTTTTGTATATTTGGGCAAAGCCTGAATTGCTCAGGTAATTGCACTGTGCCTGTGGTCGTCTTTCAGACTTCATTTGTGCTGTGACCCAGTTGCTGTTTAGTGGAGGATTGTCATCAGCAGCACCTCAGTCAGAGCTGCCTTTCAGGTTCAGGTTCATGGCATTGTGCTCCTGTATAGCTTTTGGCAATGCAGAGCAATTCAATTTTGTTTTCATTATGCATACAATAAGCTATACAATGTAAAATATTAATGTCCTACATCTAGGCAGGATGTAAATACATGCAGGTGCTAACTTGACCCGTGTGTCCTATCAGAAGAAAGAAATATTTTCAAATGTACGTTTAGAAAGGCTGGTTTGTATTTTTGCTTTTACATGGTGTTCCCTACACTTGGGTTGCCTTTACCACGTGCCTCTGTCTCCTAGAATACTTGCCTGCTTCGGGACGTGGTTTAGCAGGTGTGGGGACCTTATAAATGCTTACAAATATCTGCAGGGTGGGTGTCAGGAGGACGGGGCCAGACTCTTTCCAGTGGTGCCCAGCGACAGGACAAGGGGCAGCGGGCACAAACTGAAGCAGAGGAAGATCCAGCTGAGCAGGAGGAAGAACTTCTTCCCTCTGAGGGTGATGGAGCCCTGGCCCAGGCTGCCCAGGGAGGTTGTGGAGTCTCCTTCTCTGGAGGTATTCAAACCCTGCCTGGACAAGGTCCTCTACAGCCTACTGTAAGTGACCCTGCTTCAGCAGGGGGTTGAACTAGATGACCCTCAGAGGTCCTTTCCAAACCCTACCATTCTGGGATTCTGTGATTCTGTGATTTGCGCTCTGCCTGGGAGGAGTACGGCTCGCTGAGTGGTTGCTGGAAGGGCCGGTGGCCGCGGCGCCGGGTGGTCCTGGGGGAGCCGCGTCACCCCCCGACCTCCGGCGATCCCCTGCAGGGTGATGGCCGCAGCGATCCGAGGCGCGTGATAAGGCTGTTTGAGATCTCAGAATTAGGAGCCCTGTGTGCAAGCTGAACTGCTTGTGGTTATTCTTCACAGGGTTTTCACATCGCTTCCCGACGCAAATGTTTAGTTTCTCATTTTTTTTTTGCTTTGCTGGAATATTCTGACATAACACTACACGCATTAACCCTGGTACAAATGACGGCTCTGTTTCGGTCGGTCTCCCAAACGCTTGTGTGTGGTAGTGAAATCTGGAAGGTGGTTTTTTTTTTTCAAAAATTTTGCTTTATTGAGGTGGAGTCACTGCAGCACCGGAGCAGACGGTGAAAGATGCCGTCTCATTCCCCTGCAGCCAGGGCAGGCTATTTTTTGCTGAATCATTACTTAACTTTTGCTGTTCGGTTTTGCTTTAAAATGTGCCAAGTGGCGAGGCTCCGAACCCAACCCTTCGCTCTGCTCCGCAGGGGTTATCCGCTTAGTTTGCCTGACACAGCCTACATCTCCTCTTATGCTGTTTTGCTTACCTCTGCCTATTTATATTCCTTTCTTTCCTTTTATTTTGATGAGTAATTCTTCTCTGCCCTTTGTGTTTACATCCTTTAAATATTTATCTGCCCTCCTGCTGTCTCCCCTTAGTCATTGCGGCGTACGGTTTATGTTTAGCTCTCGGTCACCCCATGGCATCGGAAGAAGGAAGATCTCCTCTTCAGTTACGTGTCCTTTTAGCATTCAAGCAGTGACGTAGATTTTCAGAGCTGCATACAGGGATGGAAGTGTAGATTGTGAGACCCTATTAATGTCAACAGAGGGTTTACTACTGACTGTTTTAGGGCCATGTTATCACCCGGCGGCTCTCTGAACAGTCCTATCTTCCACCAGGCTCCCCGTACGGTGGTGGAGTCCAGGCTGAAGAAGCATTTGCGATTGTCTGAGCACTCTGTTTCTCTCCTCGCAGGAGAAAACACCCGATCAGCCTTTTTTTCTGGTTCTTTGTGTGGCCAAGGCTTGCTGGTTGCAAAGCTGCAGTCGGTCTGTCTGTAGCGGCACGAGACCACGCTTATCCTCAGGCTCTAATTTAGGAACTAACCTTGCCTTGACTTCACACCCCGCTGGCTGGTGGGACTGTCGGCTTCCTCGGTGACAGACAGCCGTCTCGCAGATGCTCGTTTATTTTTATGAGGCAAACATATCATCGGAGCTATATTAAGCCTGTCTGCGTAGCAACTCGGGGCCTGGGCAAAGCAAAGGGTGGATTTGCCTCAATGTTGACAACAGACACCATAGATTTCTTGACATATTTGAAATCTAGATTCCTGTCTATTTGATGGGCACGTAGCTCAGAGGGCTGGAGTGCAGGCAACCTGATAAACCACGAGGACAAGGCACACAAATAGAAGCTGTCTCAGGGCTTTTTATCTCCTAAATCAACTGAAAGTCCTCATTTTTGGATGATAAGCCACTAGGCCGCCTTCCTTAGTGATGCCAGAAATATACTCGCTACCCATTGTACAAACCAAAATACTTGGAATTTAGTAACTGAAATGCTCATCCAAAACATTTTGTTGGAGCAAGTTGGATTGGGTTGGATTGGCTCTGTGTTGACCACCTCCAAGCAGCCTAATGGGAGAAGTGTTTCGCGTGGGGTTGCTGCATAGCTGGGGGTGAATGGGGACGTTGGCCCCGGACTCCGTGAGCGACCCATCTGAACCCTCCCCTCCGAGCATCGCGCCTCTCCCTGCCCAGCCCCGCAGCCCTGCGTTACCCGTGGGAGAGCTGAGCTGTCGAACCCCTCTCCCGTTAGGCCCATCGCAAAAACATTATTTCATGCTATCGTATGATTACCCTACATTTGGAGGACATGGGGTTGGGTGTTTTTGCTTTAAAATTCCTGGTGTGCTCAGTGAACATGTTTCTCCCAAAGCACCCATAAATCCTCTTTTTAATTATTCCGTATTCTTCTGAATGTGTATTACTATTGATAAAGAAAAGATTCAATGTACATTTTCTGGTCTATCCACAGGAACAGGATTGTTGAGTGAAATTTTTCTTGAAAAAACATTGGTACTAAACAGAATGCTTCAGTTTGATGGTGTATCTTTTAAAAAAATATTTTATGGTTATAATACTATGTAATATAGTATAATACTAATACATATTAATATGGTAATATAATACTGTTTAAGAAATAATGGATCAAAAGTAAATTAAACCCCTTAACAAAACAGTACTTTGATGCACCCCAAACAATTTTTCACAATTTAATTTTGGCAAAACTTGCTGCATTTAGGCTTTTTGTTCCAATTCAGATCAAAAGCCACAGCAAAAACAGCTTTGAAAATGTCCAAAATTACAAGTTTCAAGCAGCGCCACAGAAAACATTTACCAGGATTAGTTCAGCCTATGAGGAAAACCACCATGGTGGCAAAGGAGAGCATCCCAGTACAGAGGGTTAATACCGAATTTCTGCTCCTTCCAGGAATTCCCACTAATATTATATAAAAGATCGTAGAATCACAGAATCATTAAGGTTGGAAAAGACCTCCAAGACCATCCAGTCCAACTGTCAACCCAACACAACCATGCCTGCTAAACCATGTCTTGAAATTGTTGGTCTTGTCCCTAAACATCCCAGCTGGACCCGGCGGAAGGTTCCAGCCTGTGCCATTAAACTGAATTATTGGGGCTGAAATAACAAAACCGAAGGGGCTTGGGTGGCCTTTGGATCGCTCTCGGGCAGGGGCAGCTTGCCCTGAGCCCATGTCCAGGCCAGGGAATCAGCCGTTGCTCAAAGATCCTGGAGGAGAAGAAACTTCCCATTCAGTACAACTGGCTTTGTGGGCCCGGAGAGATTAATTAAAGGGAGCAATATTTTCTCTGCAGAAGGCTGGCAGAGGAGGGAAATGTCTTTGCATTTTCACTATTGAGCCAGTAATGGCTCCCAATACTTTTTAATCCTGAAAGTTGTATTTTCGCCTTTGGTGATACGCTGCAGAACGTCTTTGTGGCGAATACCAAAGCACAGACAGTTCTCACACTTCCAGGGTAAGGGAAGACACAAACTTTATTCCGCCCTGCCTGTAAAACCCACGGAGCAGGTGTGGTTTAAGAGCAAAGGGCAGCTCGAAAAAACATTGGTAGTAAGCAGAACGCTTCAGTTTGATGGTATATTTTTCAAAAATAGTAATAGTAGTTATAGTAATATAATGAATTAAATGAATGGTTATTTCTGTTACAATAAGAATATCTGACATATATCAATACTTCTCTCAATTTATATGAGCAGATGAAATAATTAAGATAGACACTGAACATGTTAATCTGTACCTTTTCATTCATGGAAAAGGGTCATTCTGAAAGAAAATTAGACAGCCTATGCGAAGAAAGGAAGCTAGTGAAGCCAAAAAGCCAGTTTAAAACCAAGCCCCACAGTTTTGAAAATCAGCATATTAAATAATGGAAAGCGCACGTGTTCGGACGGCATTACGTGACAGTCTGCCAGATGGGAACCCTCGAGGGCACAAAGAATGTGTCTTGGGATCCTGCTGCTTCTTGTGTGTCCAGGTGTATGGGTCTGAGCTGATAAGAGTGAAGTCAGTCTTTGAAAACCCTATTAAAATTTCTGTTAGTTTTCCCTGTCTTGCTTAGAATTCTCCATTCTAGTGAGCACGCAAAGCGGAGTTGATTAAGGCACGGTGGGCTTCAAGCTTAAAAGGGAAGCGGTGAAACTCGTTGCCCTGTGAGACCTGGCAGCTCCTGGACGTCTGGATCGTGTCCAGCTCGAGAAGGACAAGAGAAGAACAATTTCTTTGCTGCGCCTGTTGACTTGGCAGCACAGCAATAGCAAACGCGTGGGGAACGCTCATTTCATGCCGAAATGCCCCACGGGTGGGGAACGTGGGGCTTGGTGCTGCCGCTCCCGAGCCGACGAGAGAGCTGGAGTCTGGCAGGAGACACCAGAGAGGTTTGATGGAGAAGTTCCAACCCTCCTTGGGCTGTAGGTGAGAGTAGGATTGAGGACTATATGGACCTGCAGATCTTTTCTCTGTTGGATTCTTGTAGGTTGGAACTACATTTTAAATAGTTATTTTGCGAGGAAAGGCCAACTGTCCCATAATTGTTTGAAGCTTTTCTTTATTGAAAAAACCATATGAAACAGCCACCAGTTTCTCCCTTCAGGCCATCATAATTTCCTGAGCTCCTGATGAGTGGTGTTCACTGGGACCTCTGACTTCTAAGGCCAGCCCTCTTATTTGGTCGTCATTTTGCAATTATGCCTACTCCTAGAGCATAGGTAATTATTGCCTGTCAGCAAGAGTTAATATTGAAATTGTTGCTGTTGCCTGCAATAGTAATAATGATAATAATAATAATTATACATCTGTTCAACTGAAGCAAATATAATAAAAAATAGGACTGTGTTGCAGCAGAATTCAAGAAACTAATATATTGCTTCATGGATCATTTGACAGGATATCACATCCACTAAGGTAAATAAATTTAAAGAAAACATCTGCTTTACATAGAAAAAAAAAAAGCTGACCCAGGTGCCGCTCTGCAGAGGTGTTGAAGGTCTTTGGTTTTGCACAAGCCGTGGCCAGATGTGTTTCCAGCTGCAGGTTTTGGCTTTTGGGAGGAAGGTCCGTGCTAGCAAACGGCAGCTTTCCCTGCTCTTCATCAAGCCCTTTATGAGTTTGTTTTTAATGGCGTTAGAGAGAACTGATTTCTGCGATTGTGAAGGGTGTAGTTCCGACTTTGCTGGTGTTGTACATCGCCATAGGATTGGGCTTCTTGGGCATCATTGCCCACCTGCAGCTGGCAGACCTTGGCGGGGATGGGTTCACCTGGGAGCTGCGAGCAGGCACCTCTGCGTGTGTTCGGTTGGTCCGGTTCTGTTCAAAAACACACAAAAATTGAAATGTCACCTCTACGTCAGGACATGCGGCTGGTACGCTTGTCCCAGTGCTCTGCCGGGCAGGACTTCTCTAATGACGGGGTGGAACCCACAGGATCGTTTCAGCCAAAAATCTAAAACGTGCTTAAGCCCCTGGAGCGTCTGCGGGAATTTTTTGGCTGAGGAGAGAACTCTGAACTGGTGTCCCAGTGGGGGGGAGGCGGGAACTGGAACAGGCTGCCCAGGGAGGTTCTGGAGTCTCCTTCTCTGGAGAGATTCAAGACCCGCCTGGACAAGGTCCTCTACATCCTACTGTAGGTGACCCTGGTTCGGCAGGAGGGTTGGACTAGATGACCCACAGAGGTCCCTTCCAACCCCGACCATTCTGTGATTCTGGGGTCCGCAGCCGCCGGGGGCTCGGCCGGGCAGGAGGGAGCCCACCCAGCAGCACCCGCCGAGCTGGGAGCCGCTGCCGGGAGAGCTCCGCTCACCGCTCTGAGGGTTTGTTGTCAGCGGAGTCAGCACGTCCCAGAAACCTGTGCTTGCTGCTGATAGCTCCTGTATGACTTTTTTTTTAATTTTCTTTCTTATTTTTGGTAACGTTAGACTTCATCAGCCTGTCCTTTCATTCTCCTTGCTGGAGAACTGAGCAGAGGGACTTCAGAGGGATATTGCGAGATTTAATTAACTTTTCCAAACATTTCATGAGAGCGATGAATAGATGATAAAGAATTTAAACGGAAGCTCAATATTAAAAGTTTAGAATTAATTCAGAGACATCTGTCATTCCAAATCTCAATGTTGAAGCAACCAGGCTGCTTTAAAAAAAACAAAAAAACAGAAAAAAACCCCCAAAAAACCCAAACCAAAACAAATCAAAGGAAAGTCTTTGATTTCTTTCAAGCCAAATGTGTTGTTTCATGGAAAAGGAGAAAAAAGAAGAGGGGAGGGGGAGATAAAATGACCTCCTCCAGACCCCAGACTCCTAAAAACCAGTCTGCGTTCGTGTTGATTTTGCGGAGTGCCCTTCGGGAAAGGAGTGTCTCCTGCCCTTTAAATCTGTTTTTTTCCCTTTGCTGCAGCAGCGCTAGGGCTGAGTGGTAAAGCTCTGGTTTTCGTGGCTCTTTCCCCATCTCTGAAAGGTTCCGTCTTTGGGGGCACGGAGGTTCTTTCTTCCAGAAGAATAACCTTTGTGAAATTATATGCATTTCAAAATAAATGCGCATAAAGTCCCGACATGGCGTTGGTGGTAGACTTCTACCTTCAGGTGTCAACAGGACGCTTTTCTGGGTTGCTTTGAGTTCTGGTCATGCTCCGCTGATACGGTCCAGCGTGAGAGGCTGCTCTTGAGAAGCTGTGAGCAGAATACTCTGCGGAGCAGAAACACAGTCATGCCCATAGTATTTCCCAGCAGAACTGCTGAAGCCAGACTGCGAGCTTCTCCGGAAAGCCTGTATTTCCCCGTGTCTTGGGTAATTAGTCACCACACGAGTACTTTGTCTTCCCGACGTACGCAGCGTGCATTTGAAATTAGAATCCAGCTCTCTGCTTTTCTCAACGGCAGCCAGCATTAGAAACAGATGAAAATAGCAGACGTAGAACTGAAAAGGATGCTGTACATAGTTTAATGTATATATTCCATTTTCTATATCACTCGTGTGTTCCAGCGCTAAGTGAAGAATTTGCAATTGAGTTGCACGTTCTTGAGCCCGAGTCGTATTTTGCTTTTCTTCCCCTTGAGGCATGGTACCGAGTTTTAGGGAAGTGGGGAGGATAATGGATGAAATTTAAATCCATCATTTTATTTACTGGTTTATTTTTCCTGCTACTGTTATTTTTTACTGGTGATTTAATTAAGTTAACTTAGTTTCTAACTCCCCCTATTCTTGCTTTGTTAATTAATTAGTGCTGAGCAGGGACAGAATCACAGAATGGTAGGGGTTGGTAGGGCCCTCTGTGGGTCACCCAGCCCAACCCCCTGGCGAAGCAGGGTCACCCAGAGCAGGCTGCACAGCACCGCGTCCAGGTGGGTCTGGAATATCTCCAGAGAAGGAGACTCCACAGCCCCTCTGGGCAGCCTGGGCCAGGGCTC
>Ga0065711_1048124_pt1 | contig 11977 bp, 9 predicted proteins | sample Hoacrofraction12_FD_59098 | JGI IMG/M metagenome (GOLD analysis project Ga0065711, IMG submission 59098) | Hoatzin crop microbial communities from Cojedes, Venezuela - Epithelial fraction 12 v2 (version 2) | ecosystem: Host-associated > Birds > Digestive system > Esophagus > Crop | place... | reverse complement strand
GCCCGCCCCGCTCGCTTCCGGCCCGGGCCCCGCCCCCCGCCCCACCTCACTTCCGCCGGGGGCGCCGGGCGGCCCGAGAGACGGCGCCTGGCCGGGGTTCCGCGTCAAATGCCAGTCCCGTAACGCTGGCCGAAAGCGGTCCCCCAACAAAGCAATGTGAAAGCAACTTGAAGGCATCTTTGCGTTTCAAAACACAAACGGAATGGAAGCTTCGTCTTAAATCAGCACGGCATCTTTTCAAGCAGCTTCCGGCACAGCTGCGACGCGGTTGTGGCAGAAAAAAAAAGGCAGTTTCCCACTTGAAACTTACCTTGCTGCGCATGGTACGTGAAGAGTAATCCACCATTGCTTTTAAAAAATGCATAACCTAACTGGGCTACTAACGTACACGAAATGCTACGATACCATTCTAAATACAAAGAAAGCAAAATCTACTGAGAGACCATGTAATTCTGCGTGTTTAAAACACAAGTTATTTCACCATTCGACTACACTACAGGAAGATCTGTGGGAAAATCAAGTGGCACAACAGTACTACACACAAAAGTTGTTTACAGGAGCATTTTTATGCTAATACCGAGTTTCAGTAGGTTGTATGCACATGAAGTGCATTTAAAAGAAGCCATTTTTAGACTGAAAGCAATGCCTAACAATTAACCAAATAAAACTGTATCATTTTAAGGGGGGAAAAAAACCCCAAACATGACATAGAGCTGTACCAGACTATTTACATATACATTAATCTCTATTTATATTATTGCTGTTAGTTTGAGCTATTAGGAAATGTCTGTTAACAATACCTTACTGCTCACACCTCACACTGCATGGCTTGTTAAGTCTGCACGTACAACATCCTATGTTCCTACACAGGAAAACACACAGAACATGAAAAAGCATGACCACCCTATTGTAATATAAAAGCCAACAGCTTCCAGTTTTAAGTGTATTCCCTTTCTAAAACACTACTCCTGCACGCAGCTATCTAGTAACTCCATTAAGTAAAAGCATGAAAGGTCTAATGCTTCCCTTCCAGTAAGAGGAAAACATCTGTAGTAAGAAATAGGGATTCAGGAAGAAACTAAGCTTACTGTTCAGGGCCTTCCCCCCTGCCCACATTTAGAGCCAGAATCATCTAGCTAGATGGTTATTTTCAGTGCAGGCTCCCGTTTAAAGGGAAGCGAGGAAGGAAACACCTGAAATTAGAAAAACCAAATCGTGAACAGGCGAAGTGTTCTAAAACAAAAAAGTCTCCCATCAAATTAATGGCAATAAAAAAATATATCGTTCTTAGTAATGGATCTTACTAGTTCATGGTTTCCCATTTCAGTGCATACTAATGAAAATGGTACTTTCTATTTTGTACTTGCGTATCCCAAGTAACGCTGAACGGCAGTTACGCAGAGTGATTATCAGGAAACTAAGGGCATGTGTTAGGTTAAGGTGGAAGGCCCCCTTCCACACAAAAGTCCAGATCAATGACTAGTATATCCAGTTCTGTTGTGTAAATATTGATTTACACCCCTCTCCCCTATGCACGATGGTGTAACTTCTGAAGTACATTTCCATCACAGAAGGGATCACACTCTGGCGTGCTCCACTCACTACCCAATGGCAACATACATGTTTTGCTAATGGATCTCATTGTTGGTATACTCTTCACCTGTGCATTCACTAACATCACACACAGTGTATATTAAATCGCATATTCAGACAGTAAAATGTTGTAACGTTGGCAAAAAAGGCTTTCTACTGCAAATTTTCCAAGTTTGTCTTGACGTAATTGTTACTGCGTGTTGAAAGAAAAACAGTTAACAATGGAAAGTTAGCTCCTGTATTAAGAACCTCTTAGCAGTCTGTGTTCTAGCCCTCGGCATCACAGACACAAAATATACTCTGTTATCACTGAGAAGTAGTAATATTAATTTGAATAAGAGTCAAACACTAGAAATTACTTTACAAAGCAACAGTTTGCATTCTGAAAGAGGAAAGTTTGTTGAAGTACTTGCGTAAGCCAAGCCAGAGATGCTATGGTGGACATTCCTTCCTCCTTCCGCTACTGAAGGAAACCTCAGCTTCCACAAAACTGATTTTTTTAATATGTCACAACTGCTTCTAAACGCTTATCCACCTGGCTCTTTAACACTCCAGCTTAAATTTTAGATGTCTTTCTCACCCAGACGCCTCCAGTCTCCTTAGGAAAGAAAAAGCACAAGCTTATGTCCAACGCATAAATAATATCATAGATGAATGTACAGCTTTAGTTTAGGGCAGAAGAAAACAAGCTGAAGTTCCACAACTTGAGCTTTCACTGAAGAATCAACAAGGACATTAGGCAATCTGTCACCTAGTGGCATTACGATGCATTTGTTGCATTGGCTTGTTTAACTACTACTACTGACAGCGAGAATGCCATATTACATGGACAAAAAGCACTCAGGAAGTTCACTCTCCCTCTTCTCTGTGTTTACTACAAACAGAGCAAGTGTTGAATTTATTTAGAATTTGGAGAATTTTTGGTAAATTCTGATGCAAAACTGTATGGGGAGAACGGGGAAGTAATTTCTTAGGGTAACATCAAATTGCAGGAAAAAAAGAGGAAGGTAGTGGCATGCAAGTATGTAAAACAAAACATTCTCACGCAAACTCAAGCACAACATGAAAGTAACATCTGAGTATTACACTTCAGGTTAAAAAAGAACATTCTGTGGTGTGTATTACAGGGATGAGAAAGAACATATTAAGATCTCATCTGCATTTGCAGACTTCTCATCACCTGACATGAAGCAGGATGTAGTTTTAATAAACCCACCCCTAATCTGCGCACATTTGTTGATTCAGAAAACAGTGTTCAATATAATTGCATGCTGCACAAGACTCCAAAAGAAAGTCAGCCCTTAAATCAAATATATACATTTTTAATATCTGAAATATTTACATGGTGGAACCTTTACACAATCCCGTTTGTTAAGAACAGTGTTTTCAAGTGTCCTCTCCAGATACAAAGAACTAGCAACTCAAGGTCACAGCTATGTTTTCTGAACAGGTCAACCTGTATCCTTCAGTTAAATACAATATAGAGATACTGGAACACCCTTACTTAATTTGTTTGCTATTCAGAATTGTGTTTAAAAATTAAAAATGTTTTTGAGACAGTTTGCTCCCTGGAACACAGTCCTCCTGCAATCAAAAAGCTCACAGCACACTATCAATTTGTCTTCTTACCCAGGTATGAAATAAAAAAATGCAGTTTACAGTACATCTCATCATTTATACCATATCAGCCTATTTATAAAAACCCATACAAACAAAGCAGGAAAATACCACCCTCTCTTTGTGGACAATAGACTGCTTACAGTAGAAAACAAAAGTTGGGGCTAGTTTAACACTATGGATAAAAACAAGACTTCAACTTTGTTTGAAAACTTATGATTTAGTTTTTGTCAACTGCTATGGTCAGTTACATGCAAACGTTTTTATTTTTAAATACTAAAACATGTTTTTAAAAATAATTTCTTTTAAAAAAATTCCATCTGATTATTTTGGAGACAGAAGGGATAACAGGGAGGGGTAAAAATGAAATTGAGCAGAAGAGGTACTAGGTTTAAAAAAAAAATAAAAAAAATCATTAAATAGCACTTACTGAATTGAGGTCCTGCTCTTGTTTTAACTGAGCAAAGAATAAAAAACTTCCTGCAATTTGCGCTTTATAGGAACGAAGCAGAGCATCTGCAGGAGATTAAGTTCCCAGCTTCATTACTAATTCTACATGGGCAACAAAGTACCAAGACAACTGCTGGTTCATATCAGAATGAAAAGTCTGAGGGAACTCCTTTTCCAGAGCCAGATGAGGGGACCAAATGAACACACAGAGCTGTTCTGTGAAAGCAGCTCAAGCCACTTATTTTTACATTGTATTCTGATCATTCCTTAAATAAAAAGATGGAGAGTATGCAAAAAAAAAAGCTGATAAATTTGCAGTAAAATCATTTGTCTTTGTGACTGATACAGTTCTACATTAAGTGCAAATGTTTTGCAAAACAGGGGCACTTTTTTTCTTCATATTTACAAGAATCAGAGTAACATAACAAAATTACCAGACAGCATGTACAGTAGCTGCGGCTTATAAAACATACCGGTAGTTGTACCTTGTGAATTATAAAGAGAATCAATGCAGGATTCAGATAACTAACTGAGAAGGGGAAAGGGGGCCTCAGAGTAGAGGACAAAAAAAATTTCACATTTTCTACATAAAAAAATACAGGTCTCCAGTCTCTGAGAACAGAGAAAATTCAAAGTCTTTGAATGATGGGGAAAAAAAAAAGCCCAAAATTGAAATGGAACCCTAGAAGCAAGGAGAGTGCTTTATTTCACTAGGCCAATCTTCTTCGCTTCTGTCTCGTATATCAACAACCTCCACATTTTGACTATGAAAACTTCAGCTTCTTCATCTAGTACCTGTAGGAAATACACATTTTATAGGTTATTTTTTAGGTTAGGCATTCCAGTTATAAAGACTAATTCTAAACACATCAGAACTGCAAAGTGGAGGTAGTGTAATCCAAGTTAAACCTTTGAGTGAGGCACTGAATAAAACTTCAGTGAATTTGTCCTGCATTTATCACCTGACTTGACTAGGCTTTAATTATATACTTGTATAATGCAGCTCTTAGAACACTAACAGATAAAAAGTACCAGTATCCTAGTCTCCAAAAGTGGTTTGGGAAGGGCAGAGAAATGGCAAGCTTGGGAAGAATGTAAGAACAGGATATACACGTGGTATTTTCCCTTAAATCTCTCCTAGTCTCTATTCATTTTCAGCTTGGAACTTCCTTGGATATTTACCAAGTAATCCCTTGATGGAATTATCTTCCTTGATGTTATTATCCAGGCTTTTCCTGAATCCATGTGAACTTTTAGCATGTACATCTCGTAGCAAGTTCCCCAGGTCACCTACTAGTCACAACAAGAACCTACTAACTTCTGCCATGAATCTCACTCCTATCAACTTTGCCTCCAAGTTTCCTTAGTGGAAGAGAGCGAACAATTAGTTTTCATTCACCTTTCAGTGTATGAAAACATGGTGAAACAGTAGCATTATTTCATAAATCTTGTCTCTTCCAACACCAGGCAAAAAAGAGCTTTTGCTCTTCTAGAGAAAAATCACCTTTCGCTCATTATTTAGGAATAGATCCACCAAACCACTAACTATAAAAATCTAGTTACAAGACTGAGAAGGAATAAAAGTTTGTATTTCTGATACAGTTCTGTTATTGTTGATCCTTACCTCTACTGTCAGGGACAGCATCTCTGTTCCACATTTCTGAATACTAAGAAATTCTGAACAAGGATCAGTAATTTCTACCTAGATGTTGTAACTGCAAAATCATGCCTGTGCTATAGCATGATCTGTTTAATCAAAACCAGCTTTCATATCTAATGCATGTTTTCTATGCATGTTTTATGAACGCCAAATATTTCTGTTATGGACTCCTACTGTGTTCAGTTTTGGGCCCCTCACTACAAGAAGGACACCGAGTTGCTGGAGCGTGTCCAGAGAAGGGCAGCGAGGCTGGTGAGGGGTCCAGAGAACAAGTCTTACGAGGAGCGACTGAAGGAACTGGGGCTATTTAGTCTGGAGAAGAGGAGGCTGAGGGGGGACCTTACTGCTCTCTACAACTACCTGAAAGGATGCTTTAGTGAGGCAGGTGTTGGTCTCTTCTCCCAAGTAACTAGTGATAGGATGAGAGGAAATGGCCTCAAGTTGCATCAAGGGAGATTTAGATGGGATATTAGGAAAAATTTCTTCACTGAAAGAGTGGTCAGGCATTGGAATGGGCTGCCCAGGGAGGTGGTGGAGTCACCATCCCTAGAGGTGTTTAAAAAAATGTATAGATGTGGCACTTCAGGATATGGTTTAGTAGGAATGGTGGTGTTGGGTGGATGGTTGGACTTGAGATCTTAGAGGTCTTTTCCAACCTATGATTCTACGATTCTATTTTGCAGAACTGACTATTAGCTTCAGTACAATGTAGCAGGTATATCAGTTACACAATTTCTGCTTACCATGGCAACATCATCCAGTATGCTCTGTGGTGAGCTGTGAGCCATAACCTGAAAGAAACGGATGTTTTTAGACTGGAAATTCAGAGTAAACCATACAAACATCTTTGGACAAAAAACAGTTACTTCTCAAGGATTTTGAAGGATTGCACATGCAAAAAAAGTATTTCCAGTTCATCAGTTCGCAGTACTAGCCAGGGCAAAAACTAGTATTAAACTACATCAGATTCCATCATAGTGAATGCTCACTTATGGCTAGTTACTGAGGAACAAGTTCCAGGAAGCTCCAGAGATTTAACAGGTCCTGTATTTGCTGGCTATTCTCGCATCTACAATTAAGCTCTCCTAATTTAAGGAGTAAGCTCCCCTTCCTTCAACAATTAATTCCTATTGGAAGACAAAGGCAAAATTCTCCCTGTATTGCACTTCATAACTGAATTTTCCATCTACCTGTTAAGTATTTAAAATTATTTTTTTTCAGAACCAACTTGTCTTTCAGTACTAGAAAATGGCATATATATATATATAAAATTTAAGCTTGGCAAATATTCAACTTCTGCTTTTCACTTTTTACTAACCACCTGTGCCACAAAACTGTCACTTGCTTTGCCTCTCATACAGTAGCCTAGAAGATAAACCAAGACAAGCCATTGTAAACACGAGGACCATAAAAGCCGATTTTTGAAACTTCCTGTTGATGAAAAGCCATAGTGTTGTCGTGACAGACTTAAAAAGGCAAGTTACTAGAATTTAGTTTGCAATTTGATGGAAGAAGCTACGTAGAGTCTAATTGCAACAAATCATGCAACGGCTGAAAGGCATAGCAAAATGACTTCTAATGATAACTAAAATCTTAACATTTGCTTACTACTAAAGCAACAACAGCATCTAAAAAGCTTCTTAAGAAGCTAATCTGGTTAATCCAAAAACGTATGTAAAATCAAGCTATGGGATTTTTTTTTCCTGAATTCACACAAGTCCTATTTTTAAGCAAAAAATTTTAATGGCCAAAGAGATGTTAACGCTGAAATCTAACAGCTGCTCTTATCAGCTGCTTGTTATTTCAATCCAGTTCCATACGCTTATCTAACTGATAACAGAGGGCATCTAGCAAGTACATACTGTGTATAAGCATTAAAGGAGGTAACTTGTAAAACGTTAGGGTGTATATTGATTCCGAGTACGCCAACTGTCTGTTGACCAATATCATAGATTACAGAGAAGCTAAGAACAGACTGCCTTCAAATACAGATACAGCAACCATTGCTGCAGCTTAAACAGGGAGCAAAACCCGGACTTCACAAAGGAAGATACTAACCTTAGAACAAACAAAGTCAACTAGCGTGGCTTCTTCTTCACCAATATATTCTATTATTTTCTTGTTGATCCATGGTCTAATTCGACGTTCCATTAGTGTCTGGAAAAAAAAAACAACCCACATAATTTCCATAAACTTTACTGTCTTGAAACAATACTGCCAGACAGGCAGCCAGAAGACCCAAACAACTACTCAGCAAAAAACGCATTTTGCTATCAATGAGATAACCCTTAGTGATTTAGCATCTGCAACTATTTCTGACAGTCATTTAAACATGTTTTTACAGGACCTTTTTTTGCCCTTCCATAAAACTGTTAGACAATTTATAGCAACAATTCAGAAGAGACCAAACAAAAATAAGCAGGTATATTTCAGAATAAGTTTTACATACGGACAAGAAATACAGTACTCGAGTTTGAGTCTATGTGATGATAATGATGATGCTCCAATCCACTGTGGTCCCAGGAACATTGTTTTTCTATTAAATTCTAAGGTTTGTTGGGAAAAAAAATATGCTTTTTTGGTGAACGGTTAGAAGAAATCAACTTACTGAATCCACAATTGACCAGTCAAGAGGATAAGCAAACAGCTCTGGTTTTGCTGTGGGAATCTTCTCAATGAGACTCTTAATATGTTTGCGTTTTTCTTCTGTATTGACACTGCCTTTGATGCTGCTTTTATCTTCGTCTCCATAATCCAGTGGGACAAGTTTCCTTTTCCGGGGAACGTCATCACTGTCTTCATCATCAAATTTATTGAAAACACTATCCACAGCAAGCTTCTTCCTTTTTACAGCATTGGGCTGATTAGGACTATTGCAGGCACCTACAATGCAAAAGACAAAATAACATACTCAAACTCCAACGGAAGCTAGTTTGCTCTTCACATTTCTTGAGGAGTATCGTTTTGTATGTTATACAAGTGTCTGTGAATGCCTAACATCAGTGTTTTAATCTCTCAAACACTGTTATAAAAATAGCAAAAGATATAAAGATCTCAAATTGAGTTTGTTCAAGATTTTTGAAAACGAGGACTGTCCTCCACTGCCCTGAAACCAATTAGCACCCTCACTGAGGAAGGACTATAGCATGAGTTCAAACCTTAGCAGAGGCAGAGCACAGAAATGAGAAGTTGCAATGAATCTTATTTTGAAAGGGTCTTTGTGAATAAACATAAGAAGTATCTAAGGCTTAAATCTAACAGTTACTCACATCAATGAAAAGTAGCAATGAGTTTTAACAGAGATATCTAGAGATCTATTAAGGTGAAAGAGCACGTGGAAATAACTAATGCCAGCCTACAGCATTCCTAAAACAGTTAAGTTTTTAGGATGCCAAAACGTCCCTCTGCTTTTTCCCCTCCAGATTTTGGAAGAAGAGAGATCTATAGAAGATATCTTCTGGATAGGAGAAATCAAGCACAGCATCCAGATAACAACAAATTGGTATCAGTATGTCAAAACACACAACATCTTTGGAAAACTGTGTAACTACTCAGCTTGGCATTTTTTCCATTCTGATCCCGTATGGAACATTGAAATAAAATGTAAAACTTGCCCAGTTTGAGGCTAAGCCCTATTTTGGGTCGATGCTCTTCCGGCTGCTGTTGATCAGGTGAATTTTCATGAGGGATAATAATGCCACAGGGAGATTCATCACCAGGTGTGTTAGGGGTTGCATTTCCACTAGCAGAAGAAACAGATGGGGCAGAACTGATGGGTCGTAAAGTTGGCTTAAGGCAGGGCTTTTGCTCAGGCTCCTCCTCCTCTTCCTCCGGCTCGTCTCTTTTTTCCTCTTTTTCTGCCTTTTCTTCCTCTTCCTCCTCAGACTCTGGCTCTTGTTTTATTTGTGGCTGCCTACGCCGCTCAGCCTCCTGCTCCATCTACAATGAAATGGACAATTAACAAAAAAGAAGCTCTCTCAAAAACGGCACTGTCTGAAATGGATCTAAAGATCCTCTGTTTCCTAACAAAGTCTCTGTTAGTCAAGAACAAATACATGCAACTACTGCCATTATAATCAGAAATACTGATTAATCCAAATTTTTTTTCAAACACCATCCAAACATGCATCTAGAAAGATATTTTTTGTTTCAGTATTCTTATTGCTTATCTGGACTTCTTTTTAAGAAAATGTGAACAGAGTAAATATTATTAACTATCAGGTCTCTTACAGAATTTTGCTCAATACTACCAGAATACCAAGGGCTCTTTTATTTTTTCCTGTCAGACCAACAGCTACTTACCCTCTGGAGTTCTGCATCTGGATCTGGGTGTCCTTCTGCCAGAAGGCGCTGCCTAATTTCTTCTAATTCTTCCTTTTCCCTTTTCCTATCCCTTTCATCTGCTTCCATCTCTTTCTCCCGGTCTCGCAGCCTCTTCTGAAGAGCACTACCCCTACAAAAAATACGGATTTCATATTTCAAAGAACATTCCAATGAGAACCTTGTAAAACAGTACAAGAAATACCCGATACAGACGTATCTTCCAGTAAATAAGATTCATAAGAGCATCTGTTGTCCTCTATTTTTGTAACAGAAAAATCTAAGATACCAGTTCCCAACATTATTATAGAGAATTTGCCCCATCACATTAAACAGATGTAGAAAATGTGACTGCCAGTCTTCTTAGAAAAAGAATCAATTTTATAGGTTTTTACTCAACAAGAAACAGTTCTGCTAAATTGGTTTGATGCAAATTTTAGTTAGTCCCAAACTCAGGATATTCCCCATCCTTCAGAGTTAACAAGCTTGTTCTTTGTACAATTTACGTCTTCCTTGTAGTGAATTTTTTGAGAGACATGCTGGATCCCTTCTTTCTGCCCCCACCACCTTATTTTGGCACGACACTGACCTCTGTTCTGCCTCACCCACAGGTTAAGTGATATGGAGGAGCAGCTACTCCCAAGCATTAACAAGTAGCAGTAAGGAGTTTCCCTTTTCCCACTGGCACTTCTCAAGTGACACTGAAATAATTTAGATAACTATATAACCCTTACATCGCCACATAATCAGTCAAATATAACCTTGATAAGCCTCTGTCAACAAACTCCACAATTGTGTTAAAATGAACAATGAAGATTTTTATTGTTAGGAACCAATACAAACACATACCTGTAGTATTTTGGATCATCTCTGTCATCATCATAATCTTCTAAGAATTCTTTTAAGCGTTTCGCTTCTTTTGCCTGCAAGAAATTGAAACATAAATAATGTTATAGAATTATTTCTGGTTTTCTTTCCAAGAGTGTAAAATTTAGTAGTATTATTAGTAAGTTAATTTAATATCTACTGTGCTTCAAACTAAAAATACAAAGTTTTCCACACAGAAAATGGAAATGCTTTGGAATTGCATCATCTTCCAGGGATCTGTCAACTTGCTATCGTATGTTCAGTAGCAGACAGCACATCCATTAGGTCCACTGGGATCATGTCTCTGATTTGCAGACTACTGTTACTAGCATTTCAAAGAGTTTTTAAATATACCCTCCCTCTCTTTAAAATGTTTTTTACATTGCAAAAGAGGAGGATCAAAGTTCCTGTTCTTCAGATCCGTAAGTCTGGTATTGGACATTATAATATGGCAGCTTAAGTGTATTTTATCAGTACTGTTTTGTTTCAAGAGTTGTGCTTTTTAAAAAAGATTTAGTTATGCACACAAACAAATATAATGGATACTTCTAGGATAAGCACTCTCCTGCTGTGTTACTAATACTCAAACCACATGGCACTGTATTAATGCACAGGCCTAAAACTGAAGAGGACGAGGGAGAGAGAGAGGAGATATTCCACATCCACTCCCTGATAAAATTGAAAAGAAAAAAAAGAAAGCAGTTCTTTAAGGAGAATATAAATTAGGGCATTCTAGCCTGTATCCAAGCAATACCTTTAAACCAACAGTAAGGTATGTCTGTGCTAATGACTTTGAGAAACAAATTACAATTATGGTTGTAAATTCAGCATAAAATTTAACACTGCTCTCTACAACTGCCATCCATAGCCAGCATCCAGGAGGACCATGAACAGAAAATATCCTTGAGTCAGACAAACACATTTTCCCCCCTCCTCAAGCATTTAGGGGAAGAATTAGATTTCCTTGTAAAACAATGTATTTTCTTCTCTCCCACCGCTTCCTGTGTCTCCTTGCATTGTTTGTGTTGAAGAAATTCCCAACCCATCTCCTACTTCAAACTCTCTCATACCTTCTCTCCCCTGGGAGAATTATGAAATTAAATACTACCATCATAATTTAAAATAACTTCTTTATGCTTTAGTACAAAACTACGAGATTACAGAACTATCTATCTTCCAAAGCTGACTTTTCAGACAAAACTTCCAAGCATTGCATTGATAACTGTGATAATTTCACAATTAATGAAGACAGAAATTTATGAAGTGCTTAAGTATATTTTCAGTAGTGCCCAGCGACATGACAAGGGGCAATGGGCACAAACTGAGGCACAGGAAGTTTAATCTGAACATGAGGAAGAACTTCTTCCCTCTGAGGGTGACGGAGCACTGGAACAGGCTGCCCAGGGAGGTTGTGGAGTCTCCTTCTCTGGAGATATTCAAGACCCGCCTGGACAAGGTCCTGTGCAGCCT
>Ga0065711_1048123_pt1 | contig 11977 bp, 6 predicted proteins | sample Hoacrofraction12_FD_59098 | JGI IMG/M metagenome (GOLD analysis project Ga0065711, IMG submission 59098) | Hoatzin crop microbial communities from Cojedes, Venezuela - Epithelial fraction 12 v2 (version 2) | ecosystem: Host-associated > Birds > Digestive system > Esophagus > Crop | place... | reverse complement strand
AGGACCTTGTCCAGGCGGGGCTTGAATATCTCCAGAGAAGGAGACTCCACAGCCTCCCTGGGCAGCCTGGGCCAGGGCTCCGTCACCCTCAGAGGGAAGAAGTTCTTCCTGATGTTCAGACGGAAGCTCAACTTCATGCTAAGTCCATCATCAAAGCCCTGCCAGTCCTTCCCCAGCCAAACTCTCTTCTTTCTCTTTTTTAATCTGGGACTTGTCTTTCAGTTGATTTATAAACAGACTGCTTTGGGCTGCAAACATGGGAAACATTACCAATCCTGTAATATTTTCATCCACCAAATACTAACTTTTGTGCTTCAGCACAGTTCCAGCTCATTCATGCACTCAGCAAGGCAGAGTCACGCCACTTTCAGACTTTATACTGTGCCCTTTTCAGTGTCCAGTTGGGACAGTGGCCTGAAGCCTGCCTGAACTTGCACCACAGCCTGGAAGCCGAGGAGCAGCAGCCTGCCCAAGGGACCTACACTTCTCCTCCCAGTTCCTTAGCCTGACAGGAAATCAGCCAGACGTGAGGCGGGATCTCAGAATCCCCTGGCTTCACTCCGTGCTCTCAGAGAACCACGGTGCTGAGCGGGGAACAGTAAATAGGCGAGGTGCTCTGAGAAGGGGTGTCCTGGCACGCAGGGTGCACAGGCTGGAGGGTCTGTGTGAAGGGCAGGACTTCAGTGCCAAATGGGACTTAGTCCCTAACAGCATGCTGTTTTACAGCTTCTCTAGCAAACTAAAAACACTGGAGTAACACACGTATTTCTTTGTATTGTAAGATTACATTTTTCAGAACAAATGCCGCTAGCTGAAAGCTGTGTGGGCATGGGGAATGCCTCATTCATCCCAATACACTGTCTAGGATAACAAGGCCAGTAAGAAGTCAATTTTAAGTCCATAATATTAATTCTTCCTACCGTTTGCTTCTATTTTGCTCAGCTTAAGCACCGACAGATCAGTTTCCAGTCATAGACAGGCTGTCATAATGCTGCTGGACACTGGAAATGCTACTAAAGCCGTGCTGAGAAATGTCAATCCTGGCAGTTAGTGACATTTCAGTTCTAGATTAGTAAAATAGAGATACAAGAGAAAGGGCAAATAAAGCCTTGACTCTCTACACTTGTTTCTTTTGAAAGAATTTGAGTAATATGTACCTACAAATGCATCAGTCATGCCCATTTTTGATGATTCATACTGCTCAAGAAGGAATTCTGAGATTGCTGACCTGACTTCTCTCCCCTAGCACTTGGTTTGCATGGGTAAAATGACTGTCGTCAGCAGGGCCATTCCTAATTTAAATAAAACTGAAACCAGGCTCATGCCCTATGTCATGATCTTAAAACACTGTGCTTAAGAGGTAAGGAGGTCATCTATGGCGTGTGGCAAACCACAAACAAGACAAAGCCAACTCCTAATTGTTAGTGATCATGAAATCATCCCAGTATATCTTTCTAATTGCTGATGCTACTGAAGTTCTCCTGAAGGATCAGCACTGGTCTTTGATACATGACTGTGACATCTTCAAAGTCCAGAAGTTATTCACAAGAACACAGCTCGATTTTTATTCGCCACAGCATCACAGCCAGCACACCAACAGCTTTACCGTATCTGTAACACAGCCAAGTCAACAACTTCAGTCATCAGTGTGACCACCTGCTTGCCTTAACCAAACCCCTGCTGGGTGGAGCAATGCATCTAAGATTTGAGAGACAAAAAAAATGCAGAAAAGCAGTAATAACTATTATCCTCTGTTCTAGGGAACCCCTTATTTCTCATATCCTTGATCTCTCACAAATATAAACTAGTGATTTCATCCATCTTTAAAAAACACCAACAAACTGAATGATGCAACCAAGGCCACACGCGACTTCTTGCTGAAGACAACGGGAACGCCTTCGCTGGGAATCAGATAATGCCCGCAACGAAAAAGCCACACGGCTGCAAGGAGGAAGCCGAGAGTCCTGGTTCCTACCCCTGCACTCTACTAGACAGCACCTTCCGTAAGCATTTGTGAACCAAGGATTTAAAGCACCCGGGCTGCAGGTTAACAGGCACGTACCCTGGTCAGAGTGGAAGGTAAAATCCGGGAACAGGAAACATCACACAACTGAAACTCACAGCAAGGCAGCTCGCTCTCCACCTGGTCACAGTGATTCCTTGACGTTCTTCTATACAGGACAAGTAAGGGGAAACAACATTCTGTGGAACAGAATCTGTAAAGTCTACGTAGGTTATCCAGCCAAAGACTGTCTTAAGCTCATCAGATGGCCTCTAAGTGATCCTCTTTCCCTGGGACACCACAGCTCTCATTGCTTGCTAAATTCCTTCCGTTCTTCAAAAATTCCTGCAGCAGTTGACCATCGTGATGAAGTATCAAGGACTTCAGTATATCTGCTCGAGTTCTTTCACTGCCAGTCCATTTGGAATAAAGTGCACACCTAACAGTGACAATTATTAGCAATACACGTACACAGTTGTCTTACGCCATGCAATTTCTTTATCAAGTGTTTAATGTGGAAAAAAAATCAATTAATTTTCTTTCTTGAACTTTGTTTGCTCATTTAATTACCAGTGTGTGGGATTAAGTGTCTCTCAAAAGGAAAGAAAAGATATTGTAGTACTTTCAAAAATAAACTTTCAGTATCCCATGCACTAGAAGAAAATATCTGAAACATAAATATTCCTTTTTGCAAAGGAAGAACTGCTTTGATCTCTTTGCTGCCGTTAATTGATACATCTCAGCATGTCAGAGCACCAGGGGGGAAAAAAATAAAGACAAACAGCCTGAAATTCTAACAAAGGCCTAAGAAAATCTTTTCTCCTTCTACATCCTGTACTTATTCTTTCCAGGCTGGTCCTGAAAACAAAAGCCCAATTTCAAAGGACACCTAGGGGGGCTTTATAGGGAAAGTATTTATCTTCTTAAAGTCCTCTTTCACAACGTTAAACCAATAGGTAACGTTAACGAAGCCGTATAAAACCCCCTCCAAATCTCTTCCCCTCATTCAAGCACTACAACAACAAACCATGGGCACGCTCTGCCGATCTTCAGGAAGGTGCACAAAAGGGCCGAGTCTCGATACAAAGTTTGCTGAGTCTTTGACATCTTCCCCATGCCAAAATCAGAGGGCTGGAGCCTCGGTTACCGGTGTAAGTCCCAGTCTGGAAGCTAACGCCACGTAGGCTGGGGCTGCCAGAGGGAACACGCAGCAGTAACCACGCTAAGGAGCTGTTAGTGGGGCCGTGGTATCTACTCAGCAGCTCTGCCCTAGCCTGTCTCTACGCTAAGACAGCTCAGAAAGGCAGGCAAAACTCTCTGTTTTAATCAGCTTCATGCAGCGGGCAGTCCGGACGCTGCACAAAAATGCTGCTCTTCAAAAAAAAAAAAAAAAAGTTACAGATTCTTTTAACTTCGGTTTTAATTAAAGGAAGGAGAGGTGAGTTCTTAGATGGGAACGAAGCAGGGCTGCGGGGACAGGCTCGGGACCCCCAGCGCAGCACTGGGATCACAGAATCACAGAATCACAGAGTGGTAGGGGTTGGAAGGGACCTCTGTGGGTCATCTAGTCCAACCCTCCTGCCGAAGCACCTACAAGCAGGCTGCACAGGACCTTGTCCAGGTGGGGCTGGAATATCTCCAGAGAAGGAGACTCCACATCCTCCCTGGGCAGCCTGGGCCAGGGCTCCGGCACCCTCAGAGGGAAGAAGTTCTTCCTCGGGTTCAGCTGGAGCTTCCTCTGCTCCAGTTTGTGCCCATTGCCCCATGTCCTGTCGCTGGGCACCGCTGGAAAGAGTCTGGCCCCATCCTCCTGACCCCCACCCTGCAGATATTTGTAAGCATTTATAAGGTCCCCTCGCAGCCTTCTCCAGGCTGAAGAAGCTCAGGGATGATGTCTGCCACGCACCAAGCCCGAGGATGGATGGTGACCACTGGGGTGCTGCGGCTCTGGCCTGACTCACCAGGGCTTCTGCTTCAAGTGGTCGTCACAGCAAGTTCAACCACGGTGCATCATTATTATTTCATCAATTAAATGCACTATGCTCAGCTGGCAGCCGGCGAAGTGGGCTGTCGCAGATGCATCTGAATCCAGGTCAAAGGGGGTCTTTGTTCTTCAAAAAAAAAAAAAAAGAGAAGAAAATCCTCTGCGGAATGAGATGTTCCATACTAATCAAAACAGAAATGGTGGAAAAAACAAAACCTCAAGATCTGGCAGAAGTTGACCAAGGGGAAAAAACAACACGCTTTTGTCTCTCTTGTTATTCACTGGAAACACTTTCTCTTCTTGTGTTCAAAGAAACCTCCATTAGGCAAAAATTCAAGTTGGCGCTACTTCAGCAAAATGTCCTAGCTGCACAAGGCTCAGAAAAAATCCCAGGCATTTGAGGAATTTTTTTCTTCCCTAGAAATCCGGTTGTTTTGTTCTGAATGCAGAAGACAAATGAACGATACTGCCCAGTCACTGGAATGCCCCCTAAATCTCGCCGCAAGCCAAAGTCTCTGCCACAGACAGCTTTGCTCTCCCAGGGTGCTGATGGAGGTGCAGTGACCTCAGCAGACCCCAACCACACGGATTTTCTTCTCCTCCGAAACAGCCATCCTCAAAATTCCTTTACAAGCCGTATCATCACAACTGAAGAGTGGCTTGGGCATTGCTGCTGTTATTAAAGCACACCTTTGCTTTGCCCCAGAATCTATTTTTACACAACCTCGAACTTCCAGAGACGTCGAGCGGCCAGCACTGCCAGCCTTTGAAATCTAGCAGCGTTAGAGCTGTTCAATGTTAGTGTAGTGTCTGTTCGTGGAGACTGATGGCGATTATTTGAGGCATCAGATGGCCCACAGAGACCCATCAAAGGAGTTCTGTGTATCTTCTACCTCAGTTCTGTTAGCTCATGTCATGGATATTCTCATGTGTTCAAAGTCATCATATGCGTAGCTTTATACACCATTGATTGTCGGGGTGGGTGACAAAGCTGTTTTCTTTTCAGGGGTTATCAGCTGACAGATAACTGCCATTAATCTCGGCTCTCCATCTCAGATGTAAGGACTGAGCCCCCATCTCCTTCAGAAATTCACACTGGAAAGCAGTTCAGAGAAGGAATGGGTGCATCCTTCCTCGCTCGGCGGCCGATGAACTCGGATCCCATCCGGGAGGAGGAAGGTGCAGCCAGCATGCTGACACCAAAGCCCACCCCACAGAGCTGACAGGACTTCTTCTGGTCCCAGCAGCAGCTAACCTTCGCTGCAGCAGCAGCAAGGCAGGCCAGAGAGGCCCCGCTCTGCACTGCCACGTAGTCTCTGTGTTATTTTTTGTCCAAGTGGTAAGATAATTGATACTAAAAATGACAATAATCAATAACGGTTCCAAACCTAATTACAAGCCATTCTCCTCTCATACTAAACTGTCAGCATCATCAATAAGAGCGTAAGTGCTCTGATCTTGCTCCTGTTTCAGTCAATAGGTTTCAATGGGTGCAGCTAGAGTTCCCCATCACAACGTGCTGCTGTTCATCCTTTATTCCTCTTCCTATGTACAAAAGGTGGCATTCACTGCCTTGCTTCTGCTAGCTACAGAGAAGACCTGGCCACAAAAAACTGTGCTACACCAGGCATCTCCCACACCTAAAGAGAAAACAGCGTGTGCAATAGCTTGGGTGGAAGTGACACGGCAGTGCGTCTCAACGCATCAGCGATCACATCAAAGCAGAGCTCAGCCATCCTCAACAGCAGACGGGGACACTGAGGCCAGAGACACGCAACGATTTGCCCGCAGTTGAGACGAGAACCTGGATGTCGCATGCGGTGTTGGACGGCACGGTCTTGTGCTTGGGGTGCTCTTTCCATCGCGAGCGCCACTCGAGAGCCCTGTCTTTTACACACGATGCACATTTATCTGCACATTTTCTAGAGCTTAAGCCAAAGATAAACGTGAGCTTTCACAAAATCTCTGCTCAGGAATTCAGGATCTTCTACTAGTCTGGCTCCTAGCAGAATAAGATGTTCTTCAAGAACATTCTCTGGGGATATTCAAGCCCTGCCTGGACGCGGTCCTGTGCAGCCTGCTGTAGGTGACCCTGCTTCAGCAGGGGGTTGGGCAGGGTGACCCACAGAGGTCCCTTCCAACCCCTACCATTCTGTTTCTGTGAAGAACAGCCACAGAAAGAGTCAGAGTGCCATCCCTGTGCCACCACTGCCTTGGTGCTGCCAGGGCACGGAGGGGCTGGGGAGCTGTGCCTGCGCCCACCGGCTCCAGGAGACTCCAGCTGAGGCCGGGTTCCCACGCCAGAGGCACCCTACCAACTCAGCACCGGGCAGCCCATTGCCCCGAGGACTTCCTTACGAAGACGGATGAGAAAAGCCAGGCTGCTCGGAGGAAGCGACTCGCAGGCAGGACAACTGACAGAGGCCAGACTGTGACTCGGGAGCAGAGCCAGAGGCGCTGAAGTCAGAGCGCCCGGACTCTTCTATTTTCTTCCTCCGCACAGGAGTTTCAGCTGATGGCTCTGATTCCTCACCAGCCGACCACAAACATCCCCCATCAAACAGCTCGTTAGGCCTAACCTGCTTGTGCTCTCTCTCTTTGCTTTCCCCTCAAAGAAGTAACTACTTCAAAAATAAGATGTACTTCCTTTTGCACTTAGACAATAATAAACTGTTGAAAACCTGCTGTGGGTATCGCACCCTGAGCAAGGTGCTGTAATAATTAAAGCTACAGATTGCTGTCACCGGTCTGACCACGTACAGGCGTCAGAAATCAGCAAAAGCTTGATGCAAAGGCAGCAGTAAACAGAGAGATACAGATCTTCAAGGATGTTGGGAGCTGCCGTCTCTAAAAAACAGTGCTGCTTCTACACACAGTTTCCTAGATGGTCCCACCTTTTCCTGACCTCCCAAGAGAAGATACAGCTCTTGGTGTCTCTAATGACACCACCACTCTACTCTCCACTCCAGCTCAGCATCTTGGCATCCATTTCAGTTCCTACAGCTTTGACCACAACGGGAGCAGAGCAACACCAAGAAACACTTTAAAGAACTAGCTCAGCATCACTCCTTGGATTTCAGCACCATCTTGAATCACGTGCCAGAAGAAACAAGCACGTCAAGGCAGCACGTCTGTCAGGCAGCGTATTTTCTAGCAGCACTCCTGTCTCCAGCTCTCTCTAGCTCTGCCACCCCCTGCCCCAGCCAGATGACCAGCAAAGCACGGATCTCACACGCTGCACATGGCATGGATGGTCCTGGAGCGGGCCACCACACGCTGCTGCACCTGAGTGGGGTGTCCAGTCTGCCTGCAGGGGACAGGGAAATGAGAGGCAACTTCTGAGATGCTGCTCTAAGCAAGAGACGTGACAGCTCTGAACATAAGATGTGAGCTGAAACCCTCCGGAATCGATAGGGTTGGCTTCCCCAGGCTTGGAATCTCACTCACCCAGTGCAGCACCTCTTTAAACTACTCCTAATGTATTCAAGAAAGGTGTTAATGAACCCCGTGCTCAGGACAAGTCTGTGATGTTGAGCTCCGTCTGCTTAAAGCACGCTGTTTCACCTACGCTCACCTGGCTGTAGAGACAGCGTGACAACAAGTCCCACACCACAGTCACCAGCCAGGGTTTTCATGACAACCGACTACTCCTCGACAAAAGCAGCCGGAATACCTAAGGCTCTACTGGAGTTTCAGTACCGGCATTTTCACAACTGCAAAGAACACGGTTCATTTTTCTGAATTTAAAATTCATTTTATTATTCATGTAAAACTATATTATCACACTTACCTAGAAGTCAGTTCATTATAAAAGCACCTCATTGCATTATTTCAGATCATAATAACACTGTGTGCTAATTTTTATTATAAATTAAAGTAACTTAGACTGTAAGATCCTGAGACTGGATCTATCCTTTTTGTTCTGCATTTCTATGAAGAGCAGGAGAAAGGATCCTGAGCTGTGACTGACACTCATAGGAACTGCCACAACACTCTCAAAGTAACGAGAAGAAAGTACCGATTCTGTGCTCCTGTTATTCGTGTTAAAACGCCGACGCAACAGCATCTCTCTTGTACGTTATATAGGACAGGAAATCAAGTCACCCTCACTCCGTCCTGAAGCCACAGCACAAACACAAATATAAGAATAATCAAAGGACAAAAGCCCTCCTGTGTTTTGAAACAAACCAGATCAAGCAGAACTAGCGCTACAAACAGCAAATTGTGGGAATCACAACGGTGTCGTTAGGGCCACGCGCTGCTTGAACGCCAAGTTAAGAACATCCCCGTGGCTAAATGTTGCAATGCCATACGACAACATGCTCGATGCACTTCCAAACTTCAATCTTTTATCCCCATTTCTGTGTGTGCCTAATAGCCATTTCTGGGATAATACCAACAACCCTGCAATGTTTTACTGATTCTGAAATATGCACACGATTACAGCATATATGAACTTAAACTCAAAATACTAACATAATTAATCTGCATGAACACACGGAACTTCGTAACTTCCAGCAGACATCCACAACCTGTAGCATTAATTACGTAGCTGTACACATGCACTGAAGATAGTAAAGGACTATAAAACACGTCTCTTGTCAGTGCTTCATTTCAATTTACCCCAGAAAAAGAAATATCTGCTGGTTCAGAGCTCAACTGCTCCATGTTTTTCAAATTTCACAACAAACTATGCAAATGATAGTCTCAAATCAGAATATTCTGTCTTTTGATAAATTGTCCACAAGCCTCATGTAGTATTTTTTAACATAAATGGATTGTCTAGTGTCCATGAATTTTGCAAAAGTAAAACAAAACTGATATATATGGAAACTGCAGTACTGCGTATTCAACACGGAATAAGTAGAATTAAAATACACGCTAAATGTTCAGCAAAATGGCTTCAGAGAAGCAACTCCTGTCTCCTGGATGAGGAGACTCGAGCAACTACATTTAGTTAGGGGCTTTTGTGGGCTTCCTGGGCAAGTAATGGGCTCTAATCTCAGTTATTCACGATGAAAAGAAGGCAAAGTCATAAAATGGCATTAAAGGCACATTATCTGTCAATACAGCCTGCTCCAAATGTGATTATTACTTGTAGAACATCGGCTTTAACAAGAAACCCATTTGAAATCACTAGATTTTTTGTCATTAGTGTTTGTTCTGCCATAAGTCAGCTACTTGTGATTCCCGCATCCCTCTTTCCTGAAGATGGGTCAAACTGAAGGCTAATCCACAAGTGCCTGTTATTTACCAGAGGTCTCTTGGATATCACATAAAAAGGCACTTTTTTTTTTTAATTACTCAAGAGTATTCAGTTATCAGTCTTTCATGTGCTTACATAAATAGATATTTTTTAGTATTGTTATTGTTATTTACATGTTTCCAGGCATACATCTAAATTCTTTTTCCAGGGACCTCTCTCTACGCAGTCAGGGCTGGTCAGGACTGGAAGCTGAAGCTTTGGCAAGACAGATCTCTGCTTAGACCTCACTTGGCTCCTTCTGAAGACTTGTTACACGCAATAAATGCGTGAAAGTGCAAGTCTTGCATGGGCTGCAAAGCAAGGAGCGAGACGAGGCAAAATCTGAACACAACAACAGCGGTTTACCTGTCGCATCTTTATTTTGGTGTGAGATTGACACAGATTAAAGGGTCTGAGTTTTATAAAGCGTTGAGCATCTACCCTTTCAAGATCAGGCACACAAGAGCGCTGAGGGCCTACTCTCCAGCCCACGTGTGGCCCCCCAGCCTGTCTCCCCACTACACCACATGCACCCCTCCCTCTCTGGCCCAGCACTGCAGCCAGTCCAGCTTATGGCCAGCACGCGAACGCTGTGCAAGTGCAAAAGCTGAGGGTCCTAAAACTCACTGCTGCTGCAGATCGTGCAGATCATCCTCAGACCACGCTGTTGGCAGATGCTGAATGCCATAGCATAGCTATTAAACCATTTCAGGCACCGAAACATATTTCTTCTCATCCCTTTCCAAAATCCCTAGCGCCAGTAGACACTATTATAGGCTAAATGTTCCCCAAGTACAGCACGGCCCAAGTTTTTACAGCCATACGCAAAAAAAGCCCTTAGGGGCGTTCATGTGTCGACACACGTGGCCACAACAGTGACTGCATAAAGATAACCCTGCGTTAACAAGGCATTAAAAGCTCTGGAAGCCAACAAAGATCCCAAAGCGCAAGGAGAACTCTGACCAGCCCATGCCTAGAGGGAGCGGGACTTTGGGAGGTGGAGGATTGTTGGCTCGGGTTTGCCAAATTACATCCCTGGGTGCAATGGCACCCAAGTACTGACCCTGCCAGCAAATTCTGGAAGCTTGCTCCTATTCACTTGACAGCAGAAGTGTCCTGGGTCTTACTGACCCAGCTGTGGTGTGGGATCCCAGGAATTCCCAAACCAGAAGCCAGACTGCATGGCTGCATGTTGGAAAAAGACACAGGGTTTGGGATGGCTGCTGTTATTCTTCTGCTGTGTTACCACCTTAGCCAAAACAGAACGAGAAAACACAGGACGCTGTCACGATACGACAGCACGGCTCTTACTTGCTCCTCTTTGCAGCTGGTACCACCTGGAGCAGCTGGAGAAAGGCTGTGAGCCTTGTTTCTGTTAGTACATAAAAGCAGCGTATACTGGGACTCGATCATCCTGCATCAGGATGGGGTTATTTTAACGAAACAAGACTTCTGTTGGAAAAGATGTCTAAGGACGACGATCACCCTAAAGTCTTAATGCTTTCTTAGAGCAGGTGAAACTCTGAAAGATGTTCAGAGGACTTCACACAGCATCCTCGAGCTGAGCTAGAGCACTTTCTACACATTACATAGATGCAAATGGAGCAGGGCAGTCTACGAGCAAGCCGTGGGAAAGCAGGAGGGAGCACACCACTCCATAATGACACCAGGGTTACTGTCACTTTAACAAGCTTCTACTACAGTGCTATTATCATTCCAAGCTCCTTATCACACCGAGCACAAATATTATGACTAGCTGAACATCTAGAGTAATCATTGCCCTAACTGTGTACGTATATTTGTATTTAATATTGAGGGCTGTTGCTGTCACCAGGCTACAAAAACCAAACTGGCATTAAGATCGGTGCGGAGGATTTGCATAACGCTGACAAGGAGAAAGGCTGGCACGTCGCTCGACGCGCGCTACGCAAGCAGCTTCTCCTTGCAAGGCAGAGCAAATGGCTGACCAACGCCGGCCAAGATTAGAGGGCTTCTCAGCAGATGCCAGCTTGACAGCCGACTGAATAAAAAGGGGCAGAGCAAACAAGCAGCGTTCAAACAGAGGGAGCCTCCTGCAGCAAGCTAGGAATGATCTTGTGGCTGCCTGACCCAACAGCGATTAGATGGAATCGGGGTTGAAAGACCAACACGACTGGCAAATGGGGTCCCCCTCGTGGAGCTGCTTCAGGTGGGGGGCACGCTAGTGCAGGGACCCTCCGAGGATGCACCGCTCCCAGATCACACCCTCTAAGCTACCAGGGAGACCACGAGCCGACACACACAGTCACCAGCCACACGCTCAAAGAGGAGGCGTTGGTTCTTATTGTCAAAACAAAAGATCTACCAGGTGGATTTTGGTAGATTTTCGGTGTATGAAAGCTTCCAAGTTGTGCCTTAGCCATGGCCCGCTGACATTAACCCTTTGCGACTTCACCCCGGGACTCCAGACAAGGCGTGCTGTGCTCACCTCTGCCACAAAGCTCCATCCCCAGCGACCAGGGGTTCTCACTGACAAGAGTGGGGGAAAGCGTTGGGCATGCCTGAAAAATCTCTCCATTGAGGCCTCATCTGGACTACTCTGTCCAGTTCTGGGCTCCCCAGTTCAAGAAGGATGAAGAGCTACTGGAGAGAGTCCAGCGGAGGGCTGCGAGGATGAGGAGGGGACTGGAGCATCTCTCCTGTGAGGAGAGGCTGAGGGAGCTGGGCTTGTTCAGCCTGGAGAAGAGAAGGCTGAGAGGGGACCTTA
>Ga0065711_1048122_pt1 | contig 11977 bp, 8 predicted proteins | sample Hoacrofraction12_FD_59098 | JGI IMG/M metagenome (GOLD analysis project Ga0065711, IMG submission 59098) | Hoatzin crop microbial communities from Cojedes, Venezuela - Epithelial fraction 12 v2 (version 2) | ecosystem: Host-associated > Birds > Digestive system > Esophagus > Crop | place... | reverse complement strand
TGTTTAGTCTGGACAAGAGGAGGTTGAGGGGAGACCTTCTTGCTCTCTACAACTACCTGAAGGGAGGTTGTAGTGAGGCAGGTGTTGGTCTCTTCTCCCAGGCAACTAGTGATAGGACAAGAGGCAATGGCCTCAAGTTGCATCAGGGGAGGTTTAGATTGGATATTAAGAAAAATTTCTTTGCTGAAAGAGTTGTGAAGCATTGGAATAGGCTGCCCAGGGAGGTGGTGGAGTCACCATCCCTGGAGGTGTTCCAGAAACGTGTAGCTATGGCATTTCAGGATGTGGTTTAGCAGGCATGATGGTGATGGACTGACGGTTGGACTTCATGATCTTAGAGGTCTTTTCGAACCTTAATGATTCTATGATTGTATGATTCTATAAGCACAGAGTGCAACAGAAGCTTAAATTACTTTTAAACAAGCAAATATGTAAGAAAAGTGTGTGATCATTTGTTGGGGATAGTAACAGAAATAATTATGTAGGGACGCAGGTTTCCGCCTGGGTTATTTTATTTTAAGATTATAAAGCAATTGGGAAAGGATACATTGAAATGGTGCAATTCAACACATGACGTAAATACAGTTATTTCTTGTATCAATAGGATTTTCTTGTTTTCTTGCTTGGATGTCCATCCAAGCATTTCGTAGAGTCAGGCCAAATACTGAATGTGGTGGTTAAGAAATGTTCAAGAAGCTTCCAGCACTTCTAATAAACTGTGTGAGCATTCTGCATGGCCAGAGTCTGCACTGACTTGTGAAAATAAACTTCTTCACCCTAGTTGTACTGAAGTTTTATGCAGGTAATGATGACATAGAACTGGATCCCTGCTTTACGCTAAACTTTCTTAAAAGAGATAACAGGTCTCATTCTTTGTGAGGCTGTACACAGGAGAGCAGCTGCTCTGTTGTGCCAGTGCAGAGCTGGATGCTTTTCTGTTTGAATATTGCACTTGTTGAAAAATGCAGATTTAGGTCAGTCAAAATCTGATTATGAAATGATGTTGATATTAAATTTGTTAGCAACAGACACTTCTGAGTGAAGGCTAAAATTGTTTGTTTGCTGTTTCCCAAAGGGGAATGTTTCATTAAAACATTTACACTTCAGTTTTGAAATAGCAGGACGAACAAAAACAACCTAAAAACATCCTGACATTTTATTTGATTGAAAATGATTGATGGGAGGAAACGGAGGAGGGCAATAAGGGAGTACTTCATGCTGGAAAATTGTTCTCCTTTGTTTGCCTGTTTGTTTCAGGTCTTAAAAAATGAAACTATTTTTTTTATGTTTTGGTTTGGCTAGTGCCCTTGATCCTCAGGGCTGCCAATAAGTCTCAGAAGGCCTGCAGAACAGTCTGCTGTGATCATACTTACTTGCCCCCAAAGCTGATGTCATAAAGTTTTTTGGGGAAGATAAAACTTTCTTTTTAATAGTCCTTCATGCATTTTTAAGAGATTAATGTATTTTATCACACTTTTAATCCAGTTAAGCCTTTTGGTATACAGAAAGAAATCTGGACAAAGCGTTATCTGCATTCAAAAACTCACTAGACAAATTCATGGAGAAAAACCAAAGCTCCATCCTTGCTGATACCCTTTCATGCTGCCTCAGTGGACACAGTGTTAACTGACAACCAGGCCCAGTGTCACCCCCCATGTTAGTCTCGCATGACCTCTCACATTTTTGCAAAGTATGATACAAACTAGTACTTGCAACAGTCTCTCAGCTATATACCATGTATATGAGAGTCATCTCAGCTCATTTTTAAGACAGCCAATTAAGATTCAGTAAGATTAAATGACTGATCCATTGTTACTTAACAATTCATTTGTGAAGTGTAAATGATTAATTGGAGTCTCTTGTCTTCCTTTCACCTGGCCAGAATGTTTCTGTCACAACGTAGGGAATAGACCATCAACAAACCTCTCCATCAGAAATCTGTAATCCTTTGCTGATGGCTTGCTTGGCAGGCTCTGTTGATACTCTGGGACATCGTCCAAGAAGGGCCCAAAGAAATTAATTGTCTCCTAGCCTGTTTTGAAATATAGGTCAGCCTTTCGTGGCTGTGCTAAAGCAAAGACAACCTTAATCATCTAGGACAGCCAGTAACACCTGGTAAAGGTGGAGGTTTACAGGCTCTCCCACTGGGGATCTTCCAGGGAGAAATAACATTCTGACTGCCCTGGAGGGAGCCTTAATTGGGACCTCATTTGTTAGCTTCTCCTACTCCTTCAACCTCTTTCTTCCTAGCTGCCTTTGAATTCCCAGAGTATGAAGCCAGTTTTTAAAACTGAAAACTGAAGTAGAAACGTTAAGTGACTCAATCAGAGAAAATGTAACACGGAGTTCAGAAACTCCGGACTCCCCCTCCAATATTTGAATCACCAAATAGACCCCTCTGGAACGATTAAATCATCACATGGGGATGATGCAGATAACTCCATTTCAGGCTGCTGTTGATGTGGTTCAAATGAAACTTGCTCTTTAGCCTGTTATGAGACTATCAGTTCTTCTGGCCCCAGTGTGCTGCCTTTGCAGGGGAAGCAAAGTCAACCTACTGGGACATGGTATTCCTCCGCTAAATTATTACAGAGCTCGCTGGCAATAGCCCAGGGATGTTATCTAGTAGTGGCTTTTCCACCTAGGCCAGTCACATGAATGTACATCTGCTTGGCTTATTTGCAGAGCATTTTGTAGTGAATTTGCTTCTTAGAACACATTCTTCATCATATTTGGGAAACAAGCAAGTTAATTTTTAACCTTCCCCCACTGAGAGATTTAGCAAGTCTTTATCTCCTTGATGCAAAATCACAGCGCCAGTGTCAGAAAAGATGATCATCAGCTCTTATTTCCTGGATAACTTCAGAAATATCAAGACAAACTGCACTTATTTAAGGGTACGTTTCTCAATGCTCTCAGGCTTTCCTGGTGTCTTAACATCAGCAGCCATTTAGCCACTCTATAAGCTTTCAGTGTTTTTCCTAACTTGGTGTAAGCAAATATTGATCGTGACTGAGATAGTAATTGAGTTCATTCATGATAATAGATGGTCCACTGGCTGCACCCATTAAAGCTTCTTTAAAAGCAAGAAACAACTTTAATTGCCTGGAGAGACATGGGATGATATTGCAGCAGATTGGAACCTATTAATAACAGTAAATTCAGGGTTTAACCTAACTTGTTTATGCCTGTTAGTATTAAAGCTTCACATGGAATAGAAAGATGACTAAAAGGGGCATTCCAGACAGAATACTAGCCTGATTATGCAGCTTTTATAAAACACTCTCTTTAATCACTAAGAATATCTTCATACAGAGCTGCAGAACTTTCTTGAAAAGAGACTGTTCTCGATTACACATTTTTTGCTTCATTACCTGAAAGATCTGGAAATTTGGCATTTGTTTTACACCATATCATTTTGTTTGGCATAGGCACAGGAGACAAGAAGGGATGACCAAATTCCTATGAGTTAGTGCAGAGGAAGGATGTACACAGTTTAAAAGCTTGTAGTGTCTGTGTCTACTTGAAAATCAGAAGCAATTACAAATATGTCTGCATGTCTCCATGAATGACTTGAGGGGCTTTTGTAAGCCAAAACTTTCAAGATATTAAGAAAAAGCTGCTTCAGGCTAATAAAAGTGGCTGGCAGATGTATCACAGTACCTCTCAAATTTCAATAAACCTTGCTACACAGGCAATGAGTTTCATTTTTTTAAATATCCAAGCAGAAAATACTTGCCAAGAAGAGAGGATTAGTAATCTAGGGATGAGGGTAGGGTACATTTTTCATATATTATTGCAGAACCGCCTGTTCTTCCTTCAGTCCTCAGCATCACCGGTGCTTCAAGGAAGAGAGCTGCTGAGCTTCTTTGGCTTTGTTGTGGAGCTCTGTCACCCCAATAGCATGGCTTCTCCTTTATATGTCCCAAAGCACCTGTGAAACAGTACCAAATTAGGATGGTGGGATTTCATAGCTGTGCTGCACTGCTGCACCAGGGGAAATGGTGAAACAGATCTCTGGTTTCTTCAACCTAATATCTACATGGGATATTATCTGAAACCAACTGCTTCATTAAAATTGGCAGGCATGTGAAGAGGACTCTGGAGGACAGTTTCCGTTGCACTCTGCAATATACAGAACTTTGTTTTTTTCTGGATTTACAATGAAATGAAATATTATATTTATTATGAGGTCCTTCCCTGTTTTTTTTCCCTCCTGTGGTTGGCAGCATGTCTAAAGCTGACATCAGCAACATCTGGGAGCACAGAGTAACACCCCACAGATGCTAAGCGACAATCTCACTGAAGCTAGTGGGAGAGGCATTTGTTCATCGTGTACGAAAATTAGGCCCCAAGCCAACATTTTCCCATTTAAAGTTAGGCAATGCAATCACTACTGAGTATCACGACCATGTTCCAAATGTGCCTGCAACAGCATTACATTTTTCAGATATGCAAGAAAGTCTTCTGCAGTTAAGTATTACTGTCCTTTTTATCCAATCTGAAAAGTTTAGAGCAAAGCCAAATGGATATTTGACAGATTTGTCACACAGAAAGGCAATATCCCCACAGATCTCAGGAATTCCTGACACTACCTCCCCACCTCGCCCCACCCAGCTGAGGGAGACCCTACAGCCATCCACTCTTGGGCAATCACTGAGTTTTGGGGAAGTATTGCTTTAGGAAATTAATGAGGAAAAGCAATCCCTAAGTGCAGTGGGTTCATCTTCATTAAGCAGTATGCCGATTCTGCTGTCAGCCCTAAATATCAGCTTATCAGTGGGCTGAGAAGTCCACTCCCGAAAGTCTCTTGCATATGCACTTACTCTTCATTATTTCTCTCACAATGCTTGACTCAGCATTAAATTAGCCTCACAGACAGAAGGTGGGTAGCTGTGACTATTTTTTTGCTTTGAAATGGGAAAAATCATGCTTCTGTGATAACACAACAATCATTAAACAAAGTGATTGGATGTATACATCTGCCTGAATTGAAGGTCACAGTACACCTCACAAAAGGTTATTTTCACTCCATTTGCAATAAGAGAAGATGTGAACTATGATCCTAACATGATGATCTGTAGAGCCTCAGTGAACTTGTTCCATTTCCAGAGAATGAGATTTAAGAGTGTAACTGCCTCTAAGGAATTCAGAAATTGTTTTAAAAGCCACGGATGTGCCAAGCCACAAGCCTAGAAAGCAGACCTGAAATATTTTATTCACAGCAATTTTGGGGGGAGTATGTCTGCATACTAAGGAGGTAGTCTGGCTGATGCTCTGAAACATCAAAACCACAAATGCTTGGGTTCTGTGTGAAACACATTCCAGTGTAGCTTGGCTACAGAGTCTGGTGTTCAAAGAGTAGAGAAGTCCCAGACAGGTGATTAAAAAAGACCATGTGTCAGTAGGAGCCTTGAAAGCCATACAGCATGACGACCTGGACAAAATTCAGAAGAATTTCAGGCACATGAAGTTTGGGCAGGAAAGAGGAAGGCAGTATGGCCTCCTTCAGAGGGCAACTAACTGAGGGAGAATGGATATAGAAGGCTGACAGGTTCTGTGACAGCTCAGAGGAAAAGCTGTGACCTCAAGAGGATTCCTGAGCACCTCAAAAGCCCAAGAACTTATGACAGCAGTAAAGGAATGGAGGCAGAGGAATGTGCACAATCTTTTATTATTTCCTTACATATATCAGCACTTAAAGTAAAAATTGATTGTGCTTCTAAATCTTTTCATAAGCATGTCTGTATGTCTTCGCTGTATGTTTAACTGAAACCCTGAAGAAGTGAATTTGAAGTGCAAAGCACCTACAGCGAAAATCCTTTAAGCTATAAAGTGATTAGCACTAGACCCGGGGACTCAGATAAGCTGGGCTACAGGTTGCTCTTCCTCTGCAAGGCTCAGAGACAGAAAACCTGTGTCCAAAGCTTCATTGGTTTTGCAGCCTATTCACATAAATGTGTTTGGGAGAAGGAAAGACTCAACTGGGAGCTGCTTAATGAGTACCTGGGCAGCAAGAGCTCTTGCCAGTGTGAAAGCAAGCCACACCAACAGCTTTCCAGTGAGACCCTGTTTCTGGGAACTGTGATTTGTATTGGTCAGTATAGGACCAGGCTTCACACTGGACATATTACACTATGCTGAAACATTTTTGACTTCCTGATAATAGCTCTTTTGAATTAGTGTGGTCAACTGAGTCCTCTTAGAGAAACTGCTTCACAGATAGAGTTCCTCTACAAGGTGCTTTGGTATCTGTGAAACAGGAATGTTGTAGCTAGCTTGACTGCTTTTGAAATTTCAACCATCACTTCAAATGCCATAAAATTGGCCTTTTCCCTCTTGTGAGCACAATTCACTTGAGGGCACTGAAGCAAGGCAAGTTCATATTTGTGCCTGCATATTGCTCGTTCAGGTGATCAGGGAAGAAATCACACTTCATTGGTGATGTGTTTGATCCTGCGTGGTATGAAAAGCACAACACGGACTGCACAAACATCACGCTTACCAGCTTCCACCCTGCTCTGTTCTTACCCATATGCTTCATAACTCCTCTTGTGTACATCAGCATCCAAAGAGACGTAAACTCAAGTGCAGATTTAAAAGCAGACCCCTGCATTTATGCAAGGTGAGGCTAGCAGAATTACAGGAAAGGTAATGCTGTCAAATGTCCCTGCACGATTTTACATAGCGCTAAAAGCAGGATGAGACTCTCTCTTTTTTAGAAATGAGAATGGCATTTTCCCCTATTATAAACATAGTAATTCATCTTACTCTATTTTTGTCTCAAAACATGCTTTATAGGGTGTTTTTTCCCATTTTATAGCCTGACACATTTTCAGCATGATTTGTTTGTTTTTCTTAATGGGCAAAACTGTGGTACTGATGCACCCTGGTGCTGGGTGATATTAACAATCAGTGGTTCATGGCTGACACTTGAAAGTGCGGGCATTAAGTGATGGATTAAACTTGTCATTCAAAAGCTCCATCCTGCTTTTATCTGTGGCATGCTCTGTCCTTGATAAAGATTCTGACCAAATAAGAAAAAATGCTTGGAGTATTCAATAAGAAAAGAGGAGACATGAATCTGGATGAAAGTGAGAAAATATTTCATACAAGTGATGACTCATCTATTTTTATTTTCCACATATAAATCCAGGGATGTGTAGAAAGCTGTGACTAGGGGATAGCCAGTGAAACAGAAGCAGCTTCGCTGGAATTGAGCACCAAATTTGCAATCAGGCTCTTAATTAGAACACAAACACTGTCAGATAGTAACATTATCACCTATAATTGGTCCAACAGAAAGAAACACTAATTGTGACATTAGCAGCCAGAATGCTTTCAGGCAAGATCTCTGTTAAAATGTAAACACACTAATTGACATGATGAGGAAGATGAAAAAAAGAAGGTAATAAAAGAGGCTATTATACTTTATCTTGACAAATGGAAGGCTACTTTAGAAACACTCAATAGCCAAAGAAAGGGCAGGTAGCTGAAGCAAAGCGGTGAATGAAATATTCAGTGAGGGAGGAATCAACAATGCATATTGTTGATTCACTGCCTTTGTCTCCGGGAGCCAGGGTGATTACAAAGTGATGAGCAAGAGCCAGAATCTACTTTCTGCCTCATTAGTGTAAGCTCGAAGCAGCTTCATTGAAGTCAGTACAGTTGAGATTTACAGGCTTTCAGATCTGGCCCCTCAACTACAAGCTCTGGATCAAAGTTTTGCTCTTCCTGGGACTCTGAGCAGCAAAGCCGAGAGTAAGGAAATCAACCCATGCCTTTCATAAATCAGATGCAAATTGATCAGCAATTGTTCTGCCTAACCCTAGTGAGGAAAGATCCACTGAAGTAAAGGTTGGGCTGTCAACTGGATCCCATTGCTCTAACGCACCTGTCAGGCAGTTTAGCTCAGAAGGCTTAAGAGGCAAGCCCACACCCCATAGAGGGACTATGGCTGCTTCTCCATGAAGCGTGCTCTCTTCTTACACAGTCCCCCAAAAAATGCACCTTGCCATATCCCATTGCCAGTTCTGTCTGTATTTTTCCTGCCAAGCTGATGTATCTACATACAGGAAATTTTATCTGGGACTGGCTCCCATCCTCAGGTCTCTCTTTGAAATGTTTGTTGCATACCGACACTTTGCTTTGAGGCCTTGCCACTGCACCTTGTATCTAACATACTCCCAGAGTACAGATAACCAATGATTTGGAGCTCAGCGGGAGGGGAAAACATAGATGGCATCTCCCTCTGTTCTGTACACCACCAGGAGGGCTTATACTCAGTAGCAGCCATTTCTTCCCCAAACCTAACTGAAAAGCACTGTTCTTAAATACTACGTCTTTGTTGGTAGCTTGGCTTAGCTTCTCTAGAATATTTATCTCCTTTTGCTTTGCTGACACTCTAACACTCCTGTCCAAATTACTGTCTCCCCATTTGGCTGTGGGTCAAGCCTTCGCAAGGCAGTGTTGCCTAAGGAGCTGACAATCTCAGCTAGGTACAAGCAGAAATGTTAAAACAAAGCAACTGCTGATGCTTGCTCAGTCTATTAAATACCCATCTTCTGCTCATGGTACTCCAGTTTCCAGTAGTCTTCTGATTGACTTTGAGGTCACATGGTACTGCTCAACTTTATTAGCCTAGTAATATTTCCTGTGAAGTTCTGGCAAAGGTTTGCTAGAATGTGGGTATGTGAAATTTACTGGGTCTTTTCCAACATCTACAAAGTTGCAGTTAGAGCCTCAACAGGTAATACACTTTTCTTGGCACAAATTTTTAATGTTTGAAGTTTGTGAGCCTTTCATCAACAGAATGTGCTTTCCAGGGTTGTCACACCCTCAGCTCTCTCACACCGCTGTGCTGCCACTGAAGGCCCCTGTCTGGTGTGTTCTCTCTCATTTTGTTTTTCTGGCGCTGAAATGTAGACCTACCAATGTGACTTTTTTCCTCCATCATAAAGGTTAGTACTGTATTTAATACCATCCTCCCTCATCCTTTGAGACTTCTTTGGTTTTCCTGCGCTTTTCAAAATTAATTGCCAGTGACAGAGTTAATTCATTAGCTAAATTAAAAACCTGGGAAGCATATTGTCCAGATCTGCTGATCCCAGCCTATCACAGAGTTGAACAAAGTATTTCCTTACCTGGCCTTCATTAGCAGCTGTATTGGCCAGGCTTCTATTCCTTCCCAAATCTCCATACCACTCTTCCTCTTAAAGACCAATTAAAAGAGGAGATAAAAAGGCAGCCCAGCAACTCAACCACTGGAGATCCCTCATTGATTTCTTTGCCTCTCTTCATCCATTAATGGGCCCATTTTTACTTTTTCTCTTTTGATGTATTAGCAGCTGTTGCTATTTCATTTAAAGCCTATTAATAAAGACACCTCTTCATTCCGGTTTTCAGCTCTAACCTTCTTGTGTTTCGTGGGAGTGTAACAAGGCAATACAGTGAGAAAAGTGCACATCTACATACTTTGATGCACTACCCGATTTCCTTGGGACTGTTAAATAACAGCCTGTTGGCTGCCGTGACCGTCTCAGAACCCTACTTGTTTTCCCAAGCACATGCAGATTATTTTATTGTGCCGTGTGTGATTGAGGAACGCAGGGCTGCATCACCACCCAAATGCTAGTAAAGACCACCCTCCCTTTGTCTCGTCCACAGGAATCTCAGGGTTTTTTCCACATTGCCCCCAGGGGAACATCCCCAAAACAGGTGGCAGACCCCCTAGAGTCCGTACAGTGCCCACACCGGTGACACTGACCAGAAACAAGCTCCTTACTCCTAGGTCAGGCACATCACAAAACCTTCTCCTGCTCAGCAGCTTTTTTGGTAAATGTAGTAAAGAAGGCAGAGCCTGAGACAGAGCGACTGATTCAACTCCAGGAGACAGCACCCACAAATACGACTGGGGCGTGTGAGAGAAGGCTGCAGTCTGCCACCACACATTTTTTTATCTCATTCTGAGGAGAGATTGGAGACCAAAGTTTCTTGTCATGCCAGCCTGACTTATCATTGGGGCCAAATTTGACTTCCCAGTTAAGATGAATGTTAGTGAATTACCTGCATAATTTCCAGGATACAGAGTAAATTTGAGAAGACATGGTCTATCTTAGCAAGATATTGAGCATAAAGGAATCGATTACATTGTTCTGTTCCTGGTATATCAGTGGAAAATCTGAACTGTGTCCTGGGTCTACCCAGTTACAGTCAATGGTGGACTGACCAGTCACTGAAACGAGCCCAGCATTAGGCTCAAACTGATTGAATCCCGGAGGAAAATACCGAGAAATCAGAACTGCGGAAGTCCCACAGCAGCGACTTCATTTGATGGAAATCTGATCTGTGCAAGCAGGAAAACAGCCCACAATAAACTGTTTGTAGAGATTTTTAGGACATTCCCTGTGCTGAGCATGCCATTTTCTGCAATGATTGTCGTTCTCCTCACTGGCATGTGATCACAGAATGGTAGGGGTTGGAAGGGACCTCTGTGGGTCATCTAGTCCAAACGATACACAAGTGGAGTAAGATGATAGTCCAAAATAATGTGATGAAGAGGGCAGGTTTGAGGACGTGGTTCTCAATCCACAAACGCGTACGTTAATGTGACTGTCCACTAGAGTAAAAGCAGAGGTTGAATAAAAAGACCCACGATTCATTCAGTCTGTTTAACACTTTTTTCCGGTAAGGAATCTGAGCTCAGAAGAGGTAAACAGATCAATTTGAAATACTTCTGTGTTGGATTTTATGTTACGGAACACTTGTGCGTATTTCAATGCTTCCAGTCGTCTTCCTCGTCTAAGGAAAGGAAGACCGAGGCCCAAAGCATTACTGAGACTTAGAAGTGAGGGATTAGGGTTCGCGTATTGGGCGAGCGAATCCAACGGGCTGTGAAATAAGCAGAGCAGGGGGAAAACGAGGGTACGTCCAAAGCCCAGCTGATGAAACGCTGCCGTCTTGGGTGGGCTTTGAATTAGCCCATCTGTATGAGGCTGAATACAGCGCAAAAGTGGCTTTTTTTGTATGAAGTATGTTATCTAACTAATCCTTCGGCGACTGCCCTGAAGTTCCTTCCCCAACTCCTCTGTACAGAAGAGATCTTGGTTCCCTTTTCTCGCACCGCGCCTGCAATTACGCTCTTCAGCGCTACAATTATGGAGGCATTACACTGTGGTTCTGCTCCACAATATCTGTATATTAACATTAATTTGATATAAGCAGAAGAATAACCGCATGACAGAATAATTGCACTCTAATGATTATATAGTTAAAGTACCTGGATTATAAAAATATACGTGCATTAAGTATCAAACTAAAGAGATAATAATAAGTCATTAATTCATATAGGCAACTTCCAGAAATATGAATGAGTTATGATTAGCTATCCTAAGGCATAGCACTAACGTAATTACAGTAATTATATTGTATTTATTAATGTAAAAGAGGGGAAATTGTTGCATGAACCTTTCTTAAGGCTGTTGTTTTCATTCTGAAATGGAAGGATTTTGTTCAGTTTTTTGGAATTACTTATGATCTAAGATTTGTCCCCCCGCTACTTCTCACCTTTTTTTTTCCCCCCTCTACAGAGAACATCCCGGGACGTCAGCCTTTAAGGAGGCAGGGAAGGAAGCCAGGAAGGGAAGGAAGGGAAGGATGGGAAGAAAAGCAAGGATGGGAAGGAAAGGAAAAGAGAGGGAAGGAAAGGAAGGGAGAAAAACGAGCAGCGCTGCCCATCATTGCCTGCACGGAGAGTCAGAGCAGGGAGCGCAGAGGCGGTGACCGGGGCCCCGGAGCCCCTCACCGCAGGCGGGCGGCGGCCGGGTCGGGGGCCGGTGCCCACCCCTGTCCCCGCCGGGCCACGTGGAGGTGCGCCTCCAGCCCTGCCCTTCCCAGAGCGCCGGGTCTCCCGCTGCGGGCCGCAAACGGCCGCTCCCCTACCCCCGTGCCGGGGGACCCGCCGCCCCCCAGCCCCCGG
>Ga0065711_1048121_pt1 | contig 11977 bp, 5 predicted proteins | sample Hoacrofraction12_FD_59098 | JGI IMG/M metagenome (GOLD analysis project Ga0065711, IMG submission 59098) | Hoatzin crop microbial communities from Cojedes, Venezuela - Epithelial fraction 12 v2 (version 2) | ecosystem: Host-associated > Birds > Digestive system > Esophagus > Crop | place... | reverse complement strand
ACTTGGGTCACAACAACCCCATGCAACGCTACAGGCTTGGGGAGGAGTGGCTGGAAAGCTGCCCAGTGGAAAAGGACCTTGGGGTGTTGGCTGACAGCCGGCTGAACATGAGCCAGCAGTGTGCCCAGGTGGCCAAGAAGGCCAACGGCATCCTGGCTTGTATCAGGAACAGTGTGGCCAGCAGAAGTAGGGAGGTGATCGTGCCCCTGTACTTAGCACTGGTGAGGCTGCACCTGGAGTACTGTGTTCAGTTTTGGGCCCCTCACTACAAGAAGGACATTGAGGTGCTGGAACATGTCCAGAGAAGGGCAATGAGGCTGATGAAGGGTCTAGAGAAGAAGTCTTATGAGGAGCAGCTGAGGGAACTGGGGCTGTTTAGTCTGGAGAAGAGGAGGTTGAGGGGAGACCTTATTTCTCTCTACAACTGCCTGAAAGGAGGTTGTAGTGAGGCAGGTGTTGGTCTCTTCTCCCAATTAACTAGTGATAGGATGAGAGACAATGGCCTCAAGTTGCATGAGGGGAGGTTTAGATTAGATATTAGGAAAAAATTCTTGGCTGAAAGAGTGGTCACGCATTGGAACAGGCTGCCCAGGAAAGTGGTGGAGACCCCATCCCTGGAGGTGTTCAGAAAAGGTGTAGATACAGCACTTTGGGACATAGTTTAGTAGGTATGGTGGTGTTGGGTTGATGCTTGGACTTGATGATCTTAGAGGCCTTTTCCAACCTTAATAGTTCTATGATTCTGTGAATGTAATCTGAGACAAATAGCTCATTCTCTTAAAGCCTGGGCAAATGCTGTAACAAGTGATTTAAAAGATCGTCTCCAGCAGCCATGTTTTGTGGACAGTCTATTTTAGCAGCTGATTTGCGAGAACATCTAATGCCACTAGCTCAATGACTAGAGTATTATTATTGGAAGCAGAAGGCATCAGTTCAGGCCCCTTTAAGGCAGAGGAGAGGACTCCGACTCTGCTTTCCACATCCTGGATGAGTCTTCCATCTTGAATAAGAGGGATGGGGCTGCTCTTGCACCCACAGCAGGACTCCTGGTGCCTAGCAGCTGGAAAGAATGAGGTGTGGAAAGTATTCTCCTTATTCTTTGCTTCTGGTTATTTTCTAATCAATATTTTATATTATTTATACTTCCCTTCTGAGTGTGGTAAGTTTTGTGGATGCAGTGTTTAAGAGGACAGCTATCACAGTGTGTTCTTCTGGGGCCAAGGTAGTGCACACAAGTGTTCTCAGCCCAGCTAGGCCATTCGGGGTGTAAAAATCAGACACAGCAACACCCAGCACTGCAGTGTCTCAAGACCCCATTGAGGTTAGTGCTGGAGTCCACATAAAGTCTCTCAGTTCCCCATCCCAAATTCCACCCATCACGCTGCCTTACTGTCCACAGCAAGAAATAGCTTTCTTAATTACCTCAGCTGCTGGAGAGTAAGCACAGTGTCACAAGAAATGCTACCGTGCCTGGAGTGCAACTTCTCAAAGGGGCTTTCCTACCAGCGAGGTACCATGCTCAGGAGAAGGCGATGAGCTGACAGAAATATTTCACATGTAGTGGAGCAAAATAAAATGCCAGATGCCAGAGGTCAGAATGGACAATTGATCTGGCACCTGTTGGGGTGAGCACATCAGGGCACGAGGGCCGGTTAATTAGCCTGGTTTTCATTTATGAGTCGCTTCTGACACGTATTAGGCATCCACTACTTACCACTGCCGAGGCAACACGACAGATTTTGATTGGGTTTCCGCGCCCAGAGAGCTCCAGTTCTGCCTTGTCCATCAGGAACAGGCAAGCATCCAGAATGTTTTCTTCAAACTAGGTAAAAGAAAATAAAAAGCGAAACAGAGGGAAAATTAAGTCACTTTTTATTCTAGAAAACAAAGACAAGGTTCTTTTTCATTGTTGTTACAATAGCTGTTCCGCTTCAAAATTAGCTGGTCAACTCAAAATTCTCTGTTTAAAAATACAAGTTTTCTTCTAGAATAATCACCCATGTATGGCAAATAAATGTGAGAGGCTGTGAGGAAGAGAGAGTCATTTTCAATTCAATCTCGGTCCAGTTTCTAGAAGGTTGAAATGACAACACAGCCCTTCTGACAGGGCATAAAATTTTAAGTGCTAACAAGTATATAATAGGAAGATATTGTAATAATAGCTACAAGAATCTAGTCTGCTCATGAAGGACTTCATGTCCTTCACAGATTCCAGACCTGTTAATTTCAGGACTTCTCTGACATAGCCAATGCAATGCTGGGAATTTGAACAATAAGTGGTTTGCCAAAGTTAATTTGAAGATGCTTACGTTTTAAAATTAATTTTTAAATCTGTTTAAAATTGACAAGCCAAAAGCTGATGATGTAGATTAATCCTGGTCTATAAAACTTAGCCATCAAAAATACCAAGTGACCTAAAGTAGTCTTCTTCAAAAACAGAGTGAAAAGGTACAGTTTCTTCGATCCAGCATGAACAAGCACAAGAATGAATTGAGGGCAGAGGTGCCTAAATAGACCAGAAACCATTTGTCACAGAACTTGCCCTGCAATGTATTTCATTTTCCTTAGGAGAAACTGCACAGCGAAGGAAAGTACCTCTGTCCCCTAGAAAATGGTAGGAGACAGGGAAACACACAGTAACAAAACAAGTATCTCCTCAATACAGAATCTCATACTGACATGCAAGGCTGTGACAGAAACTTCTTGGAGCTGATCCCCTTGTCGTGTTAGGTTTTATGTTCTACATTTGCATCCTTAAAGATATGATTCACGCTTGCAGGATTTTTGCTCCCATGCTGCTACTAGAGCTGGATTGATTTTACCACCGTCTCCAGCCTGGCTTAGGGCTCCTTGGCAGAGAAGGGAGGTCTGACTTTTGCCTCCTGAAGAAAGCGAGCAAGAGCCCAGACCAAGCTGCTGCTTTGGCAGCCCAGGGAGAGGCAGAGGAGAAGGAAGAATGAGGCCAGAGAGCTGAAAACGAAGCTCCAAAGAGTCCAGACTGCTGCTGGCGCTGCAGAAAAGGTGGGAAGAAGGGGAGTGACCACCCAGGCAGCAGCCGAGCTCTGGCATAAGCCGAGAAACCCGAGTCAACACCTTCTTTCACCACCCTCAGCCATTTCCTGGCCAAGGAAAGTCCTTTTCTTTGCCTCTGCCTCGAGCCTGCCTGGCTCTCATTGCTGAGGGTACCACTGCTGTACGGATCCTTTTCGGCAAACATCCTCCAAGGCAGCACACCTCTCTTGTTATCACCCACACTTGCACTGACTTGCTTTCTCTGGAACAGACGTTTACTCATGAGTAACACTTTATAGTCTGAGCAAAGCCGAATTCATGGTGTCTGGGCAAATACGGACAGAGGGATCAGTGTTTCCCAGGGACCTGCTCCTAATGTTGTATCATCCCTGGGAAGGCGGATAATTGCACGGCAGTCTCTCCCTCCAGTCCACTCCGCTGGTGTGTGATGTGAATCCTCTCGGGTGAGCGACCTTCCTTCCCAAGGAGCACCCTCACAACAGCTAATGTAAACTCTAGGACCTCATAGCCATCCTTCCTGCTTCATGTTCACTTTTCTTCTGGTCTGGCCCAATGATTTGTCACTTCCATCCGCTTTCTGCACTTCAAGTCATCAGCAGAGCCTAAGATCTGAGTTAAATCAATGAGAAGTTTACCCTGCAAATTAAATCTTTCTCATCTACAGTTTATGAGATGCTGTCAGTCTTGCCAGCGCATACAGAAAGAATAAAGAGGAAAGAAATTGCTATCAGCGTTGTTGCCTTCCACCTTAGCATTTACAAAATGACATAAACGCTTCTGAAGTAACTGGATTAACGGTAGAAGAGACAGGACAAGCTGTAAAGTCTAGCTGCAGGACACTGTGGCAGTAGTGTAGGATGCAGAGTAGCCTTAACTCTAAAGCCAATTTTGCCTTTCTTCACTATCCAGGCATTTAGAAACGTTAAACCAAACTAAATCAGTTTCCTGCTCTCACTCTTGGCATGAAGATGCTCTCTAGAGCACACAGACGTGCCTTGTGTCAGAGCAACGCGTTTGGGCTGGCCTTCAGCGGCCGTCCTCTGTCACGCTAACCTGTGTCTAACCTTCCATTTAAATCAGAGTAAGAGGGGCCGTTTCACCTTTCGCACTGGTTGAATCGGGGCTGCGTTTCTCACAGTCAGCTGCAGGCAGGTCGGATCTCACGTTGCCTACGGTCTGATCTGACCAAACGCACGGGCCCTAAAATTACATTTGCACAGCGGGCTGCAGAGCTAACACAGCTCAGTGTGTGGACATGAGGCAACTCATGATGGCAACAAGAATTCTATCCCCACCTGTTCTATTTTATTTTTTTCACAAAAAACAATGTTAAATGATCAATATAGCATCTGACTTCTGATACTTCTCAGCTAGAAAATTCCTGTGTGCCTAGATTTCTTCCAAAGCCGTATTTCCACAGAGTCCCCTGTGGGCTTTTCTGAGTGACTAGCTATTTGTGCTTTCTTACAAGAAAAGAATCACAGTCATGTTACAAGAAACACCTCCATCCTCAGTCATTACAGCCCTGTTTCAAGTGGTCCGTTGTTTTTTCTTCCTCAATCCATTTTTCTTGCCTTTCCTCCTCACGTTGATGCCGCTCATTAAAGACAGCAGCTGTGAGAATCATCTCCCACTAGTAACCCAGTTTTGAACTGTATGTTCCTTTTTAATTTACAACCTGAGTTAAAGCTTCCAGCTGCCAATTGTCAAAGCAATTTTTCAGCCTAAGAATATTACCATGCACAAGTCTACCTGTATTTCTCTGTATGACCATATACCCTTCACCTCGGTGACTGTATGCGGCCTCATGCTTTTTACTTACACCGTTGTACAGGGCTATATATCATAAATACAGAATGCATACTTGTATGATATATCTATAATATCGGCCTTGCTGCTAGTACTTTTGCTCACTCACAGCAATGCTCTTGTTCTTAATAGCCAGGATTGCTGAAAACAAGGGAGACGTATGTTTTTTGTGGTTGGAAATTGTCAGGGTAAGACCAAGAACATCACGACCTCCATCTTGCTGAGAGTGGAGGAACCAGAAGAGTATTTGCTCTGCAGTTTGAGATGTCTGTTACAGCCACACAAAATGATCGATTCCTTTAAAACTCTTGGCTTGGGCCCCCTGAGATGCATCTGCCACATTCAGCTTTCACAGGGGCAAGTGATAGCAAAAGGTGCACCCCAGCACTGCGTGGAAACCAGGTCCTTCAGTTTCAGACAACACAGGAAGGAAAGTACAAAGGACTCTGGAACAGCCCCAACCTCCCAGATAGAGCTATCTCCTAGCAAAACCAAATAAACCACGCAGTTTCTCAAGGGAGGCTGGGGTTTGTGTCAGGAAGGTGCCAGATTTGCAGAATATAAGCACCTCAGGCCAAGCCACCATGGGCCATGAATTCAGCATCTTAGGACATAAATCCAGCAGCTGGTTTAAGCAGCACCTTCCACCTCCAGCCCCTCATTCCTCTCTCTCCCTCCCCCTTACATCTGTCATGGAGCGAATCCAAATCTTGGAACAAAGCAAGCTCCAAAATTAACCCAGACGGAAAAAAAAAAAAATAATGGAGAAGATGCTTATTCAGCTAGAGGAGGTCTCCAGGTGGACCCACTGCACGGCTGCGTGGGCCCTTGCAGGGGGAAGGAAGGGCCAGGAGGGGCATTTTCGGTCAACTTCAATGCAGACCCAGCTTTGGCCTCTGGACCTGGTTCCACGTCGCTTGTGTCGGAGGCACCATCAGCTTGTGGAATTCCTCCCCCTCCACGTCGTTTAAGGGTTATTTTTGTCTCCATCAGGATGACAGTCAGACCCCGCAAACACCGGCACTGACACAACCAAAGGAATGGTGCAGAGGCAGCAACTCCCTAAGGCAGTGCTGCTGCAGGAAAATAGATGAAATCGTACCCTTAAATCAGGAAACAAGAGAGATGGGAGTTCAAAGAGCTCTCCAGGGCAAGCACACGGGAAATCCATCCAGCTCAAGCTCTGAGATTGTCTTCAGCTGAGGGAAAGCAAGCAGAGCAAGAAGGCCCCCTCTGCAAGGATGTGCTGGGGAGGTGCCGTGAAAACGGAATGGATCCGTCAGCATAGGAAATTAAGGAAATTTAGAAATTAAGGAAATTTAAGATCCGTCATTAAGGAAATACTTCACCGCTTTCTTAATTGCGCTGTTGTGAAAATCCAGGAGGTGAGATGAGCAGAGTTCCCCACGTCCAATAATTGTCCCCTGGAGCCCCTCTGAGTGCCAGCTGGGGTTAGTTTTTGATTCTGCTTGTCAACGCCATTTCCCCGTTCTCACGCCACCTCCCGCAGGGATTTTCAGCCTGGTTAGTGCTTCCAAAGGGACTGAGGTAAAGCGGGCGAGCGATAATTCTGATGTTGTTGAAGGCACACCAGGACCTCAGACCAGCCTGGCGGGGGGTGTTTCCCCAGGCTGCAAGAGGCCACTGGAGACGGATGTTGTCGAGCACAGGGAGAGGTTCCCCTCTTTGGTGAGGCAATTTAAAACTTCAGGATTATATCACAGTTTGTCACAGGAACCCTGTGACAAGCTGACCCCCAAGAAGATCAGAATTATTTCCACCAAGCTGCTAAAAATAAAATGAAGACCTATTGCTGGAAAATGAAAAAAAAAACCCCAACTTTTTACTCTTTCACCAAATCAGTTTGATTCTGAGTTTGATTCTGAAGCAGCAACAACGTAACAGCAGAAATAGTGCTGCAGTGTGGAAACCTCAGTTAATGATTACAACTTTGAACAGGCAGCCTCTTGGTATCTGAAATATGCCCCTAAAACAAGATCGTTAAGTATAGCTACTATAACATCGCGTTTCTGGATTAGGCATGCACCCACTTCACATAATTTTAAGATTACACCCCTTGTCTTTCTGAAGGAGAGACCAATAACGCACTCCAGAGCCCACAGTCTCAGCCACAGCCTGGTGTCAATTAAACTCTCTCTTTGTCCTCCTGGGAGCAGGCAGAGAAGGTCTAAATAGCTCACCTGACCGTAACTCCAGCTTCTTAATTTTATGTCATTGATGTTCCCATGGAAAACAATCCCAACATCATTCAGGACGTATTCTTCCCTTTCCTTCTCGTCGTCCAGATACACGGCATCCTCTGCATCAGTTTACCGAAAATAAATGTTAACACAGTCGTTTGGTTTCCATACAGGACAGATAAAAAAATCTTAGCATATAATACAGTCATCTTTGATGAACAGTACCTCTCTTCCATCAAACAAAGCATTACTTGCTTCAACGGACTATAAAAATAAGGAGGTGGTGACCCCAGTTAGGAATATGATACAGAACTCAAAAACATGCAAGATGCAAAAATGCTGACGAGTCCTGCCTGTTTTCTCAGGATCTGTAAACTATGATTAAAATGTCACGTCTTATCAATAATTTTGTGACTACTGTGTACCACTAATTTAAAAGTTGGAGCGCCGTGACACAATTCTGCGTCCATATAAACAGATCAAAGAACAATTTCAAACCTATCAAAGTTAATGGAAAACGGCTCCAGTCAAGAGATGCAAAGAAAAATCTGTAGTGCATTAAAAAAAGTAGAATACAGTTTTTATAGTGTATTAACAGAAGGGTTTGATTGCTTTTTCTCCGTGTAAGTTATTGACTGGAGCATCCCTCCCCCACGTAGTTTGACTGACCGGCTAATACGAGGAGAAATTCAAGTGTCCGAGTGAAAACTGGCAGCGTTGGAAGAGACCTTTATCAAAACATATACAAAGGGTATACCCTAGACTGGTCTTATATCAAGAGTCTAACGCATATGCACGGACCCTCACCCTGCAAACACGATTCACGTACATAAATAACCCATTATTAACCTTCATAAATAACCCTGAATGACATGAAACTATTCAGATGTTCACAGCCTAAGTACGGGGCAGGTGGTGATTCTGTGACACTACAATAGTTGAGACTTTCTTTCCTGAGCCAATGCTTCTGTTTTGAGACTAAGGGACACAGCCTAAGAATTAATATTATGGGAATTAGTTAATTTGAGGAAATCAGTAGTGTGGTACCAAATAACAATTTAAAGGGAAGCAGTAACATCTGATAGTTTGATACAGGCCAGTACAAAACTACCACCCACTACTGCCATAGCGGGTTTCTTAAGCATCCCACTACAAATTACTGGAGGATCATTTCACTTTTAAAAGCCTATTGATTTCTTGTTTTTTGTTGAAAAGCAAATCAGATTGGTACTTACTTGTAAACCTCATCCTCAAAAGCTTCTTCATTTGCCCATAAACCTGCAATTTGGCTGAAAATAAACTAAAATCTGAGCCCTCTGAAAAAGAATCAATGGCAAAACTCACAGTGGCTTCAGCCAGATGAAGGGTTTTGCCAGTCTACACACCGGAGCCTGCTGGAAGTTTTGTTTTCTCTGAAGATGCGTTTATATCTCTATGTCACATACACACATACAGGAGGGATTCTGCATAGATATGTAACATACTGACGTCCACATTGGTGTGCAAGGAATGGTGGGGAAGCAGGTGTTAGGTGTAAGCAGCCTTTATTGAATTTGAGGAGATCGGTGCTTGCTGTTAGGCTTCCGACAGGATTGCTGACCAGGCTCTGCAGACCGCGTCCGAATCCCGGCAGACAGAGAAGCGGCAGGTTTGATCGGGTTTTCCCCAAGGTGGGCAGCTCCGAGACCCACTCCTGCCTTTGGCGGGGTGGTGGCATTCACCTGGCTCCTAAGGGCTGGCCATCAGGAAGCTTCTTGATAGGCTTGTCACTACCCATGACCTAGTCAACCTGCCCCCAGGCACAAAGCAGAAGATCATGGGCTTCTTCTATTCAGAGGCTACCAAGTAAAAGAGAGCATTAAAACGTGAAAATGAATCAAAAAACTGCAGTCATGCATGCCAGTAGGCACTCTCATACTTATGAAACTGTAAATTACATGACTTTTTTGAGGTCCAGCTCCCAGCTCTGAACAAGTTCTGCATAATGTCCCACTAAAAATGTTGCAGATGTTATGGATCATCTAGGCTCTGTTTCTTTAGGCTGGATCTGCCTGATTTGCTCATTGAAAAATTATATGCATTCTCTCACTGAGCTTCGGATTTTATTAAAGCACATCCATACAAATAGTACAGAGAACGTATTTAAAGCAGAGCTCACACCTTCTTCTGTACGGTGGCACGTTGAGTGGAGTCTGTGCATATGCCTTCTTGACAGCTGTTGTTTTCGTTCAGGGATTAAAAATATCAATATTGATCTGGTTGGTATCAATTGAGATGCTTATGTTATTTTGAGACTGCGTGATCTTTGCTAAATCAGATGAAAATTGATTAACTTCTCTGTCAATTATTTTAAAATATTTGTGTTTTTTGATGAAGTAAAAAGGGCTTCTGTGTTTCACAGAGAAGCCAGCTGCTTTGATTTTTGACAGCTTTCGCTACCCTTGAGACTGTTTAGAAGAAAATACGAGGCATTTGTGACTACTTTGATGCCAAGCGTGCTCTACATAGTACAACTCCTAATTATTTTGTGCAAGTGGAGGCTCACATCTGACAAACAGAAGAATTCCACGGAAGTGTGCTGGATTTGTTTGTTCTTTTTCTCTAGCAGTTTAGGAATTTTTTTTTTTTCAGTCACTTCTTTTATCCTGGGAAATTACTGAGACACTAGCAAAGCTACAAAGAAGCAAATTAGCCTCTATGCTTCTCTGTTTGAGGAAGGATAAGGTGAAAACACCCTTCACGGGAAGACAGTACCGCAGGCGGGGAACCCTGCTGAACACAGGCTCCTTGTGAACGAGACGAGGAGCGCAGAGCGGCCCTTTCAACTCGGGAAGGGGAACGAGCGTGAGAGGACCCTACCCAGCCTCCCTTCAGCGAGCTTCCGTGGGAATCCTGGGCTGCGAGGCTGGGCCTTGCTGGAGCTACAAAACTCCTGGGGTGCTGGCTGGGAAGGGGACGGCGCTGCGGCAGGCACGGAGCTGAACGTGGTTATCTACAAAGCCCACTCCCCCCGGACCAAGATCAGTCTGCTGCCTTGCAACTGCCTGTGCTTGCCTACGCTGACGCAGCAGGAGGATGATGCTCTGTGTGAATTCTACCCGCGTGGAATCTATGATATAAGAGACCAAATATAAGATTTAGCTATAAACGCAAGAAAATGTTATTGGGCCAAATTTGGGTGACAAACGCGTGAGAGGAGTCCAAAGTCAACCACGTTACTAGTCCTCAAACTGTATTAGGAAATTTAAGCAGAAGAAGTGTGCAACTGACTCAATAAAGTTGCAATATATTTCATTGCATAAATATAATGCACTTTGCAGGAGGCTTGGGTGAAGGAAACGCACACCTCAGCTCACAGGGTCTGCAGCTCGCTCAGGTACTCTATGCTTCTCCACCCGTGAGAGAGCCACGCAAGTCAACGCAAGGTCTTTTCCTGACAAGCGCTGGATGTTCCCCAGCAGAAAGCTGCTGGGACTCAGCACCTCCTCGGAAAGAGCTCACAGTATCCAGATCAAAGGAGCCCTTCTCTGCTTTCATGTAGTCTGATACTGCCAAGAGTTAGACTAAACTCCAAGAAGTTGTCCTTAACTACTTGCCATTTGTGTCTTCTGTTTCAGAACTGAAGAGGGCTCTGCATGCCCATAAGCACATCTGTCTTCCCCAGCTACGTCAGCTGGCTGAGAAAAGGAAGCTGCCCCTCTCCACAGGCTTCACCTTGCTCATTAAGTCATGCAGGTTTTACCCAAGTATCTGAAACGTCAATCCACTAGCTTGCTGTATTCCCAGATGTTTGGGGCTGGTATATATCATTTCGCAGGATCAGGTCCTGCATGTGCATCTTTAAAGTATTATTAATGATCAGCCTTAAATGCAGCTAAGGGGATTAAAACATATTAAAGTGTCTGATGATTTTTAGAAGCAAAGCACTCTGTAGCTTGACTGGTATTCACACTTGTTCTGAAATAGCAGAAAAAATCCCTCATTGCTGGCTGGGAAGATATGTCAAAACTGAACTACAACGAGAAAAGGAGTAATAAGAAAGAGCACAAATGCCTCTGTCTTAAAGAAAAGCCCATACCGACACGTTGATGTTTCTCCAAAATGATGAGTTGGAAAGCTGCGCTAGACGCTGACAGAGCCCAAGCTCTGCTCCCTGCTATAACAACCCCCTTTCACACCTGGCACCAGCCCTCTCTCTTTTTAATGAGGCCTTTCACTCAGACTTTTCTGCTTAGCTATTAACCCAGCAAACAAATCTAGGTTTTTTTCAAACTATTGTTTTTTTTGCACTTTAACTGCCTGAGTTTTTATACCCTTTTGTCATTCTGCTGAACAATCTTTTCCAGCCAGGGGATAAAGCGGAGAAACAGTCCTTGGGTTTCTAACGCAAGGAAAGGGGAAAAAGCACATAAAGGAGCCAATTAGCCCAAACTACCTAGGAGTAAAAGTAGGGGCAAGGAATGAGAATAAAGCCAAAGCCAAAGCCAAATGAAACATGCAGAAACCAAAATCTACAGTAGCCACCGAGGGACAGGACACGAAGTCATTGAGACACACCAGAACACAGAAGCGGGAGATGAAAACGCGGTGCTCCAGGGGTGACCCCGAGCTGCTCCCCGGGGCCTGAGGGCACGCAGCACACCCTCGGCACCCGGAGACTCCCTTCTGCATTCCTGAAGCAGAGGTTTTCCGTTGGCCTCGCTGCTGGAGGCAGCTGCTGCATGTCTTGCTCCCCGCAGGTTCGCTCCCGTGCTGTGGGTTTAATCTTGCTGGCTTTTGGCCCCACTCAGCATCAAGAAGAGTGTGGCCAGTAGGACGAGGGAGGTTCTCCTTCCCCTCTACACTGCCCTGGTGAGGCCTCATCTGGAGTACTGTGCCCAGTTCTGGGCTCCCCAGTTCAAGAAAGATGAAGAGCTACTGGAGAGAGTCCAGCG
>Ga0065711_1048120_pt1 | contig 11978 bp, 4 predicted proteins | sample Hoacrofraction12_FD_59098 | JGI IMG/M metagenome (GOLD analysis project Ga0065711, IMG submission 59098) | Hoatzin crop microbial communities from Cojedes, Venezuela - Epithelial fraction 12 v2 (version 2) | ecosystem: Host-associated > Birds > Digestive system > Esophagus > Crop | place... | reverse complement strand
GACCCGCCTGGACAAGATCCTGTGCAGCCTACTGTAGGTGACCCTGCTTCGGCAGGGGGGTTGGACTAGATGACCCACAGAGGTCCCTTCCAACCCCTACTATTCTGTGATTCTGTGAAAGACAGAGGCAAAAAAGTTGAGTACCTCAGCCTTCTCATCTGTTAATACGAGGTTTCTATTCTTGCTCATCGGGGGGAACACTTTCTTTAACCTTTCTTTTCTTGCTGAAATACCTGTAGAAGCCCTTCTTGTTATTCTTAGTAGCTCTTGCCAAGTTCAGCTCCAGCTGTGCCTTGGGCCTTCTGACCTCATCCCTACACAACCGGGCAGCATCCCTATACTCTTCCCAGGATACCTGTCCCTGCTTCCATTGTCTGTGCAGTTCCCTCTTGCCCTTTAGTTTGATCAGCAGGTCTTGACTCAGCCATGCTGGTCTCTTCCCTTCCTTGCCTGACTTCTTACACCTGGGGACTGAGAGCTCCTGCACTCTATGGAAAGTGTCCTTAAAGATCTGCCAGCTCTGTTCTGCCCCCCTGTCCCTGAGGACCATTTCCTGGGGGTCCTACTGACTACTCCTTGAAGAGCTGGAAGTTGGCTTTCCTAAAATTTAGGGTCCTGTCTATACTCCTCGCCTTTCCCATATCCCTCAGGACTGTGAAGTCCACCAGTGCATATATATAATCCTAAGTGACAGCTGTCTGAGAAATCTGTCACTGACTGAAAGCAATAGCTATGTTATTGACTGCTGTTATCATGCATGATGCTTTTCTGTAGGATCTCTACTTTAAGAATCATAAAGTTTGTAACAATCATTATTAAATAAGCTTGACAATATCTCCCTGAAAGGAATAACTCAACAGAACTAAAATGAGAATCTTGTAAAGCAGAAAACTCAACAGCCCACTTAATGGTTACTCAAAAAACTGAAATTACTTGCATAAGGTTGAACAGGGAGAGCCAGTAAATATGCAGGGTGTGCAATATTTTTACTTCAAATACATGTGGTGTCCCATAACTTCTTAATAATTCTTTTGCAAGCAAATAGATGATTGTTGAGAGGCCTGGATTCCCCTGTCTCTCTCCTGTCCCATGCAGCCCCAAGCCATACATTCCCTGCAGCTAGGGAGGAGCAGGCCTGGGGTGGTCTCTTTGGAGTGCAGCAGCCTCATTCCATTAACCCCAAAGAAGCAGTTAATTTAGACAGTGAAACAGGCATCAGACACTCAGAAGAACTCTCCTGTTCCACCGCAGGCTATCCCTGAGGCAGTGGCAGTCTCTTTTGCCATGTTCTCCTGTGTCCAACACAGGTAAACCATCTAAGGGCTATTGTAACACCAGAACTTGACAGGCTGCCCTGAACACATTTAGCAATCTCTTCAGTACCACATCTGCACGATGTTGAATCCAGCTCAAGAAAATAGGCTGGGAAGCTGAGCACTAAGCACATTGTCAAGACTGCAGAATCAGGGGACAAATGCCTAAGTGCAGGAAGCGTACCAGGAATAACAGTGGGAAAGCCATTTCCAAGCTGCTGGCAGTGGTCTTTGTAAACACTGCACTTTACATCCCTGAGTTGCACAAAGATCATACAGTAGCCAACACCACAGTAAATCTTAAAGACCAAATAAATGCATGGTTTACCTCCCAAGGTCTCTCCCCTAGTCGTCTTATCACCAACAATGGGGCCAGTGTTCTAAAAACAGTCAATGTTGGCCAAGCCACTTGAATGCCATTAAGGAAAATGTCTCCCTCCCTGGATTACAACCTAAAAGGTTTGGAGGATTTGACTATATATTTATTTTTATTAAAAATATGGTAAAATTATAAATGGCCCTTATGGTAGTAGTAGCTCCTGTGTGATAACAGGTAAGCCATTAGCTGTGAACAAACAAAAAGAAGATTAAAAAAGTTTTAGAGAGTTTGTACTGTTCTTGTCAATCAGGCTTTTAAATGTTTGGGGTTTCTTTTCTTTCACACTTCAACCTCTCTGATGGGGAGGAAGACGGTGTTGAAAATGCTGGCGTAACGCCTGCTCTGATAGAAGTCCTGCTCATGGACACGTATTCACATTCCTGTTGTGGATGCAGTATGAATTCTGCACTGACCTTCTGGAATTTTGCAATTTTCTTCTTAGTGGCAGCATGAGATCTTCAGGAAAGCCCTGCTGGGGAATAGTTTTCCCTGTTCTTCCCTCCTTTTTCTACTTCTGACACCATCTGGTAAATTGGATTTTGGTACTTTTGCGTCGCCACTCTTCTCATACTCTCACTTCATACTCTCAATTTTTTCATTGCAACATTCCCATACTGAGTGCTCTTCAATGCTCGTGCAAGCAGACTGGAATTATTCTTTTTTATTGGGTTACTAAGCACACCACTGAGGATGTTTACCAAAGAAGGAAAGCCTGACATGCACCTAATAGACGAATAGAGGACCGATCCCAGATTTTTTAAGAGAATCTGGAGGAGTTTGTATTCCAGAATTTCATCTCTGGTGAACAGTGAACTGAGCTTTAATTGATTCCTGTACAGTGTCTTCGACTGATGAAAGGCACATTTCTCAAAGAAAAGCAGCCATCAAAAGTTTCACATATGTATGTGCAAATGGCCTTGGAATGACTGTAGTGAGACTTCAGATCCTGCCCCAAATCCATGTTGAACTTCAATTAACTGTTTTACCAAATCCCATCTCTCATGATAATTGTGGTATCAGTCAGCTACACCCTGATTAATATTCCTGACCTCAAACTGTATCTGAAACAGGTTTTGAGTAATACAGGGAAAAAGCCCAGTCTCATTCTCAAGTAATATTGAAATCCATCATTAGTGAGTTCAGACAAATTCATGGAAAGCTGTGTTTCAGTAAATACCTTTTTATTGAAATGAATTGAAAGGAATTACCTTTTATTCACACTTACATATTTTTAGATGAAATACAAAGGCTTAATAAATGTGTCTCATCTCTGGCAGTCAGCTAGGTACCTGTAGGACTGTGGTCTGAGTAACATGTATTACAGCATTTTCTGATCCACCCCCTCACTGGTTTAGATTTCTAATTTTTATTTTAATTTGCTTATCCTTGTAAGGAGACAAGAATTAAGTAACTGGTCGGTCTGTACCTGCCAGTCTTCAGATCTCTCTGATTCCTGCTCTCCCCCATCCTTCACCTGTCCTGGGACACTTTTGGCCATTTAAGTACACTTTTGGCCATGTCCAGCCAAGGCTTGGCAGAAAAATAGCCATGTCAAAGGTGGGGCCATCTGTGTGGATTTCTGAGCGTGATCAGCTGAGCTGGGTCATGAGCCCTGGAGGAAGGCACAGTGAGGATGAAGCAGGAGGAGCAGGTGTTGTGGCCTCTGTCTGGCAAGGCTTTCAGACCCTGGTAGCTCTCTGGACAAGCAGCAGGACACTCTGATGTATAAGAGACACTGTCTAGGGTGTCAGCAATGAAATGGGAGGGAAGTGGGTTAATGCAAAGGGAAAAATCTTCAGGGGACAAAAGGGACGCAGCTGTAGGATGCAGGTTTCATTAGTTCAGCTGCGTGAGAATGACTTCAAAGTATCTCTCAAACTGACATGGGTCCTAAGTACTTCAAAGAACTCCTTTTTTTTCCAAGATATTCAATTGCTGGTTTTGTCTTTGTGCACAGATATCTTTCTTTTAATTAATTTCCCTTTACCCATATTAATGTTATCAAGTACTTTTGCTCAGTAGTTCCATCTGAGAGGTATGTATTTTGCTGTCAACAAGAAAAATAGTAGAATTCAAACTAGATCAAGTTCTTCAGGATTACGTTTTTAGAAAGATAACATGCTTTTGATTTTAAGAATGAAACATATGTGTCAAAATGATATTTTAATAGCAGCTAGTGTAAGGTTTGGGAAACGGGTCACGTTGACAACTCGGGAAAATAACGTAAGCTGTAAGCAGGCAGTTTTCACCATGTTGATATATCAATGCTTCTCAGTGAGTGGAAATCTAAGAAGTCGCACATGCACTGTGATTCATTCAAACCCTCCCCTTTCTGGTAATATCACCAAGAAGAAACAAACCAAAATCATGTAGCACAGTAAGCCTTGCGATGTCAGGAGCACTGTCATATGTCATCTCACGAACAATATGGTTACCTATCTCTATAGCAGCCAGTCAGCAATCACCACTTGGCTATTGTTTTTGGTGACTAAAACTGATTCAAACTTGTTCCCTAGAATCAGAAGTCTTTACAGCCGATTCAGTTAATACTTAGTTAATTTGTCTATGTCTTTATTCTTGAAACCTACAATAAAACAAAGAGATTTTCATCCAGAACAAATTTCCTTAGTGCCATTATACTTGAGTTAATGATTTTACATTCTGGACATGAGAAAGTTATTGTCAGTTGTGAACCTGTCTCACATACTGATGAGCAGTTTTTCACTCAGTGTTAGTTTGTGAGAATGGCTGGACCTGGTGGAGTAATGTGGAAAAAGTCAAGAATCTGGTATTCACTTTGTGGCAGAAATTTGTTTCTCCACTTGAACCTTTCAGAACTTCCTGTCATTTCTTGTCATTTCTTGTAATGATAAAATGATGAAGTTTTTCTTCTTTCCTTTTTGGCAGAAGTCTTAATGATTTTCCTTGCTTGTACAATATGAAGTATCTTGTGCGGTGAAATTTTTTTTTTAAATACCTCAGACGGCATCTTTGCTCTGTTTCCTAATTTAGCCATGGTACAAGTTACTTGTGAAAAAAGAAACTCACTACCTGTAAGTTATTTACTGACTGATTGTACTAGTTTTAAGATTCAGTTCTGAATATACTTACAAAATTCAGTGTTCCAAATGGCTACCAGAAAGCAGCCCAAGTTATAAAAAGAGACTAGTTATGTAAATAAAGATGGGTCATACTTGGGGTACCCAGTTCAAAGCATTCCCAAAGAAGCAGGGTTTTTCAAAGGTATTGCCATTTAGAAATTTTCTGTCCTCTTCACCTCAAGCATAAGACACTAGCTGCTTTTGAAGATTAAACCAATTTTCCAGTTGCAGCTAAAAGCAGAATTCCCAAAAATTTCACAAAGAGCTGACGCTTGTGAGATTTGTTTTGCTGGATGCTGCAGGATCAGGATGTTCTATCTCCTTATAAGCATCTGAATTTTGGGACTTTTTTCCAAAGTTAGTTATGAATTCCAAGCTTTTGACTTTTTTATTTTGTTGTTGTTAATCTTAATGTGAGATGAGTGAGAGACTTGGCTGCATTTTACTGCAAGAAAAAAATGTATCGTTCATAAGATAGTTACTTTCACAGGAGATATTTCATCCTTATTGTTGAAGCCCTATTTTAATGCAGTGGAGTGCTGTTTTATTCTGTGCAGCATGATTGTATGGTGTTTATTCAATCCCTGTGTGTCCACATGGGTTTGATGCTAATCAGCTGTAATTGCATAATTTACAGATGATTACTGAGAAATCCTCTACTGGTCTAGCAAAGACCTTCTGTGTTGCTGGGCTCTGTAGTTTCAGGCCATCATTCTTGCGGTCCTCAGTCTTTCACAATCCCATCAGCTTGGCAAATGCCCAAAACGTATTTAGTCATGAACTCATTACTGATACAACAGGCAACAGAGTGCATGAAACACCATGCTGCCCACAGCATTCCTAAATAATATGTTCTGGAATGCTTATCTTAAATTCCATCTTGTTATTACTTTGGCACATTTGAATAAGTGGACTTGTCAACAAATAACAATCAGAAGCAACGGGCAACGTTTCATTCAGGTTATGTCATTGCCCTCCAGATTTCATCGTCCATATGTGAAAAGCATTCTGTTCATGGGAAATAAGAAACATGGGAAAAAATTTGTGCATTTTTATTAGTATTTGAGAGCAATTCATGTGTTTGATGACTAAAGGAGGCAGCGATACCAATCTGACACAGCAGCATTATGGTAGCCAAGACCAGTAGCTTCTACTCGGTACATCACCAGTGAGTCACTGCCTGATGTTATCCAAATTGCCGCTTGCCACCAAGAGAATCCTTTGACCCTGATTGGTGTGCAAAAACAGCAAGAGGTGGCCATCTAGAATTTTGGAGGCAGAAATTAAGAAACACTCCGAAGAAGTATGTTTGTGATGACTCTGTGCTTCCTTGCATCCTTTTATAAGGTACAGAAACCAATCTTTACTTGTGTATGCGTTCTGGAACCTGCTTTGTTCATCGGAAGTTACTGAAAGTGCACGTCTGTTATAAGGACCAATGTGCTCTTCAAATACATTGCTGAACAAGTACAGTACCGAGAGAGGGCTAATTTTCTGTGTGTGTGAAAAGCAGCAGCAATGTATATTGCAAACTGTGACCATGACATTTTTACATGCTTTAGAGGTTTGAAGATTTTGGTGAGATTTACAGTCTAAGATTTAAAGTGAGCCTTCACAATATTTCATGCTTTAGGAAGCAGCTATTTCAGTCATAGGATCCGTGTGTGTGGGAAGAGTGTGGGAAGGGGTGTGCGCATAACTGTGGGCCTTCTGAAAAGAGTGAGGAAAATGCTTTCTTGGTTTACACATTTTTAAAGAAAATGATGTGGTTTTAGGGTTTTGTCTTAAATCCATAGAAGTACTTCTACTCTGGGTACTGGGAAAGGCACATAGAAGGGTTAAACATGACATTGAACGTGGAATGGTGAAAGAGAAAGCATGAGTGGGTAGCAGATAAGGCAGAGACACTACTGCTGATTGTGTGTGATGTGGAATGTCATCAGTTATAAGATAAATAAAATAGGCACTCTGTGAGCTATCCCTCTTTTTCTGTCACTAGGAGTTATCTCCAAATGCAAAGCTATTAGAAGCAGGAACTATTCTGGTGTATGCAAATAGATTCTATATCCCAATACATCCAAATATACTCTTCCAAAATAATAATAAAAAAGGAACTGTAATTAAATATTTTATTGTTAGCATGGTGTTATGCTACTTGGAGAGGCAGTTGTCTGCTTTGTCTTCAATCTTAAGTGTTCCTGCATTGCTGTACTTCTCTTACTTGAGACTTTCTTCCAGGTGATACCAATTTTGCTGCACTGAATCTCTATTTATGGCCAGTCCACTGCTGAAAAGAAGACTGACGTTTTCAGCTACGCTGGGTATTTCCCATTGTAACAGCCTACTGTTTCCATAGAAATCCTTCAAAGTGTTTTAATAGAATGCGATTAATAAAGGAGTTTTGTTGACACGTTTATTCTGCCAGGTTTTTAACAATCTGATTAATGTCTCTTCAATATTCACTTCTTAAAAAAAAAAAAACAAAAACAAAAATGCAGAAAACATACAGGCTGTTTCCACGGCACATTCACTGTCCATTTCTAGGACCCCTGAATTTGTTTCTTCCTTCTCTTTTTTTTCCTTCTCACCACCCATTACCCTATCATCATTCTGTCCCTGAAAGCCCTTTTCTACATAAAATTAGTACTCACAAATCTACAGTGGTGACAGAGAGCCCTTAAATCAGACACTGAACATTTTATGATTCATCAGAAACTCTCTGTGTCTTTGAATCAAGTTACTAAATGGTGGCTGCGTTATGGGCAGAGCGAGATGTGAGTAACCCATGCCACGCATTGTCAGAACTTTTGGAGCCCGCTGGAGATACCCACATTGAGCTGAATACATTTTGTTTTAAGGGGGTGTTGATTTAAATGTTGGATGATTCACTGCCTCCTGCTGTCTCCTGCAGTGTGGGCATAATACTCATACATTTGAATGCAGTGCTTTTTAATCTGTTTCATTTAATGTCCATCCTCCTCCTCTTTGCCACCGCATGATACCAGTTACCTTGTGAAATGTTCCAGCTACTCTGCTTCACGCTCACTCCTTATCAGGCCCCAAAGTTGTACTCCAACCTTCTTAGGAGTCATAATTCTAGCTTTCAGCATCTTTGTTATTCCTGCAAGATATTATTACATATAGCTGTGTCAATCCTTCTCACGCCTTGCCTGCGTTTGCTCAGTTCACAAAAAAAAAGGATTAGTTGTCTGTCTTTGTTAAATATGACAAATAGAAAATGCTGGCAATGACACGTATTAACTAGGTTTCTAATGAAGTTTTCTGACATCTGGAAATAAGCTTTTGGTGTGAGTGTCATGATGACCAATAGAATTTTTTAAAGCAATCAGCTGACCTGTTTGTTCATGACAACAACCAAACTATTATGAGTGACTTCTAAGTACTTGTTTGTTCATAAACCTGAAAGATAATTGGAGTTCTAGCACAGAGTGAGTAGGTTCTAATTTTTTTCTACCCAGTATGTAGTTTTAAAGATTTCAAGCTAGTAACCTGCTAAGCAGAAATTCCTTGGTCTGCCAGGCTCTACAATGCCCCCCAGCCAGCGAAGCAGGAGATTCCTTAACTAAGCATGTACCTGTTTATCTTTCCTAAACAAAATGCTTTTCTCGTTTCTGACTGCCTCCAATCATTGTGCATTTTACACATCTTGAGATAAGTTTCTGAGTGTATGTAGAGCTTCCCTCACTAAGCATTTTATAAGTTAGATAAATATAGGGCTTCTTCATTGCATCTCCAAATGACTTGTGGTATGAAGCTACCTTTGGTACTTTGATTCCATTTCCACGGGACTAAGACCCTTTTTATAGCATGTGTGTCCCTGGATCACAAATGCTTTGGATCCTGAAAACTTCTTTGACTATCCTGTATTATTTTCACTGTTATCAGAATGAATTGGTGTAATTAGAACACAAACCCTTCTGGTCGCAGAGATGGGCTTCTGCCTATCAGTTGCTAAATTCTATTCGGTGTGTGTCAGAGACCAAAACTGCAGCTGACACCCAGCGATGATGATCATGTGCATGCTCTGTGCACGTCCCTGGAAAGACAGGATTTTAATGTCTTTCTGTCACGTGAGTAAGGTGCAGTTATTGCCAGGGGACTTTCACAAGAGTAACAAGCCTACCAGATATCAGGCAGTCATTGTCTAAACAGCACCTTCATGGCACTCATTTAGGGTTTTCTCCATATGACTTGTTTTGAGGCCTCAGCAGCAGTAAATAAATGTATGGATTGCTCTGTAGTTGCAGGTAAACTAAACTAAGATTTATGGGGAAACTAAGTGAGAGAAAGCACAAACTAGGAAAGTCTAAAAAAACGTGGAGGAAAACCGAGAGTAGAAAGTCAGTGGAGAAGACTGACAGCAGATGCAGTTCTGGAGAAAGACCAATGTATTGTGGTTTCTTAGCAAGCCAATCCAGCAAATGTATGCAGCCGTTACGTGAAGAAAACTGGGGAACAAATTAGTAGGTGAAAGGTAAGATATTGCACCTCTGTTCCTGTTAAAGTATCTGTTGTCCATTTAAATACTGAACAGCACAATCTTGTCTTATACATGAACCCAAGCACGCATCTTTTTAAAGCTCTGATATCACAAAAAATGCTCAATGAATGGCAGCAGGTGAATGGTATAGTATAGTATGGGTGGTTATGAGAGCTTTCAAAAACCCATTTAGGGTCTTCTGAGTTGTCTTACAGTTATTCTGCTGCTAAAATTCTTTGCTTAGGGGATAGAAACAGCTCATTAAATTAAATGCAGCTTCTTCAAGATGTGACAGAACATAATGAAGTTAATAGTGATTTGGATTAAGGAAATTTTGATACTGATATTTTTGCTCTGACTGTTGGCATATATTGAATGACTGGATAATTCCTTTGCAATGAATAATGGATCATCTTGTCTAGCATACTGTAACATTATGCAAATTCTTCACGCACAGCAGCAGTACAAACTTTGCTATTCCTTCTTGTTACATCTGGCCTGTGCTGAAATAGAGGATCTTGAATTCAGAGAAAAGGGAAGAAGGTTGTCTAGGGTTGCAGGTTTTTGTAACAGCTTTGCCATGAAGAGCATGTCTACAGAAGCTGTATGACGTTTTGTCAGATTTTCTCCATTTAGTCAGATCAGTATGACGTGAAAGTTTTGCCTGCCTTTTGTTGTTTAAGCGAAATTAAGCTCATCTTTAGCATCAATGCGCAAAGTTGCTTCAGCTGAACTATGAGCACAATGGTAGTTACACAAATCTAATGTCTCCTATCACACCCTGTGAATCTGAACATACCATGAATTTTGCTATGCCTTCATTAATATTGCTGCAGAACTTACCACTGGTAAGCATTACAGTATATGATTACTGAAAAGTGTTTTTATGTTCTCAAGTGAAAACATACAATAGCAATGTGGAGGATTGTTGAATTGGACAAAAATATTGGGAGTGGGGAGCATATTGGTTTATCTGTGTTGCCTGGGGAAATACAATTTTGCACAATTTCAAACGATCCATCCAGTAATTAATAGAAAGAAAGAAAAAAAGCCTGTGCCCAAAAAGCCTGCAGATGAAGGCTGTAATTGGGAAGCTCTGAGGAATGTCGGTACTGAGTATACTGTGAAAGTGCAAAATTTTTAGGCTTCTTCTCTCCTATTCACAGTGTGGGAACTCCTGCTCAGTGGGAGCTATTCCCCACAGAAAGGGAGAAGAATAGATCCAGCCACTAACTGGGATAATTAGATCCTTCCCTACACTGTTTTATTGACTTACACATTTGACTGACCGCATAAATAAGTTTTGCCAAATATGAAAATATGTCTTTGCCTGTGAATTTGATGGTTAGCTAAACCATGCTGACGTCAAGCTAAAAGCAGCATATACATTTTCATATGTGGGGCATTAGAAAGTTCTCTGAGGGTCTCGCATGGAACAACTGCTATCCGGGGTGCGCAGCACCCTGCCACCCAAGTCCTAGTGTGCGCTGGAGCAGCTTCAAACGCAGGCAGATAGATGAGTTTGGTGTGTCATCTTTGTACAATGCTGAGAACGCTGATGTTACCTCTCTATTAGCTGAGCTGAGGACTCAGCATCCAGGAGGAATACAGGGAAAAAAATCGTTTGGGGAGGGAAGAACAGAAGAGAGAGCAAAAAGATGGGGACTGGATAACCGCACTGTTCTCTGAAGGAAAAGGTACTTGTGTTTGCACAGAACAGGTAGGTAGCTGATTTGCAAATTCATTATTCTCTGGTTTCTTCTCAAACAGCACAGTAAGAGCTCAATTACATATTCACGGACATACGTTTTCTAGAAGGGATGGAAAGAAGCAGAGAAGGAGATTTCTGTTCCTAAGAAACCATAGCTGTAAAGAGATACCCATTCTTGTGCTACCAGTGCTTTCTACAAGGAGTGGCGAGTACTACCAGGGGCTTACTGGATGGTCGGGGACCAAGGTCATTGCTACTAGGAGCCAAGTGGAAGGAAAGAGTCTGGGAACTGGCCAGTAATCTTTGTTCTTGAAATAATACTTAAATGAGAGCTGTTCATTGAAATGCAGGCTCTTGTGCCTCTCTGGGAATTACAGGTGACTCTTCCTCTGCTGGGCAGTGCTAGAAAGGCTTCTGGGGAGGAATAAAGGCTGTCTTCAGAGTGCTGTCCTACATCCCCAAAGGGCACTACCTCTTCAGAGACACTACCTGAAAGTATCCCTCAAGGGATTTATTGCTTTCAGCGCTACTGCTCACACAATGCGTTTAACCCTGCTCTTCAACACAGCTCTGCCCCTTACTAGATAGGATTAAGTCCTTAGCAAGTGTTGTGTACTACAGTGGGCCAAGAGCACTTTAGGAACCTTTTCTCTTGTGTTGAATCCCAGACTTTACTCAGGCCTTAATCTGGGTGCAGGAATTGCTTGTCTATGGCCTTTTCTGACTGCAAACCAGTTTCATACTATTTAACACTTGTTATTGTCTCTTTTCCCTTAGAATCATAGAATCATAGAAAGTTTTGGGTCGGAAGGGACCCCTAGAGGTCATCTAGTCCAACCTCCCCGCAGAGAGCAGGGACACCACTAACTAGATCAGGTTGCTCAGAGCCCTGTCCAACCTGGTCTTGAATGTTTCCAGGGATGGGGCCTCCACTACCTCTCTGGGCAACCCGTTCCAGTGTTTCACCACCCTC
>Ga0065711_1048119_pt1 | contig 11979 bp, 8 predicted proteins | sample Hoacrofraction12_FD_59098 | JGI IMG/M metagenome (GOLD analysis project Ga0065711, IMG submission 59098) | Hoatzin crop microbial communities from Cojedes, Venezuela - Epithelial fraction 12 v2 (version 2) | ecosystem: Host-associated > Birds > Digestive system > Esophagus > Crop | place... | reverse complement strand
GTCCTCTGCAGCCTGCTGTAGGTGACCCTGCTTCGGCAGGGGGGTTGGACTAGATGACCCACAGAGGTCCCTTCCAACCCCGAACATTCTGTGATTCTGTGATCTACAACTATAAAATCAAGGGTGCCTTTTTAAAAACTGAGCTCTTCCTCATATACTCTGTGTTGAATTTTTTAGACTCAAGATGTAAACAATTATCGTGCAACAGTAAACACATTTGAAACTATTCTGTAAAGTGCTTGGCATAGTCCATGCTGGATGTGTGAATCCTAGCAGTTTTAGCAGACTTCATGAGTGTTGGCAACTTAATGTTAAACCATTCAGCTTTAACATTTCCATCTCTGGTTTCCAAAAATACTGACAACTGTTGTGGAACCAAGCCAGGTAAAAAGAAGCGTTGTCTTTACAACAAATGATTAAACATTATTTATCCACCGGCAGGTTGATAATTTCCAAACCTTCTATATTTCAAGTTATATTTCAATGTGAATTCTCCTTACAAGTTTAAGACTTGTGCCCCTGAGTCGAGACATGTGAAAAAACCTCATGCAAATAACTTGTGTCCAAAATCTTTTTTGGTTAAATCCTGTGCTCTGTACACAGCTTTGCTTCGTAGCGGGATATAGCTAAGAACCCCATAAATGTCATGTTTTCACTGAACTGAATGTTATGAATTAAACAAGCGATGTAGGACTCCACCCACTTGGTCTGACCTGGTGCCTGGCGTCAGCCTAAAGATTGGTCACGCTGCTGAGTGTTTGATGAACAGGCAGTGTGATTTGATTGACATGATGGTGGCTGATAAAGATTTTTTGGCTGGGGACAGCTAGGACAGATATTTAGATTTTACATATCTGTCTTGATTTGAGGAAGAGAAGATATTTATTGCAGGGTGGCTGAAGAAAGGCAGAAAATTATATATGCAATGTATATAAATCCACAGTATGTAAATTTTTTTCCCTTTGTCTTACCGTAGATAGTCTAAGGGCTCAGTCCTGTAACAGATGTTATGATGCAAGCCAGCAAAACACAGGTGAATGATCATCCCAGCAACAAAAACACTAGTCAGTTAATGCTTGCAAATTTTAGTAGATAATTAATTTCCATGCATTTTTTTCCACTATATTTTTTTCCCAAATTGTCTGTGAATGTGTCTCCTCTTCAGCTAGCTTTTTTGTCTGGTTAGATAATCTATTCTGAAATAATGAGACTGATTTCAGTATGGAAATGTAGAGCAGCCCTTCTTAGTAATGCATTCACATGTATGAAAAAAAAGGCTGGCAGAGAAGAAAATTAAAAATTTGTAAATTTGGATTTGCAATTTCTTTTGGACTGCAAGAGAATACATTGTACTGAGCATTGCAAATAGGCCCTGTTTTGGAACAGCTCCATGAGACAGAGTGGAGCATTACTGGAATACAGCATCAGGCAATTTATGTGGAGGGTAGTTATTCACCTGACCTTTTATTTGCAAGAAACGTTCCACACTTAATTGAGCTCTCTTCAATATGCTGCATCTGCTTTAATGCACTTTGTTTACTGTGTGCGTTTGAACAGTCTCATAAAGGTAGCAGGAATTTGTTTTGGTCTAGCCAGGAGTCAAGGAGAAATAGTGTCTTGGAGCCATATAGCAAAGATATGCATTATTAACCATTGCAATTTATTTTTTTGTGTGTATGTGTTAACAATCAGTACTTTCCTGTTGGATAGTTAACTCTGTAAAGCTAAGTGACCTCTTTCCAGTCAGGCATCTCTAAAACTCACTTCACCTCTACTGACCTCCTAGATACTGATTAAACTCTTTGGCTGTGTTTGATTAGCTTAGTTTACAGACCATTTAACTGGTGCAGAAGTATTTACATGGGATAATACTGGGAAGATTAAGATGGGGGAAGTAAAAACCTGGAACCACTTCAGCAGGTTTTATGAAACAAAGAGATATGAATCCAGCGTGTGTGTGTATTTTATATCTCAGGGCTTGCCCTGCAGGTTCAATGGTTTATTTTTTTTCTGGAGGAGAAGTTGCTCTTGCTTCATCAGTGGAAGGCAGTGATTTCCCTCACGGCAGCAGTTCTGCTTGTGGCCGTACCCTGTTGTGGGTGCCCTGCCCATGGCTTTGAGATTCACACTGGGCACGAGGAATATGCTTTCTAACACGGTAAGAGAAGAGCAAATTGCTCTGTGTTTTACTTCATTAGTATTGATGTGCTACAGCTGTCCTAGGACAATTAAAAAGTGGAAAGTCCGAGTGAACACATCTAGACTGGGCTGTTTGGTGACTTTCCTTGCTGCCTCCACCTGGTGAAGTTCACTGCTTGCCTGCACTGTGCAGTGTTGGAAGACAGGTTTTCTTGTTCCCACTGGCACAGCTGGGGTGGATTTGTAATATTACATTATATCCATCCTTTTCATCAAATGCCCTTTTTTCCACTCCTAATGGCCACTGGGCAGTGATCTTCACTGACGTGTTCCAAGGGACTTGCCAGTCTTTTTATTCCTCTCTCGTTTTTTTGGCAGACTGTAGCTCTTCAGAAGAAATTGCGATGAGCAGTGCGTATTGCCTTTCCTGCGCAGGTCATTCTTCAGGAGGGACTTGATTGTGCCTCTCAGTGAGGAGGTGGAGGAGTATCTGCATGTGGCTCTTGAGATGCCTATGTGGAGGAGGGAGCTGGAGTCTTTGCTCAAATGCAGTTTTGCCCTGGCCCTCACAGATGTCATTGTCAGGGTGTTGAGACTGGGTTGGCAAATTGAAGGACACACTTGGTTGCCTTGATGGTACTGTACAAAGCTTCCTGTAAAATTAATGCAGCCTTTAGGTCAGGCAATAGGTGTGGACATTCTGACTGTGCAGAGGGACCAGGGCTTTTGTGTGTACAAACCTACCCTTCCTCTGGGTTTTTTGTGGGTTGTCCATCTTGTGCAGTGCACAGTCTGGAGGTCCAGTGACTTACCTGCAGTCTTGCATGGGCTTTTTGTCCGTGGCTGATGTCCCAGTAAATGCGCTTCTGGGGACAGGTTGAGCAGAGGTCTGCAGCACGGTCTGGTGTGAAAGCTTCCTCCCAGCCAAATGGTGACTTGGGGTGTTGGACCAAGGCCCCCACAACTAACGCCAGTGCCCTCTGTCAGCAAGGTACTGCTCACACGGTGGGAAGGTCCGCTGTGCCTGTTGCATACCACTTTTGCGTGAATTAATACCTGCTCTCCAGGGTATGAGGTATTTTGTTGAAGCTTTATTGAAGGTCAAGTAAATTAAGTTGTATAGGTCATTTTCATCTGCTTGATTCACCTTTCCTCTCTGTTTAATGACTACTTTGAAGGACTCTTACAGCCATCAGGGGCCTGGCATTTTCTCTCATGACTCTTGCGCAAGCGTGATCCTATCCGGTTGCATTTAAGTGCTGTGCTGCTTTTGATTACGCTTTGCCTGTGCAAGTCGCTTCCTCAAAGATAGAAGTGTATCACTTCTACTGTATTTATAATTATCCTATGAGGAATTCAGAAGGATGTCAAAGGAAATTTTCTGCTGATGTGACATGCCGTTTCAGAAACAATGTCTTGTTTTTGTTGTATGTGGGGGTTTTTTTGCTAGTTTCAGGGGACTGACAAAATAAAACGGCATTACCATTTTTTACGTGATTTGACCCATTAGATTGTTTGGTAGAAAGTATATGAGTAGGCGGCAAATTGAATTGCTTTTACATTTTCAAGACACTTAAGATAGAAAATAGAAAAGACAGCACTAGATAAACATGCTGCATATATAATGATATTACTGCCAAGGAAATTTAATTCAGTCTTCAGTGATGGGTTTGGGCAGATGTGTTGCGTTCATCTAGAGATAAGGTAGTACATGCAGCGCAGTCTCAAGTAAGTAGGAACAGAATGAAATTGATATTTTGCATTAGTTGTGTGTTATTTATTGTATCTAAGTGCACAGCAGACACCTGATACTACCACCATCTGCCTGGTGTCAGATACTGCGTCCGCATGTGGAAAGGGTGGGATGGTGCTCTCTGGACTTTCTGTACAAGAATTGACTCAGAAAAGCTTCTATTTTGTAAGCACCTACTTTGCTAGTGCTTTTCTGGGTAATTTGCTTTCTTTGCTAAGGCTGTGGTTCTGTCATTAAAAATCAAGATTTGCATTAGGAGTTGGGCACCAGTGCATGGTGGTCCTAGTATTTTGTCTCAAGACAGTGAAAAGCATCGGTTATGATCAGCTCTTCTAAGAAACCAGTATTCCTGTGCTCTGAGGGTAGGAGACTGCAGGAAGACAGTTTTGGGATAGTTCAGTGTCAGAATATACTGTGAAGGGCAAGAAAGTCTCAAGTTTTGAAACAATAGTTTGGCTGAGTGCTCTGAAGAGGTAGATGTGAGTAATATCCTTAGATGGAGAATGAGAGAAGGGGGAAAACAACGTAAAAAATGCAGGGAAGTTTCCAGCTGTTTGAGTAGGAAAGAAACTGATGGAAGAAACTATCTGGTGTACCAGATAACCTCCGTGCTGTTTAGATGGGTGACGAGGTGGAACTCTCAAACTTGAGTTTGCCTCAGAAGTGACATAACTCAGGACTGGTGCTTCCGGAAAGAGCTTACCATGTTTTGGCATAAATCCATCACGGGAAAACCGAGTTTTGAATCAATTTCTCTAGGCAGGAGACTGCAGTACGCTCCGCAATGGTGTGGTCAGCAGTGGTCTGCCTTGGTCCTGTCCGCTGTCCATCCAGCTGCCCCTGAAGACCCCAAGGAGGACCATGTGAGCTGCCCACAGTGCGCTACCGTTTGCACTGCAGAAACGTGGCTCCCATTTTACGGAAGGAGAAACTGAGCCAGGGAGACCTGGGCTAAAGGGTGTTTTGTTGCCGAAGGGCATTATGTGCAGTCAGAGACCTTAGAGCTCCTGACTGCACCCCAAGATGAGAAACACCTCTGGGGTGATGAGATGGGATTGCCTTGCTCTTCCCAAGAGCACTGCAGTGGTTTTCCTGCCTGCCTGTGAAGGGATGAGCTCCAGAGGATGAGAAGATGTCGCAGCGCTGGGCTCGAGCTGTGCCATCCTGCTGCGTCTGCCTCGGAGTTTGGAAAGGTTTGTGTTTGAACAGTCCACCTTCCCCAAGGCTGGATGCAAAGAACAAGACCTCTGTTTCTTAGGTTTTTTTTCCTAATTGTATATCTGTTTTTTTGGCTAACCCGGCAGTGTCAGGTTTATAATTAAAGGAAAACAGCCTGTTCACCACTGACACCCCACTGCTCCAAAATCAAGGCTGTTACCAGAGCACAAAACCACCGTGATCCGGTCCCTGAGTGGTGACCACAGGTCTGGTGGTCTAACAAGTCAGAGGGGCACAAAATGGGGAGAACAACCTCTACCCTCACATCTGCACCACCAAGAGCAGCTACATCCTTCTACAAAGTCATGTGAAAATGACTTCTTTTGAGGGGGAAGTGTGTGTGAGAGGCTCGCTCAGCTACGGAGGGGGGCAAAAATAATGAGCAATTCATTCTGGTAAATGCACAGCTCCGCTGAGGAGTGTGATGTGCTGCAGGCCGAATGAAACCTGCACTTCTCCAGGTGGAGGGGAAACGTGCTTACAAAAGAAGGTGCAGGGGTAGCTTGTGGTCTTAATGAGTTCCTGAGCCACCATGGTTGTCTTCGGGCCATGCCCAAGGTCAGAAGCAGGCTCAGTCCTGCGGGGTTCATGCTCTCGGGCTGTGTCGTGGTGGACACGTGCAAAAACAAGGGTAAAGGAGGGGAGACGTGGATGAACAGTTGCAAACCAGGCTGCACCTGGACAGCACTGTGAGCTGTCCTGGCAGTTTAGCAGTAAGCTGCTCCTGTTAATTTCTTGGCTCTCACGTCAGCAAGGGCTGGGACTGTGGTAGAAATGAGAGACAAAATACCCTTCCCCACAGACTGGGACAAAGCAACAGGTTTTTCTGGTCAGAGGAGGGAACCACATTCAACAGTGTCTTATTAGGGATGATACCTTAGCCAGTGATACCGTGAGGAGAAAGGGACTACAGCTATGCAGCAAAAAGACAAAATATTGGCGATGGAAGAGCTATCCGGTGCTGGCTGATGCTTGTCAGGAAATGCAGCTTGCTGTGTGTGGTGCGTGTGGACCTCATGCACGCTGCTGCGCCTGCAGCATGCAAGCCACCAGGCTTGCCTGTGCAAAGCAATGTGCCTGCATTTTGCTGACAGAAACAGAGTTTTTTTGCCCTTCCTAATGGGATCCAGTTGCTTGTTGTGCTAGGGGTGCACAGAGTAACCTGGTCAGATGGATGGAATGACCGTGCATAGCCTGGGGCCAGACACAGTGTTTATTCTGAGAAAATCTGTTTTATTCTGGTTTGTTTTGTGCTCGGGAATTCCTCTGCAGTGCCTGCTGGGGATTGAGTGGGCTGGGAGTGGGAAGTTGCAGACTGCTGGGGAGAGCAGTTTTTCAGGAACTTTTGCTGCTGTAAATGAAACCCATGCCCTGCATGGCTGCCAGCTGCTGCTTCAGAGTTAACAGAGAAGGTTGTCTAGAAACTGCCATAAAGGGCAATCCTTGGTTTTCTGTGGTAAGCGTGGTTTGAGAAAATAGACAAGCATTGTGAATTTGGTTTTACAGGCGTCTGTGCATGTGCTGCTCACCAGGAGTGCTCCTGACTGCTCCCTCTCTGCTGCATGGCTCAGAGAGCACACACTGCTCCAGCTCTTGCACCCTGACCAAAACCCCCCCCCGATTTCAAGATGGTGCGGACTGTCGCACTAGTGAGATACATCTTGCTTATGTTAACCTCAGTGACAATGCAGTTTAGCATGGCGTGAGTGGGGAGGTGCAAGGATGATCAAGTGAGTGCCCTCGTTGTGCATCACTCAGGGTCTGACATATGCCTGGCAACTGGGAGTCCCACTTGGCTGCCGTGTGCGTGGCAGCAGCACGTGCTGTGAACGTGCAGGGGCTGGGTGGAGCTGGTGAAGTTGAGCCAGGCACAAAAGCTTCACCTTAACCTTCCACCAGTCCCTCTGGACTGGCCTGGATGTCTCATGTATTTCTCCATGTCCTTGTGCCTGATGGTAGAACTATTAGTGTTGTTGGGGCAGTCAGATGCTATGAGGAGGCATGAAGAAAGTTACGGGCATACGTGAGCCTTGCTGAAACTGGCAGTCAGTGTTTGAGTTACACAGCTGGGTAAAGAGTGAATTTCTTAATAGCAGTTGTTAAAGTTGGTCTTTAACTTTCTGTGGAAGCACTTGTTAAAGCAGAGGTGGGTGACAGTGTTGCTCTGTTTCATTTGTTTAAAATACATGTGTGTTTTGGGTTTGGGGGGCTTTTTGCTGGCATTCATTTCTTAAGTCAGTCTTTCCCTAATTGTTGTGGATATGTGTGGCAGAATTTTGGTAGCAAGGGGTCTACGGGGTTGGCTTCTGTGAGAAGCTGCCAGAAGCTTCCCCCATGTCTGACAGAGCCAATGCCAGCCGGCGCAAAGATGGATCTGCTGCTGGCCAAGACCGAGCCCAGCAGCAATGGTGGTAGCCCCTCTGGGATAACACGGTTAAGAAGAAAAAAACCCTGTGTAAAAGGGCATTTTGCAGCTGGAGAGAGGAGCGAGAACTCTGCAGACACCGAGGTCACTGAAGAAGGAGGGGGAGGAGCAGAGGTTCCCCTGCAGCCTGTGGAGCAGACCATGGTGGGGCAGGCTGTGTCCCTGCAGCCCATGGAGGCCCATGGTGGAGCAGATCTCCACCTGCAGCCCATGGAAGCGACCCCAAGTTGGAGCAGGGGGATGCCTGAAGGAGGCTGTGACCCCGTGGGGAGCCTGCGCTGGAGCAGGGGCAGAGTGTGAGGAGTCCTCCCCCTGAGGAGGGAGGAGCGGCAGAGACAACGTGTGATGAACTGACCGTAACCCCCATTCCCCGTCCCCCTGCACCGCTTGGGGGAAGGAGGAAGAGAAAATCAGGAGTGAAGTTGGCCTGGGAATAAGGGAGGGGTGGGAAGAGGGTGTTGTTGAGATTTGTTTTTGTTTCTCATTACCCTGCTCTGATTTGATTTGCAATAAATTAAACTAATTTCACCAAGTCGAATCTGTTTTGCCTGTGACAGCAATTGCTGCGTGGATCTCTCACTGTCTTTATCTCAACCCACGAGTCTTTCATCGTGTTTTCTCTCCCCTGCCCAGCTGAGGAGGGTGAGGGACGGAGCAGCTTGGTGGGCACCTGAGTCCAGCCAGGGTCAACCATAACACTACTGTTAATTGCTGTGTCAGACAATGAATGTTACTGGCCTCAAAAGTATTCCACAGGTAGCAGAAGTGAGATGGTTGTTTTTACAGTGTGAAACTAATAAATACAGAACAACACCAAAACACGGAGCCCTGAACGGTACCGCTGTAGCGGTCTCTGGTGCTGTCTCCCTCTCCCCCCTTGCCACTGGCCCTAGCGGTCTCCATGCGTTGAAGGTCAATGGGAGAGAGGGTTTCTTCTGCACGTCTTGGGTCTTTACGGGGTTGGCTGAGGTATCACTTCTAGTTGCTGGCACAGAACCAATGCTGCCTGCCAAATGATGTATGTGTCCAACATGCTGCTGTCCTTCCTGCCTCCCCCCCAGCCCTTCTTGCTGTATCCGTTGGATTGGAGTCCAAATGTGAACAACCAGAAGCTTTACCTTTAAATACCTTTTTTAAATGGCTAGTTACCAAACACAGTGCTCTTAGCTATGAAATGTTTAACTTGCGCAGCTGTGCTGCAGAGAGGCAGATCTTTTGACTCTCCTTTCCCTATTGATCATCTTTCGAAAGTGTACAGCCAAGAGATTTTAATTTCTTGTCTTTTTTATCTTTGGCAGATTTATTCTCATGCTGCACAGCTATTCTAAACACAGGCGTTTCAAAATGCTCTGCAAGGCTTTATTTTTGTTCGTATCCGCTTTAGAAGTATTCCTAGGTCCGTTTTGTCCAATCTGGCAGTAAGTAGGTTAATTTTCCCCTGACTTTCCTGACTGTTTTGCTTGCTGTAGTGACTGTAGATTTAGACTCCAATGTAGTGTGGTGCTGGTGCAGCTGGCAATGAAACCTGATTTTAACAAAGGTGGCCGCGCCTCCAAGAACCAGACTGAAGACTGTACTTTATGTTTTTAACTAATTTGAGAGCAGTAGACAGAAAAGATGTTAAAAGGTGGAACAGAGCTGTGCAGTTTTCTCTCCTGGTGCTGCTGGGCTTTATGAAGCTGGTAATGTGGAGCTTGCCCTTTGCCAATATATTTTGGGATGCCCAAACTTCTCAGATGTCCTCTGTGTTTTGTAAAGCCTTTGAGGGCTTTGTTTCGGTGTGGTTGATTTCATGGACACTGGCTATTGTAATTTGGTTACAAACAGGCATGGTTACAGAAGTGCTAGCATTCATGCCCCACCAGAAGCGGCATTTCAGCACCTGCGTTTCCACCCTAGCGAAATAGTTAAATTTGGGCAGGTGATTGCAGAGAGATCAGCTTGTCAATATTGTAGATGGCATAAGGAAAAAAGATGTTTGTCTGTCCCGCGAGACTCAGTGTGGTCATCTGTTGGGTGGGTGCAGCAGCGTTTCTTTTTCTGTCACTACAGGAAAGCATGGGTCAGCAATTGCTTCCAACCTTTTGTCTAGCCAGGACAGGGGCATTTTGTGAAATGCACCCTTTTGTGTGGCACGCCAGCCAAGTCCCCATGCAGGGGGCTGCTTTGCTAAGGGCTGGTTTGCGGTGGTGTTGTTGGCTTTGTGCCTGTAATGGGACTCCGGCTGGAGGTGCCAGCTCGCTCTGACCCTTAGCGAGATCTCAGTAGACAAATGCTATTGATACCGTAGACTGAACTGGCAGCTTCAGTAGGGATAGGAAGCGGAACACAGCCGGGATGCTGGCACTTTTTCGGTGATTTCGGTGATCATGCTTAATCTGCACTCCCATCCTTCTGTTTGGTGCCAGCGTGCACCTTTTTCTTGCAGTTGGGCAGGTGGAAGTGGCGGGGGGGAGGACAGGGATGGCCCTTCAAATCCGGTGGATCTTGTTTTCTCCTGCCTTGCATGTGGCACAGTGGCTCTTGAAATGCATGAAGGTAAAGGTGACAATGCTGTCAGTGTGAAGCAGGGGTGAAATTCAGCTCAAGGCTTCGATCTGGTGTAAGGCAGGTGGGAATTGTCCCTCTGGCTTCTTTCTCAGGTTACTGGAGCATGGAGTATGGATATTGCAATTCGCCGCAGCGTGAGAGGACATCTTGCCTTGACAAAGTCAGAAGAAGTGCTATCCAGAGAGAGGTACCAAGAACATCACTGCTGAGTTTGGTGGTAGTAATTTTCACTATTCTCCCACCAACCTTCTCTCACTAGGAATAGTTTGCAATTGGAAGAAGGCAGCCATGTTTGCAGACAGCTCAAGAATGGTGCAAGGAATTAATGCAAGAATACACAATACAGATTTTTTTTGTTTGTTTTGGACTTACTGTACTACTGAATAATCAGCAACTCTGGCTAGAGATGATGCTGTTCAAGTGCTTTGCCGAAGAAGTTTTTTTGGAAAAATATCAGCAGAAATTCAAGAAAGCTGGTCAGGGCAGTTCAGTACACTTTTAGCCCCTGTATTAATCTCAGCATGTTCTTTTTCACCCTTTCCCCTTTTTGTTTGGTTTCAAATTTCTGAATAAGAGCCAGCATCATTTCTCAGTATAATTCCAAAATAGCCTTTCTAGGTTCTGCTTTCTTCCTCCGAGCAAGACATGTCCAGATATCTGCTGAATCTCTGTGAACAGTTATGTGTATCAGTCCTGACTGGCTTCAAATGCAAACACACCCATTCATCCAACTGTGCCATGGAGTATCTAATGTGTGCATGTCCTTGCAGAAAATGTTTACAAAAAATAGATTAGTAGCTATATATCTTAGAAAACTCTATGTTCCCTAGACTGCAATCTTCAGTTATTTTTGGTATGTTTTCCAGTGTTTGTCATTAACTGCTAATAGGTTATTCATATCTGGAGAGAGTTAGAAGAAATTAGGTATTGATGTCTATGTCCGTGGAATCACTATAGAATATGACACTTCAGCTGATATTTGTGGGATAAAGGTTTATTTTTTCTTTTTTGTGAATGACCAATGGCTGTGTATTTTCTACTAACTCTGTTCAAAGGCTGGAACAAATGAAACCACAAGAAAGAATTAGTTGGAAACACCGTCAAGTTGATATAGTAAAATATCTTCTGGTATCTTTGAAACCTACTGTGTTTTAAGAAATATTTTGGTTTGTTGCCTGTCTTTTAATTGGCAAGAGAAGAGAAAGTCTGGAGTAACACAGATGGAAAGATTTCTATTTTTGCAGGTTTTTTTCTGTTATCTTTGGAGAGACTAAGTAGTTTATCTGGATGCATTTCTTGAAGGAGGTTGGTGGCGTGTTTTCGAGGTGTATACCTGAAAAAAAATTAGTATCCTGTTTGTGATTACTTTTATTCAGCTGTTTTTGTTACCACGCATTCTGTATAGGGCCATTTCTCAGGCTAATCATGAAATGAACCAGTATGAGGAAAAATGGGTGAGTTTGGAAGGAATTTCCTCAACTGTTTAGTACAATAGATCCAGTACTAATGAAGCATAGAAAGAACATACTTTAATGAAGTGGTGCAATGAGACAATGTAACAATACATGCAACAAGATGTTAATGTTTTTTCTTCTACACCCCCTTCCATTTTACTGGTCACAAGATAAATAGTCTTTTATTTGCTTTGCCAAACATTTAGCAGTGTAAGTAGCATGTTGTTCTGAACTCCGGTTGTCCACAGGCTACATTTCTGTTTTTGAGTCTCCAACAGGAAGTAAGTGAGGGTTCTTGAGACTCTTGAGAGTCCTCCATCATTCTGAATGAGGCGGGTGTCCTGGTGACGGAGGATGCGGAGAAGGCAGAGCTAATGAATGCCTTCTTTGCTTCAGTCTTCAGTGCTAAGACTGGCCCTCAGGAATCCCAGGCCCCGGAG
>Ga0065711_1048118_pt1 | contig 11980 bp, 8 predicted proteins | sample Hoacrofraction12_FD_59098 | JGI IMG/M metagenome (GOLD analysis project Ga0065711, IMG submission 59098) | Hoatzin crop microbial communities from Cojedes, Venezuela - Epithelial fraction 12 v2 (version 2) | ecosystem: Host-associated > Birds > Digestive system > Esophagus > Crop | place... | reverse complement strand
CCCCCCCCAGTGTATCCTTTTAAAATTAGGTCAGAACTGAAACCAAAATGCCACTTTGCATCTATATTCAGACACTTGCCAAAATGTAAGAATGCAATGTTTAAATATCTTTGATCTCTCCTTCCCTACTAAAAATCCCCCAACAACCCGCAAATTCAACCCGACTTGCCAGTAGTCTTATCTGACAGTGCATCCACTTTCACATCTACCTAAATCACCCTTACATGGCCCCAGAGAAGGCAAATGTTTCTCTGATAATGGCTAGCATAGTAGGATAGGATTCTTTTCATTTTGCCAGCTTTCAAGTAAAAGAAGCAAGTGCACAGAAATCATGAACTTTTCTGATTTTGCCAGAACTCTTGTTGTGCTGGCAGAGTTGTGACTGGTAGAAGAAACTAATGCCCGTAACTTTGAGACTGATGCTTTCAGAAGCATTGTCCTTTGCTCGTGACAGACAGTAGGCTGAGCCTGCCATGATGTAATCCCAGGAAGTTCGTTAGCATTTCCCATACAATTCAACACTCATTATACTGAAAGCAGAAATCAAATGATAGCATACTATATAAAACCATTGTTGGTGTTTGGAAAGTCTATCTTTGTTGCTGTGGATGATTTAATCCTCTGCTATGCTTTGTCTGTATTTCATTAAAAACTCCTCTGGAATTTCATTGTTTCTTGTTCAGATACAACTGGAACCTCTGAAACAAGTTTGTGGTTGCTTTTGTGTCTTTGGAAGAAAAGACAAATAATAAATAAATAAACAAACAAATAAATAAATAAGGCTAGAGATGACTGTCAAAGTAGTTACCATAATGTCATTGCTTAGACCAAGGTGAGAATTATATTGGGCTAGGTGGAAGAGTAATGTGGCTCCGATTTTTAAAGTACCAATTCTGTGTAATTCCAGTGCGTACCTCCCCCAAGGAACAACATCCCTCCTCTTTCATACACTACCGAAGATTCACCCTATTTAAATTGCCAAAAGTAGTGTCTGAAGGATATGTAGCACTCCTTCTAGTTGAGCAAGATTTGATGAAATTAGAAAATACTGAAGGTTTGCTGTTACCCCTGTGCAACAATCAATTTCTCTTTTCTAGTACGATGGTCTAAATTCTAGGAGCAAAAGGAGAAACTGGGCAAATGTCACTGGTTTGAAAACACTGATAATGAAGGGTCTAGAAAGAAGGTTGTTTTCTGAGTACAAAAAAGATCAAGGAGTAAATTCTGAATGAGCAGGGAACTTGGGATTTAATGGTAAATTCTGGACCTTACATTGGCTTTTTTTTTTTTCTCAGAGAAATATATCACCCGAATATTAATAGATACATATGCGACTACCTAGCAACCCTCACCACTAACTGAGAGAGAAAAGCATAAACCCATTTACTGGGCACCTTGGTATTTTGATTTCCTGCAGTTTTTATTCTAAGTACTGTGATGCTATTATCTGAGAAACTTTTCTTTCACTTCTAGGATAGAAAGGTGGCTGTGGAAATCTTGAAAATATAGCCCCTACTTGTTTTTCTGTTTGTTTGTTAAAGGAGAAAGAAATCTAAAAGCACATAGCGTTCAATGATTAGGATTTTTGTATATTTCTATTGGCTTTGCTCCTTTTTAAGATTCTTCACTCTCTCTCACTATGCAAGTATGGTCCTAGCAGTGAACACCAAGCGCAGCTCCTTTTCTGGATGATTGTCAGAGTTGGGTGCAGAGGCAGAAGTTTTCAAAGACCTACAAGATGTAGGACTGCTTCTTCACCTGCTTATATAAAACATATGACTTGTCACAGAGTTGTATTTACCATGACATCCAGAACAGTACACAGTAGATGACAGACTTTCATGATTCAATAATTGTTTAATAAGCCTTCCTTAGTTAAAATTTATCTGTTAAAAATTTGTTACTGCTCTACAAAGGACTGTATCCTCTATTGCTGTCCAAATATACAGACCTGCTGAGTGCTATGGACTTTATTAAACTATCTCAAAGTTTTTTTCATAAATGATAAGCTTTTGGTAAAATATGAAAATTACCTACAGATTTGCAAAATATACAAGAGTTTAGAAGGGTTGATGGCTTCATTCTAATTTTTTCATTAGTTTTTGATGTACAATGGTGAGTTTAGAGTAGCAGTTCTGTAAGCTGCTCCCCAGTGTGAGAAGTCTATGCAGTTGTAATAGTAGTGTTTTAAACCAGCTGGTTTTGTCTGTGGGAATCTGGTGTGTGAAAAAATTGGCAAATACAGGTGGTGTCCTTTGTCCATGCATTTTTAGGTATACAAAAAACATTAATTGCTGCAGTTATCTACCGTTTGTTGAGTATCCATTTTTTTTTGTAGAAGGGAGGAAGAAAAAGTGGTATGCGTATGAGTGTTCTCTGTGAAGTGTAGAAAACAATGCTTATGTGATTTAAAGGGAAGTGGGAAAATTTAGCAGTGTCTCTGGCCCCTCTGATAGACACAGTTAATTGATGATTTAGCTCAGATTCAATAGGCTGTATTTTCAGTGACGGACATGGCTATCATACTGGGTTCTGTTTCAACAATCTCTGCAATGATGAACCTCTTAGAAAGGCACGGAGCCAAAAGTATTTTTTTAAGTGTCTTGTTAGCACTGGCTAACAGAATGAATAATACACAGAATATATGAAATCATAACAACCTTTTAAAACAAAGGACTAAAACCTCAAAGAAGTAATTTACTGGCCACATAACATTTTGTAGAGATTTCTTTTAAAAATTTAATAGCTTTTGTAGTGAGTTTATTTATGTGTGGTAGAAAGATTCCAAGAATGGGGAGCAAACGGATATATCTTTAAAATTCTATTCACCTCTTTGGCACAAGAGGCACATAAGCATTCTCTAGGCAAATTCATGCATGCCTAAAAGTGGGAATATGTTCAAAGATATGTGGAAAGTTATAGTGTCCTGCAATGCGTTCCTTAGACGATACATCAAATTTACCTATTGCTATCATGAGCACACCTGTTCTGAAACAGAACACTTTTAATCAACTCAACAAATAAATTGCTTTGACCAAAAAGTCCTGTTCCTAATCATTCAATCAATCAATCATATATTTGCATGTCCTGATAGCACAATTCCATCTTAGCTTCATAGTCTTCCACCAGGACACAAGGACTATTCAGACTTCATGTTTTTTGTAGAAGATAGTAGCAGGAAAAATATCATGTTTGATTTCTTTGTCATTGAGAAAAATTATTAAAAAGGTCATAACACTTGCTGTTTCTTTAGCAGGTTCATTTGTGTTTTCAGTTCAATTGAGTCTTACCTCTCCTTTCTGCACAAGAAAGTTAGACGTGCCAGGACTGCAAGACCGACTATTCCAAATACACAGCCAAGAAGAATTATTTGTTTGATATCTGAAAAACAGAGACCAGCCACAACAGAACAGGAAGATATTGATACATTTCTTCATATCTATTTGAACGTAGTCACGTGACAATTTTTAAAACTGTACATATACTGTTAATTTTACTGTTCTTTGTGGAACAAACTGATAAAGAGTAGGAACTCACATAATTCCTACATTTGACAGTTAGGGCAGCTGTCCGCAAAAGCTGTTCTAACACAAAGAAAGGATGGCTAGTGGTTAATATGTAGTCAACATCATGAATGTGTTATATTTATGCAGAACTGCAAATCCCAACAACTGACAATTTTTCAGTCCTTTTTCCATCGGGTTTGATTGCTTTAAAAATTGCCCCTATTTTGGGATTAAAATTTTGAAACTGCCTCTGCTGCTTAATGCTCTATTTAAAAGAGAGCAAAAGTGACTGTTCTGATGTGGTTATGGGGAACTGTGTCAGACAGTATGAACACACTAAAAGTGTCAATTTAATTCTGCAACTGCATAATAAGGACACACAAAAAGACAGAAAGAAACCAGATATGAAACAAATTTTGGATAACAAATCTCCTCTTGTTTTCTTATTCTGCTGAACAGTTGTGGGTTACCAGTTCTGTCACTTTGCTACTGATGTAGGACAGGGCTAGCCAGTTGCTGTACAGCTGTGGTGAGCAACAAAATCTAAAGATATCACATAGGTAAATTTTCAATGACACATAAGAGGAGTGGTAAAAGTTTAGGAGATGCAATATCTAGAGTCAATCATCTGGGACAAAAAATGCTTACTGAATACTGTGTCTTTTAAGGAAAATGCATGCTGGAGTACCACTGCTGAAAAACTGCAAGTCCTAGTGTAAGCAATCTTTGTCGCAGGTTCAGTGTCAGAGAGTCAAACAGAAGTGTATTTCCTCACAGTTGAGACACTGTGGTATCTTAATGTCAAAGTAGATTCAATGCTCTGCCCTTTTTCAGCACCTAGTGAGAGCACTATAGCCTACTTAGAGACAGGTGAATAGTGGTGCATCTGAGCTTTAATGCATCTGGGCTGTGTTTTTGCCAGCCCTTCCTTCCATCGCTTTGTCATGCCTGCAGGAAGAACTGCCCAAACTACAGCCTAGCACACAGTGATGGCAGGGTGATATAGCAGACACTTCCGTGATCCTAGAATGGATAATTTCATTTCTAATTTGGTTCATGCTGAAGTTTAAGAAAAGAAGTTGGATACACAGACTGTTTCACAGGCATTGGTCCTTCATCCAGGAACTTCTGTACAAGGCTCAAAACCTTCTCTTTGGCTTATACACATCTTATAAGCAGGTACCCCGTGTCTGCCAAGTGATGAGAACCTACCATTGGCCTCGTTAGTTTGGTCCAATGATTATTTGCCTCTATTGTGAAATCTTTTGTATTTATTTTATAATCTCAGGTTATATATCTTGATTTTAACGTGGTTTGCTGGAAATTATAGAGACGGACAACAGTTCCATTATAAGAAGACCTAATGTTTTTTGGCATCCTCAACTGAAAAAAAGTGCAGATGACTAATGAGATTTCTGACAACTTTCCAAAACAAACTGTATTTACACGGAGCCTGAGCCTGGAAAATGGAATCTAAAAGTAAGAAGAGGAGGGGGGAAAAAAGAAAATAAAAGAAAAAACTAAAGACAGACAAAACCAGCTTGCATTTAACAACACCAAATTATTGTCCGTCACAAACAGACTATAAGTATATATATTGCTAAGATTTTATAATTTTTAGCTGTGTTTTACTTCTGATTTTACTAGATTCTCCTCTTTTGCTTTTGCTGGATGGTTTCTTTTTCTTCCTCTGTGATATTCTGTGAAGGGAGGTTGCTCTGGTACTGGCAAGACTTGCAGTGGGATTGTAATTAGCAGCATAGCAAAATAATTATTAGCAGAGGATTTCCATGGAAACTTTAATTCAAGGAAGCAAAACTCAAAGGCAACAATACGCAGGCCCAACAGCATAGTTGGCATTTGAAATTTCAAATACAGAAATGGATTTTGCAAAACAACTGGCGTTCAATTTTCTTGTTTCCGTCTCTCTTCCTATCCAGTTTTCATAATCCTCATGCCTTTATTTGAACCGTTCTAGCTTTTGAAAAACAGAAGCATATAGCAACTAAAAACCCTTGGTGATTTGCAATACAGAGCTTGAATCTGATGTGCTACAAAACTGCAGCAAGTGTAATCAGCACAGCACTATAAAGAAGTATTCCTAGAAGCTGAGAATGATAGAGGGCTGGGCCCTGTGTTCTTGACCAGCATGAAAGGAATAATTTGAAAAAGTGTGTTTTAATAGTTCATGCTAGAAGTAAAAATGTGACCACTAATCACAGTGGATAGGTCAGTGGTCACCCATTCAGGTGCCCAGAAATTTGGAAGGGCTGTCCATTAATTTTGTCAGCATTTTTGTGGCATCAAGAAGGCCCTCTGTCACAGGACTTGATAAAATGGGTGTTGGTGAAACAGCAGCACTCTGCTGTGTGAAGAGGAAAACAGTGAAGAAAACTGATCTCTCTCACTAACAACAGATTTAGACAACATGAAGACCTTTTCTGTACTTACACTGAATTCAGAATCAACGTAAGGAAAACTGGCACTGGATTCCAGTGGTGTCTTAAACTGGAGATGGAAATGTGTTTAGTGAAAAGCAAGTACTAGCTGTCCATGCTATAACAATGCTAGGGTTTTAGATATAAATGGGAGGAACTTTGGACTGTTTTGCCTGTCTTCTCTGGAGACACTTGGACCTGTCGATAAAACAACCTTCTCAGACAGACACTGATGTCCAGCAGCATATCTTATGATGCAAAACGAGGAACAAGCCTAGATATGAATGCCATGATTAGGGAACAGCAGTAAAAAAAATGAATGAAGAACTCGCTATGCAATTTGTATTTTATATTGTCTCGATCAGTTGTCAGTATTGTCAGCGTCCTGCTGCTATGGGCAGCATTGCCATACTCCAGCTTCCCGAGGCTGACAAAAATCATCATTTGTGGCTCACATTGCAAATGAACTACAACGCCAAACATCAAATAGTAAGGAAGGTCTTTGTTGCAATCAGATCAACAAAATTCTTCCACACCTTGTTGTTCTTTGTCGTCTTTCAGGATACCATGTCCTGGAAAACATTGCGGTTTTTGTTTGATATCCATAGAGCTGTGGCACATCTCCATCATTCTGAATGAAGTTAATCTCTGCGTATCTTCCAGCTCCTTCCCTCCAGTCTCTCACAGATGACTTTTTTGCCCCCTTTTCTCTAGTGTAAACGTCAGCATCCAGTTTGCTTAGTGAGACTGACTGGCTCCTATACATTACGTATGCGGTTGATGGCAGCAATGGAAAAATGTTCTTAGCTTTCAGCTGGGCAAAATGTTTTGCCACTGACTTTTTAAGATCTGGCCTTACTTTCTAAAGATTTCATGCTTCTAAGACTTTTGACAGACAATCTGTTATTACTGTGAACTACGAAGCATGCAAAATTATCTGCTAAACTTTTTAATCTCTCATATTTTCAGCAGTTAACTAAAGTACTCTGTATGCTCTGGCCTGTCACGTTAAACAGAAATGTTTTGAAATATCTCTAGTTTCACTCTTTTCGAAATAGTATCACTACTGAGACTGGCCCCTGTGAACACAATCAGTTGCATATCAATTACTAACAACGCCTGGTCCAAGAAAACACTCCATAAATGTCCACTCATCTATTTAAAATTGAGCAATGTTTCCTGTTTTGTATGTGCAAATGTTCAATAAATAATTTTTATGCTGAAGTCCACAGTCTGCTGCCCAAACTCACTGTGGTTCATCTCACAAATATCACCAAACATGCAGAACCATGTTGGAAATGAATGAGCAATTGGTGCAGGCCTGCAGAGGCTGATGAAAGGTGTCAGCTGGCCAAGAATTCACTACTGATGTGTTATACACTTTCCACATTGCTTTGGAAGGTGCTCAGAATGGAGAATCGGTTGATATGAATTATTTAAAGAGTACTTTTGGGAACAATTAACTCAGCATTAAAAGTACTTCAACATGCAATGTGGCCTTGCATCACCCTGGTACTTTGAAACATTGCCATCTTGAGGACATCTGAAGTGTAAATGGGCATAGGAATAAAACAAAGTTGAAACTGTTAGGAAATACTGGGAAGTTTCCTGTAAGTTGTAGATACAGCCTAACTGCTACTATATCCAACAATCCCAGGCTAATTGAAAATCTAATAGTAGTGCACAAAAGGGGTAATAAATTTTGTTATTTATACTAAATGCTATTACAGCATTAACAAGAATTTTACTGGCATGCAATAATACCTTATGTTTTGAGATAACATAATCCCTTAGAACAAAAGAGTGGAAGCCTCCAACAAATGTGGGCTGTGTCCGCTCTCGAATCACAGAATTGTAGAATGGTTGAGGTAGGAAGTGACCTCTAGAGGTCATCTTGTCCAACTCCCCTGCTCAAGCAGGGCTACTCTGTCAGTTGCTCAGGTCCATGTCCTGTTGGCTTTTGAATATCTCCAGGGAGGGCAACTCCACAGCCTCTCCGGGCAACCTGTGCCAGTGCGGTATCACACTCACAGTAAAAAGGTGTTTCCTGATGTTTAGAGGCAACCACCTGTGTTTCAGTCAGTGCCCATTGCCTCTGGTCCTATCCCTGGGCACCACTTAAAACAGCCTGGCTCCATCCTCTTTGCACCCTCCTTTCAGGTACTGTATTTGTATACATCGATAAGATCCTCCCCCACCCTGTACCCCAAGCCTTCTCTTCTCTAGGCTGAACAGCTCCCAGCTCTCTCAGCCTTTGCTTATAGGAGAGATGCATCAGTCCCCTAATCATCTTTGTGGCCCTTCACTGGACTCTCTCCAGCACGTCCATGTCTCTCTTGTGCTAAGGAACACAGCACTGGACACAGTACTGCAGGTGTGGCCTCACTAGTGCTGAGCAGAAGGGAAGGATCACCTCCCGCAACCTGCCGGAAATACTTTGCCTCGTGCAGACTGGGACACCATGAACCTTCTTTGCCACAAAGGCACACTGTTGGCCCATGTTCAGCTAGGCGTCCACAGGGCCCTCAGGTCCTTTCCTGCAAAGTTTCTCTTAAGGCACCCCTTTTATAGTGTGTGACTTCATAACTCAGCCCTCAGATGGCTTAGACTGGATATACGTTTGCCCCCATTAATTGCAAGGGAAGTTAAAACTGTATTAGTGATGACAGAACAAAGGATGACAATAAATGATTGGGGGTTGTGCCATCATTTGTACTTGAAAAATTGCTCAAATTATGTGGAAATGAAAGGTTTTAAATAATCTCTAGTTCTCTATGTGTATGCGTGTATGCTTAGATTGCGTATCTCTAAAGCTGCTAAAAGAACATTACATTTACATAAGAAAATTACATGAAAATAAGGCTGTAAATAGGATTCTCTCTGTAGCCTTTGTATTTTTGTATTACGGAATCATTTTTACCTAAGTACTATGCTTTCCTGTTTTTCTGAGGCTGAGTTTGAAATTTATTTTAGGTCATCCACTCAAGAAGCATGACTACCAGTTCCTTTCAGCCAAACCTAGAGAAAGGGAAGTATGTAGCTCTAAACCCTTAGAAAGAGTAGATGCATGAAATAATAAAAAAACCCTCAACACCATAAAACACCTGTTATTTAGATCTGAATGTTAATCTTTCCAGAAACTCATGTCCAATGTCTTCCCAAGTAAGAGAAGTTGCTTTTGTCAAGGGCCATCATCGTATATTGAGATCGCCTTGTTCGTGAGAATGATATTTAATGTCAATTTGTAACATTTAAAAGGAAACAGACCTGTTGTCAGGATGCAACTGGGTGTATCTCCAGACCAGGCCCCCGTCACCTGGCAAATTCTTTCCTTTGAACCAGTGAGTTCATAGCCCTGATTGCAGATGAAACTGATGGTTGATCCCAGTAGGTAGTTAGTTCCATTCTTTCTTCCATTGGTTGGATGATCCAGCCAGCCACAAGAGATCACTAGTAAAAAACACAGATCTGGTTAACATATTTTGGATTTGGACTAGCAAATCTCCATCATAATGATTCCAATGGCATTTTAGTGGCAATTCATGGAAAGACAAAGATTTTTATGCTAACTGGAAGACAATACTTCCTGATTTTTTTTTATTTGATTTTTTAAGTCTGAGGAAGACAGGTACAAGCATAGAAAATGAAGATAAGGGTTGTTCCACAGTAGTGAAAGAAACGGAAAGAGACTTCTTTTGTGTTTGTCTAAGTATCCTACCAGTGCAGAGTTTTCCTGGTACAAGGACAATTCTTCCCAATAAGAGTGTTTACAGGTGTGTGAACGTACGGTTGAGCAAAGCGTCCTTGAACAGTGTTAACTGTTGAGATGCCCTGCAGAAAGAACTATGATGGATGGTTTGTGGAATGTTATATCACCTGGCTCTAGATTTTCTACCAGCAGCTTGTGATTCTGATGAGATAGTCTTGTGGAACTTCCCACTTGAAGGCTTCTTGTTGTCAGGACATCAAATCTGCAGAACGCGTCAGAGTCACAGAGCAAGACCATCTCTTTCACCAGGGGATCATCAGGGTCTTCATGAGGAAAGAACACGGGCAAAAAGGAAGCATTGTGCTTTTCCCCATAAAAGAAACTGTTCAGTAAGAACTGTGTGTCATAAGTAAAAAGAGAAGTTCCATTTTCAACAGCCCCTTGGGAGACAGAGAAAGAAAGTGAGAGATATTAATATGTAACATTGCCTACACACCTATATCACCTTATGCTACAAATCCAAGTGCTTATTTACGTAAATGCAGCTAGAGCTGGAAGAGATCTACAAAACCCTACAGCTTCCTTCTACTCAAGATTATTTTGCTTTTCATATGCAGCATCTTAACTTAGCACTGAAGTTGGTGTTTGGTTAACCTGGTGTTTGATCAATTACTTAAAATTAGATCCAAATAATTGTGGTTTTAGATGCCTGTTGGCAAAATGGTGATAAAGAAGCAGCTCAGACAGAGCTAGCTAAACCAAACATTAAAAGTAACACAAATCCTGATCCTGTATGTCCCTAAATTTATCATGTCTGCCGTGACCCTGCTTTTTGTTTTCACTCTGCTAAACAGGAAACTTCCTGAAGTAGGAGAAGTGAGACTTTTCAGTACACTCTGAATGCTGGAGTATGGCTACACTGTGCTTGATACCGAGATCAGTTGGTAGCCAGAGGGTATTTTCCATCAGGTTTCTGGCCCATCTTCTAACCTGATGTCAGGAGGAATGCCGACCAGTCTAATGCTGCAGGCTAGATACAGCAGCCTAGTCATTTTCATTAAGTGAAACTAGCCATTCTTTTACACATATACACCCACCCCACCAGCACACTCACCCCCTTTTTAAAGGGGCAATTATTAAATTGTGATTTAATAAATGATTTTTTAAATTGTCAGCATGGTTCTTGATGGAAACATTGCTAATATTCTTGAAAAAAATAGCTGACCCTGGCTATTGCTATACTTCTATAACACTTCAGTCTGGTGATGCTGCATTCTGTTGATCACAGTAGATGGAATTCTGGAAGTGTAAGCTGTGAAATATGAGCTCTGACCCTTGATGGAACAAAGTGCAGGAGACTCGGTCGTGGTTTTGTCCTCAGTCATTCAGCTAGGTATGTTACCCACTTGGGTAGAGGAGCACATAGCTCTCCTAATCTCATCTCTTCCCCCAGTACAGGTTGCTTAGCACAGACTTCATTTGCTAGTCTGTACACAGACTAGCTGTGTACAGCTATCACAAGCTGTTCTGAATTTGTAAAGAAAATGTAATAGACCAGAGAAATGACTTACAGTTAGCTCCGAACTCAAACAACTGCTGGGGACTTGCGTGAACTGACATGGTGGTTTTATTCTTGAAAGTATACTCATCCTCTGTATTGCCATTCATTACTCCAAAGAGACCCTGTGTGTGATTCATAAACTTCTCTGGGAGCAGAACTGTCAGTGTCAGAAATCCTCCGCTTCCCCTTATTTCCACTCCAGCCCCAGAAGAGAACATGACTGTGATGTTCTGGTCAGCTGTAGAATGGAGGAAGAGACCTATAACAATGAGAGGAAGAGGACAAAATAACTAATCATCCATTGTGGACAGATTGTTGTGTCATTAGTTTTAACCATTTTTCAAAAAGCTTTTCCTCCCTTCCACTCAGGGCTACATTCTGAGAAGCATCTAAAGGGATGCCACACCTTCATACCTACAACTGCAGTAAGATGGCTACTACAGACTAGAAGCAAAAAAAGAACCCACAGATGATATAAGCTGCACTGCCTTCTGCTAGCGTTCACAGAATCACAGAATGTTTGGGGTTGGAAGGGACCTCTGTGGGTCATCTAGTCCAATCCCCCTGCCGAAGCAGGGTCACCTACAGCAGGCTGCACAGTACCTTGTCCAGGCGGGTCTTGAATATCTCCAGAGAGGGAGACTCCACAGCCTCCCTGGGCAGCCTGTTCCAGTGCTCCGTCACCCTCAGAGGGAAGAAGTTCTTCCTCATGTTCAGACGGAACTTCCTATGCTTCAGTTTGTGCCCGTTACAGGGCAGAAGCTTT
>Ga0065711_1048116_pt1 | contig 11980 bp, 11 predicted proteins | sample Hoacrofraction12_FD_59098 | JGI IMG/M metagenome (GOLD analysis project Ga0065711, IMG submission 59098) | Hoatzin crop microbial communities from Cojedes, Venezuela - Epithelial fraction 12 v2 (version 2) | ecosystem: Host-associated > Birds > Digestive system > Esophagus > Crop | place... | reverse complement strand
CCGGCCTCCGCTCCGCCGCTGGCCACGCCCCCCCGCGTGACGTCGCTCCCGGCCACGTGACCGCGGCCTCCCGCGGGAAGCGGCGGCGGAGCGGTGAGCGGCGCGCGGGGCTTCAAAGGGGCGCGCGGCGGGCTGGGCCCGTCGGGCCTCCTCGGGAGCGGTTAATTAAAATAAACAGCTTATTAAATGCTCGTGTTTAGGCCCGGGGTTGGTGACCGCGTTAGGCAGCGCGCTCCGGCTGTGTGCGCTGCGCTTGGGGCCGAGCGGGCGTCGCGCGAGGGTGCGCATGGGGCAGCGGGGTTGGGCGTCAAGCGCACGGCGAGCTTCCCGCCCTGCGCCATCCCGCAGCCAGGCTGCAGCCAGGCGGGACTGAGCCGGCCTGTGAGGCCTGGGTTAAAGGCCAGGTGTGGGGAGCTGGGCATGGCGGTGGTTTGCTGCCTCTTTTGCTGCTGGGTGGGAGCCTGCCCCGGGGGGTCCCGCAGCCCGCCATGGGCGTGCGCGGCCTTGCAGGGGGCTGTGGGCAGCCAGACCCGGAGTTCTGGTACGTGAGGGGTGAGCCAGGAGCGCCCCGGGTTGGGTGGGCTCCCGTGGCAGCCCGCCGTGGGGCATTTAGCGAGGCTGCAACTCCCTGAGCAGTGCGTGAGGTCGGCAAGGGGCACCAAGCGTTAAAGGCAGGCATGGGGTTGCAGCTGGGCATGTCCCCGCTCCTGTCTGCTCAGTGTTGGGGGACCTCGAACGCGTTGGGGTGCCCCCACTTGTCTGATTTGCAGGAGTTTTTGCCTGGGCTATTGTGCAGCTTTTGGGGGCCCTCCCTAAGCAGGGCAAGAAACCAAAGAGAAAAACAGTAAATGGAACACGGACATGCACCAAATGCAGGCACCGTGCAAGGGAGATCGGAGGAAAAATGATGCCAAAAGAAACCACTTTAGGCAGAGCCAACAGCCTGGCTATGGCACTGGCTGGGTAGGATTAAAACCTTGCTGAAGGCTGTGCTGCATTCCTGGTTTTCTGTGTGCTTTGTGCCGTGGCTGGCCTGCCTGTGCCAGCCCTGCTCCACCGCTCCCAGGAGTTCCCACCCGAGTCTCGTCTGGGGGCGAATCCTTCTCACTCATCTCTGTCTTCTAAACCCTGCTAGACTACTGACAAAACCAGGCTGGCTGGTATCCAAGAAATTGTTCTCCAGCTGCAGGATCAGACACTGCCAGAATTTCTTATCCTGCAGCATGAGAGCATGCACAGGGTCCTACCTTAAATCTTGCTGCATGGTACCCCATCACCCCAGCAGCTGGGTCTGTTCCTGCATCTCAGGCCCTCACAATCTCTGAGCTTCTCAGTCACCATTTTTTCCACTACTTTAACCTTTCTCAACCCGTCCGTAGCCTGGGGGAGACCTGGAGGAGCTGGTGGGCTGCCTGTTGCTGTTCATGTTGGATTGCAGAGGGGGAAGGTAGCCCCTCTTTGTGCCAGGATACCCAGGGCTTGGCACATGCATTGAGGTGCAAACAGGACTCAGCAGGGAAGCTGTGAAGCTCCTGCAGCTCCCTGAATGGGGGGCCCTGGGCAAGGAAGGAGTTTTGGGGCAGTGTCCCCTAGTATCTGGATCGGGTACTGGGGTGGCATGAACTCAGATCTTTTGCTTTACTGCAGGCCCAACGGCGGTTGTGTGAGATGCTGCCAAGTGCTGGTGTCTATTACTTCCCATGGGAGATCAACAGCTCAGTCCCAGAGGGGGAGGCGCTGAGGACGTTTGGCCGGTGAGAAGCGTACCCTGCTCTCCTTGCAGGCCAGGCCTTGCCTTCACTGGCTGACCCCTCCCTTTGTTTTTAATTGTTGTGTCTCTGCACCGCTGAGCTTCCCAAATCAATCATTCCCAGGTTATGCTGCTACGACCTGGCCCGCTCCGAAGCTGTTCTCACAGCTCAGCACAGCTCGGCCCAGTACCGGGTCTGTGTCGACACCAAGTTTGTGGAGCCATTCCAAGCCCAGCTGGGATCTCGCTACATGGTCCTAGGAGAGGTGGAACACAGAGAAGGTAAATGCTCCAGGAACCAGTGCCCTTTGCCGCTGTTTGTGGTTGATCAGCTCCTTCATGACTCTCTGGGCAAGACACACTGTCACGGAGGTTAGCGTTGGCCAGGGAGGCTCATCTCGTGCCGCTGCCTCCAGTCACACGAGCGTGTGATTCACAGCAGGGGCAGCCCGTCTCTCCCCATTGACCATGAGAAGAGCCATCCTTATCTTGATGAAAATCTGGTGCTCTGGCACAGATTTCATTACAAACAAGAAGCACCTCAGCAGCCATCAGTGAGCTTGTGAAACCGGTGCTAAAGCCTGCTGCCATCATTGCCAGCCACCACATTGTCTTTGCTCCACACGTGGCTGATTGCAGCAATACCTCGTTGTCAGCTGGCTGGGTTGGTCTTTGCCATGCCTGAAAGGTTCTAATTATACCCCTACCCTCAGACATGGGGCGTGAGGAATGCAGGCGGGCTCTGTCATGCAGGTTGCCCTGTTGTCCTTTCTGGGGTGCCCTGAGAGTTACTCCAGCTGCATGGTGCTTTGCGTGAGGAGTTGATCTGGGCTGGGCTGTGGGGTTGTGAAGCGAATCCCAAGTGTTGTCTTGGCCACACCTGATGACAAGCATTCACATTCATGCCATTGAAATCCTGGGTGGCATGTGGAAAGCCACACTGCACGTGGCATCTAGTGAGTGACCTGCTAAGCCACTGCTGCAAAATTCCTGTAGGAAGACATGTTATTTTGATCATCAGAGCTTAGGAGTGAGCTGGCCCCGTTTTGCAGGTGTGGAAGGGGAGCAGGCTGAGATGGCACTTGTGTCACCAAGGTTTGACCCCTTTTTGTGCAGCAACATGTTACAATTTGAATGCCACCCATGAACTGTTGATTGTAGTCAACACTGAGCCTCTTCTAAGCCCAGCTTTGTTCTGTTCTCTGCTTGTCTGCACAGGGGCATTCAGAGATGAGATGAGACCCATCCCTGATGCTTTTTAGGCAGGAAAAACCAAACTTCATTCAGCCACGAAGTAGACAGATGTTGCACGGTGGGCACTGGCACCATGTTCTAGGCTCAGCATTCCCCAGTGAAAGGAAAGCGCAGTGTCTGTCACCAGCATTTTGTAGCCAACAGGGCAGAGGGAAAGCACGTTGCTGAATTAACCTGCTCCTGGGCCTGCTGCTCACGTCAGTGGAGGCACGTGGCCGGTCCAGTCTCCTGCAGGTTCTCAGGCTATGGGTATTCGGCCAGCTGAAGCCATACGCTGCCTGAGGGAACCTCTCTGTTTTCCTCCGAGGTGCTCTATCTGTTTGTCTTTCTACAGAAGCTTCCTGTTTGTATTCCCAGGTCAGGGTCCCGTGGTAAAGGCACGAATATTGACGTGCGTGGAAGGGATGAATGTGCCCTTGCTGGAACAAGCCATACAGGAGCAGAGGAAATACTTCAATGAGAGGCAGCAGCGGATGGAAAACAGCACGTCCTGACGGCAGCTCTGAGACCAGCTGTACACTGGTCCTTGCACTTCCATTTGTAACAAATAGGTTAAAAGTAAATTTAGAAGGTGGGTTTGCAACTTACCACTTTTTGCTGTGGCAAATAGCAAAGAGAAGTCACTGAGCAGGGAAACACTTGAAGACTGTGAGTCGGTGTGTGACTGTGGGTTGTCTGTTCATGCCAGGTGTCATCACTGAAAATAGCTCTGGGAAGCAGGTTTGTTGTTTGTGTAAAAGGGCGGTTAAGGAAAGGGAGCGCTTGAGTTATGCTGGTCCTTTTGTAATGCAGGGCTTGGAGATGTCAGAAAAAGGAGAAGTCTCTGAATCTCGAGTTAAACAGCTCACACCCTCGCGCACTGCCAAAGTGCAGCAGGTTACCAGGCTGTTGGCAGATGGGAGGTAAAGGGCATTAGCGCAAAGTTCGTTAGCCCTGTGCGCCTGCGGATCCGTGAGCGCGTGCATTTGGTGACTGTGACTCAGCTTCCACACAGGCGCGTTCATGGTAAAACACTTGAATATCTGGACCGACCAACAAAGAAACAAGAAGAACAAAGAGTCGCTATTTTCAGTAGCACCTGCCCCTTCCGGTTTTCAGGAGCTGGTAGCCGAGGTGGGGGATTGACTTAGGCTCTAAAATAAATATTTGTAGTGCCCTGGGAACCACCACTTGACTTTCTTCCTTGACACAACTATGTAGGAAACATTAAATCACTATTTTTTTTGAAGCATCTAGAGGTTTTGGTTGGTATTTTCCTAAATAAAGATGAAAATAGAAGGCAGCCTGTCTTTTATTGATTAAAACCTCTTTCTTGCGATGGCAAATGTGTTAGGCCCTGCAGAAACCCCATGGATTATGTAAGAAAATTTAGCAATACGCAGTTTTCCTCCTTCTCCTAAGTACAGCGTGTGTAACGAACGAAGTGCTTGACTTTGACAAGGTTGCAAGAAGAGGAGATGAAGTTACATCAGAGCCACGCCGGTTTAAGAACATGGTGCCAAGCCCACCTGGCAGAATTAAACCATCACCAAAAAGAAAATCACTAATGTGAAATCAGAATAAAATGTTAGTGCAAAAGAGAGGAGACTCCTGTGGCGTAGAAATCCCTGGACCTGGAGTGAGCTGAGATTGTGGTTTGCAGGGGAATTCAGCCACCTGCAGCCTTTTCTGCTTTTTGCTCATGTTCTCTGGTGAAATGTTCAGAAAATAAGGACTGAAGCCATACAATGCACAGCAGCAGATCAAAATGCAGAAGGTATTGGCAAAGTAAGTCCCCTGTTACCAGCAGGCTTGATTCAAGGGCCTGAGATGGCTCAGTAATTACAGCACTTGATATAATCTTTAACCATAGTTTAGCCTTATGGTTTTTCTTCACGTGGTTACAGAGAATCCAAAAGCCCTGCCTCAGCACAATCTCTGTTCAGCCCAAGTCCAAAAAACACGATCTCAAGAGGCAAGATTTTAACCTGGTTTTGTAAAAGACAGTGGTGAGTCTGTCATAATGTGTTTATGTTTACACCGCATCTCCTGTCTGTTCTCCTACCTTCATCCCTGCGCTGAAGTTTTATCCAAGTGGCCAGGTTTGCCAGAGAGGTGGGAATATCCAAGATGCCAGGACTGGGAATATCCAAAATACCAGGTTCCTACAAGTGTTACGTAAAAAAGTCCCCACAAACCCAGCCAGCCAGGAAGAGGAGAGCAAATTTGGCAATGACTCCGGACGGAGACGTGAGTGCAAACACAACCTTCACAAGCCACCGGAGAACCCACACAGGACTTTGCCGTGGCCATGCGGATCCCTCTTCAGCCACAGAGCAACCACGCTTTGGTTCTTTCACATTGGCAAAATCAGGATCAGTTTTAAAAAGATTTGGAGCTGGTGGCTCAGCAATGGGTGAAATCAATCCTTTTTTGGTCACCGAAAAGTTGCGGTCTGCACTGTGGGCCCAGGCGGGCAGTGGGCTGCCGGGTCCTGCTGTGCCCACCCAGAGACGTGGAGCCCACACGTCCTCCAGGAGACAGGCCCTGTGGCTCTGCCTTTCCTGGTGCCGCGATGCGTAATATTTTTTTAATCTCGTTTTCTGGCAGCTGTCAAGTCAATGATTAATCCCCCACCAAGGGCATCTTGCAAAAGGCTGACCAAGCGCCGCAGCCCACGCTGGGGAGGTTCAAGGAACAATTGCGCAACACAGAAAAAATAAAAAATAAAAGCCATTTCTGCTATGTGTTTGACCTGAGTGTGTCCTGGGGAACCCTGGTTACGCACCACATCCCCTCGGCACCGCGCAAACGGAGCTGCAGAGCTTCGCTAGGCCCTGCTGCCTCTCCCTCCGGCCCAGAGCCATTTTGCTCCGTGTTTGCTTTAGCCAACACACTCCACAACCCTGGCCGCAAGCAGCCGATGCCGGGCAGTTGGTGTAGGGTGTGTTTGGCTCTTTGGGTCTGCGCAGAGACCCGCAGACCCCCGCAGACCCCCGCCAGCACGCCCAGGCCACCCCGCCGGCTGCAGCCGCCCCAGTTCATGGCAGGGCCCTGTGCTGGGGGAGCAGCACGGGGGGACCCCGGCAGCAGCTCAGGGGACACACGGGCAGAGCGGACACGCAGGGAGAGCAAGCACCTCCCGCACGTTTGGGGTTTGGTTTTTTCCCCGCTCTTTTTTTCTTTTTCCCCTCAGAAAGCAGTGCCAGCTGCCCCCGGGAGGCTGAGGCAGCACCATGGCCGCCTCTCGGGAGATGTTTCAGAAGCTGGAGAAGATCGGGGAGGGCACCTACGGCGTGGTGTACAAGGCTCGGTACAAGCGCACGGGGCAGCTGGTGGCCATTAAGAAGATCCGCTTGGACAGGTGAGTGGGGGCAAAGCCCGGCGGCTGCCATGGCTTGGCCCAGCCCAGTGCCCGCCCAGCCCACCATGGCGCTAGGCCGGCCACCTCCTCAGCGCAGCAGCAATAGGGTGCTGAGGCAAGCGGGGGGTTGAGGGACGCAAATGGCTCCTCTGGGGCCGGCAGTGCCGTCTGTGGGGAGACGGCCACCAGCTGAGCCCAGCAGAGCCCCAGCCCCACCATGGGACTGAGCAGAGGGCGCCTGAGTCCAGCCCAACCCGATGTCCAAAATGGTGTGAGAGGCTTGAAAAAGCCTGACATGACGGAAAAGAACATCTGTATTGGCTCATGCAATCACCTAGGGCCTGACGCAGCACTGCTTGGCCCTGGAGCCATGGCCCAGGGTAGCGGGAAGTAGCCACCATTTTGGGAGGTGGTCTCTCCCTCAGGAGTGCAGTGCTGGGGCCTGGTGAGGCTCAGCCTTCTGGCAGAGCCAACTTCAGCCACTCCAGGGTGAGGACTGAGCAGATAAAAGCTTATTACCATTCCCCTGAGTCATCCCTGGGCTGTCTCCACGATGAGGGGTGTAAGTGTGGACCAGGGACCATGGTGGTGGGACTGCACCCCATGGTGGCCCCTCAGGCTGGCGGAGGCGGCTGCCTGAGGGGCAAAGAGCTTTCATGTCCCCTCGCCTCCAAAAAGCAAGGCTTGGGCATTTAAACCACTGCTTCTCCAAATGTGCCCCAAGGTGCTCCCAAACAAGCTCTGCCCCACAGCTTGCACTGTCTAGGTCACCCCGTCCCTCTCCTTCCCCGTGGCTCCATTTCTCCCTGCCTCGTCCCAGCTGACCCCACACATGGCTCCATCCCAAACTCAGGGTGCCTGGTGTGAGAAACCCTCCCCTGGGCAGGCAATGGGGTACAACGGAAGCGAGACGGGACACAGGACCCCGATGGGCTGTGGGATCCCACTGGGGGACGGGGTGCCAGGCAGCCTGTCTCTGCTGCAGGGAGATGGAGGGCGTCCCCAGCACCGCGATCCGAGAAATCTCACTGCTGAAGGAGCTGAAGCACCCCAACATAGTCAGGTAAGACCTGGATGAACCCTCTCCACCAGCATATTGGCAAGCTCCTGCTCATCCCCACAGGGAGCTCTGGGGACAGACAGCAAGAGGGGCCTTCCAGTCCTTCCCTGGCTGCGTAGAAAGAAGCAAAATAAACAGGAAAATGCAAGAATCACTTGCGCTTCCCTGGTTTACAGCAATAGCCCACAGCACTGCCACTTTACTCCAGCAACACAGGCTGGTCCAAGCTGCTGCTGCCCCATACTAGATGCTGCTCTTACATCTGCCTCTCACTGCTCCAGAGGACTCTCAGAGCAGAGGCATCTGTGGGAGGAGGGATGCTTGGGCAAAGGTCTTCAGAAGGTCTTCCCACACACTCTACAAGTGACTAACACTCCTGCATAGCGTGGGTTCCCACACAAAGGTACTGAAGAGAGTGCTTATGCTTCTTTTGCAGGCTCCTGGATGTCATAGACAGCGAGAGGAAGCTCTGTCTCGTGTTTGAGTATCTGAATCAGGACCTGAAGCAATACATGGACTCGTGCCAAAATGGACAGCTTCCTTTGGGCTTGGTCAAGGTACAGTGTGGAAGGACCACTAATAGGCAGGGCAGAGCGTGTGTGTCCTTGCTGCCTTCTGCTGCACAGAGCCAGCACTGAGCTGGTCTTTCTCAGATTGCATCTGGAAGAGATTCATTCTTGGCTGGAGACATTCAACTTTTCATATCCCAAACATTTCAGCTGGGAAAACCTCCTGGCACTATTGCTCAGCACATTTGTTTCCCAGCTGTTTCCAGGCTCTTCAGCCCATCTTGCTGCAGAGCAAACTGCTGTTAAGAGGACAACTGAGGGATCTATTGCTAATTGCCTTTTTACAGAGTAATGCATGGAAGGAACTGCCACTCCTAAGACTGGAGCCTGTCTGTCCCTGGGTAGGGTGGGAGCAGTTTGTGTGCGTCTTTGGGTAGTGGCCCGCAAGCCTGGTGTTTGCCTTATTTCAAGGTCTTTTTTCCCATTCAGGTCTGTAGATGATCCAAAGCATGTTGGTTCATATGATCCAGCCTTTGAAGTGGTTTCATTGTGGCCTTGTCTGAAATCTCTTCTCTCCTCAGAACTACCTTTTCCAGCTGCTGCAGGGTGTGAACTTCTGCCACGTGCACAGAGTCATCCACAGGGACTTGAAGCCGCAGAACTTGCTCATTAATGAAGCAGGAACAATCAAACTGGCTGATTTTGGACTGGCAAGAGCTTTCGGAGTCCCCCTGCGCATGTACACTCACGAGGTATTGTTGAGACTCCCTGCCACCCGAGAGGGGGATACACAATCCGCAGTGGATGAACAACAGCCCTATCACAAGTTACTCATCAGTAGCTGAGGCACAGCTGTGCCCAGGCACGTGCTCTTAACCTAACCCGCAGCTTAAGGGCTACCTCACGTCCCCACAAAGTGTGCTGACTGCTTCTACCCTAGCCTGCCTGCAAGCTGGGTTCCTACCTTGTCTGGAGAGGGTATATTCATTTCTTCCACAGTGTCCTATTGATGAATGATCTGTTAGTCCCAATCTTGCTGTCACAAAGGTGTCTGTTAATTCAGCACGGCCTTGGCACGCTCCGATTATGTACAGTCGCTGCATTACAGCTGGGAAGAGAGGATCCCATGCCTCTAGTTTCACCCAGGGAAACTAGACAAAGCTTGTTTGTTGGTTCCTTACCAGGTGGTGACTCTGTGGTACCGAGCCCCTGAAATACTCCTGAGATGCAAGTACTACTTAACCGCTGTGGATATATGGAGCATCGGCTGCATCTTTGCAGAAATGGTAGAAGGGGTTTAAATAGTCTCTTTAATGAGCAGGGAGGATGCAGCTGCAATGGGAAGTGGGGAAGGAGGGATAAGATGCAGAACATCTGTGATACTGGGATCCCACCCTGTGCTGGGGTGTGTGTTACAGGAAGTCCACCCTGAGGGCTAGCTCATCCTTAGCTGTGGGCTTAGAAGGAAATCTGCCACTCTCCGGGGCCTGGCAGAAGGCGAAGAAGCCTCTGTAGTCTGGCTGCAGTTCCAGGTGTATGGGAATGCAATGCCTGTCCTTGCCAAAGGGGTAACTTCAGTCTTGTTGCTGCAGCATTTTCATCCTGGGAGGAGATGACTCTCTTGCAGATGTCCCTGCAGTGGGCTGCAGAGAACTAGCACTTCATAGCATGGCAGAGTGGATCTCCTAGGAGTCCATACTCCATGCTCTTGTTATCCCTGCAGTATAAGAGCACTATCCCTAGCTCCCAAAGCCCCCAAGCTGCAGATCAGCAGAGCCTGGGCAAGCAGGTGAGGAGGGAGCTAGCCTTCAAGAGCTGGCTGTTAAGAAACTGGAGACAAAGAGGGCTAAGAGACTGGCTGAAAGAGGGTGGCCTCAGGGGAGCACGGATCCATGGAGAGGAGCTGGAGACAAGCAGACAGACACCCGTGACTTTCCCAGCCTGGCAGAATCGCTGCATTGTAACTGCCCTGGTCTGTGTGGTTGGTTGCATCTGCTGGGACCAAGGGTTGCCTGCAGTGGGAAATCGGGCACACAGCAGATGGAAAGGTGGGACTGGCTTTGTTTTTTTTTTTTCTCAGGTGATCGGGAAGGCCATGTTTCCAGGGGACTCCGAGATCGATCAGCTCTTCCAGATCTTTCGCACCCTGGGCACTCCCACCGAGGCAACCTGGCCTGGAGTGACCCAGCTGCCTGACTACAACAGGGAGTTTCCCCGGTGGGCGAGGAAGGAGATGAAGGAAATTGTTCCCAAATTAGACAGAGATGGCAGAGACTTACTGGTGGTGAGTACGGGCTCAGAACAAGACCTGGGGACAGGCAGGATCTTTTCAAACTGGGCAGAGAATAGGGATATTTGGGACTGATCTACCCAGAAGTGCATTAGCTGATCTGGCGCTCATGCTCATCTCTGCCATTGCAGAAACACTGGTTCATCAAATAGCGCTCAGTCTTGGCTCTGAAGTGGGGCTGCCATGCAGGCTCCTCTAGGAAACCACTGCATCAAGGGTTAAGAAACCCCTCTAGTGTATTCCCCACAGTAACTTCAGCTGTGGGTTACTCCTGAAGCCCAGAGAGGGGAAAAGGCAGGACCAACATCTACATCTGGGCCCAGCCACATGCAGGTGCAATCGATCATTTGTTTTTTAAAAGCCTACATCTGCTGTGTTTTCCTCTTGGCAGCAGTTGCTCCTGTACGACCCCAAAAGGCGCATCACAGCCCAGGCAGCCCTCCAGCACCAGTACTTCTGGAAAAGTCCTCAGAGCCCTGAACGGCGACGTGCCCTGCAGAAACACTGCAAATGAGAAGACACAGCTCTCCCTCTGCACTTGCACCTCTGGGTAGTGGTGCAGCTCTGGTTTGGGGCACTTAACAGGGGGATGGCTGGGACACAAGGTCTCACTTCTCCCAAGGAGCCTGGATGGGGACCTTTTTGCATTTAGAGACTCTCAGCCTGTTGCTGGGGAAAGTTTGTCTGGGTTACAGCCAGCAGAGCTGCTTTGAAGAGGTCATGGGCAAAAGGTGGGGGCTATTTATCAGCATAAGACACTGAAATGTAGATGAGAGAGCATCTTTCAGAGGTTTGTCGTTGCATTGGTCAGCGAGCTAAGGGGACTCACCGTAGTTTCCAGCGCTGGAGCATCCCCAGCTGTCGGTGGTGGTTCCTGACACCAGGGCGTGCTGGAGCTCTGCTTTGGGCAGGGCAACGCTTCTCTGCTCAGCCCTTTGCTGCTGTTACCAAAGAGTGGGCTTGTCAGCACTAGATGTTTGATCTGAGCTGTTTAACACAGCTGACATTCTGCTGTTTCACAAGCTGATGAGCACTATCAGGTGTCTTAATTTGTGCCTTAGCTGGGACCAAAGCCAAAAGATCCAGTTAGCATAAAATGCGTGTTGCATATGGCTGGGACCAGTAACAGCTAAACCACTGGCTTTCTGTCATCAGTCTGGATGTACTGCTGTTTCCTTCACTTTATTGTCTTGGAAATGTTTTTGCTGTTCAAGTGTTTGGACAATTGTCACAGACTTTTGGTGTGGTTTTGATGTCTTCATTTTTTTTTTTTTCTTTCTGTACCGAAAAATAATAAGACTTATCATTTGTTCAGAAGGCTCTGTGGTTATTGCTTGGCGTGGTCCATCGGTCTGGTGACGCGGAACCGTCTGGCTGGTCCTTTTTTCCATGGAGCTCTTCTCCCTTGCTCATCTCCTGCACGCTTTCTTTTATCTTTTCCAGCCCAAATCTCAGCAGGTGCAGAGCTGTGCTCTCGATTCTGTTGTGGAATGAGAGGCTGATGGTTCTGCAGCCCAGTGCTGTCCTGGTATGGTAAGATGGGCTTGCTTTCCACCAGAGGTTGCCACAAACCAGTTCACAGTTATGTTCTACTTATTTAAATACTCAAAAGATAGATTTTTAACTTAGGAAAGCCAGACTTATGCACTCCTGTTTTTTGTGCACGCACATGCCCTCCTAATGACTGCGATCCTAAGAACTGATTTCAGCACAACCTGACAGCTCCCAAAAGCTATTACATTCTTGGAGTCTCATGACAGATAAACAATGCAGT
>Ga0065711_1048106_pt1 | contig 11980 bp, 13 predicted proteins | sample Hoacrofraction12_FD_59098 | JGI IMG/M metagenome (GOLD analysis project Ga0065711, IMG submission 59098) | Hoatzin crop microbial communities from Cojedes, Venezuela - Epithelial fraction 12 v2 (version 2) | ecosystem: Host-associated > Birds > Digestive system > Esophagus > Crop | place... | reverse complement strand
CCCCCGCCCCCGAATTGTGACCTAGGCATCGCATGGTCAGTTTTTTTATGGTGGTTTTAAAAAAGGAAGACTTTACCTTCCTTTTCTCTAGCCTTTCAATAATACTTTCTGAGATCCTGTGTGCCTTCGTGACCATTCCTGAGCCTTGAGCTGGCATTTTTAAAGCACCATCTGCAGCAGCCCAAGCAAAATGATAGATGGCTGTGAGAGAAGAAGGAAGCGCAGTATGCTCACGAAGAGGAGAAGTGCACATGCAGGTAGAGACTTCTTATTTTATACTTTGCCAGTGTATTATTTGTGCTCTCGGAGCATGGCCAGTATCCCTTTGGTGCACATCTACTTGGTCAGCCTTGGAAGTGACCTGCCTCCAGCGAGCAAGACAAGCAGAGCAGAACATATACAAATTTGTGGTCATATCTGAGAACTCTCTGAATTAGTGACTGGTTTATGTGAATGCTATGCTAGAAAGAAAGAGGAAACATTGGTTTGAGTTGTAGGTTGCAAGTGTTTCAGAATGACCTTGCAATCTCCTACATGCGGAGTCAGCCATGTATCAGACACTGGTGCTGTTACATAACAGCGATGTAGTCTGGCCCTGGGGTTATTCCATGTACATCCCCTGCTCATTTTGTGGTTTTGAATTTCCCTAAAGCAGATTTTTCCTAAATTTAACAGTGAAGATAAAATCCCCCTTTGAAGCATTTTTATTCCTTTTTACAGATGTTATTTTCTCACTGAGAAAATGAATTTGATCGTGCAATACCATGTTCCCATTTCTCGACTCTTCCCCTCCTTGTCTGGAGACCTCCGTCCGCTGTGGTATATGTTTTGATAGAAAGCTCTTGTTGTACAGCACGTGTATACATAGGCATGTGCTACCTATAGACTATACAGACTCTTCTGCTTCACTGAGAACAGGTGAATTTCTACCTGTTAGTCAGAGCTGCAGTAAGGACCAGATTTCCAGTTCTTTCTTTTATTTATGTAAGTTGCTTTTTTTGACTAAGTACAAGCCCTCTTCCCACTCTTGGAAATTTCCACTGCCTCCAGTCATATAGGGCTTCAGGATTTGACTTCGTCTGTTCAGACCAACCTTGCTGATCAGGGTTATTCTATGCATTTTTTTATGCAATAGCGGAGCTAAGTTGGTCACTCTGAACTCTGCACCTCAGGAAGCAGGTTCTGACATGGCAAATAACACGCCGTGTGGGTGACGTGGTTAGGTCTATCGCTTGGATTTACATCTCTCTTCTCTAAGGAGGTGAGCTAGTCTGTCAGAATATAAAAAAGGACACAAATGTAAAGAGAAGTGCATTAATTTAGATATCAAGCAATATCTCTAGAATTAAAATGAATGAGGACTTAAAGAGGATTTAAGGCAGCAGTATGCCCCTGGGCTTTGCACAAGAAGAACTGTTGCATTTGGGGGAGAAGAGGAGAAAGAAGTGCTGATGTATTGAGATGACTGGTCTGTTCTGCTTCGTCACAGAAAGAGGGATGGTATAACCAGGAAGGCAGGAGGCAGAACAGCTTTTATGTTTGGGCATGGGCTGGGAGAAATAACATGCTGTAAATATTGCAGCTGACACAGCAGAGGCCCATTTGGCCAGGAATATAGGGCAATAAATGCAGTCAGGTGATTCAAGGGTGTTGTGCGTAAGTCTGCCAGGTAGTTAGGCGAGAGCCGATCAGGAAATAATTATGGCTGATAAGGGGAGCTTGTAAGGAGGCCAGCACCTTCTGTGACCATGAAAGTTTTTAATGATTAACTATTATGGAAAAGCTAGACGCACATTCTCCACTTTCTTTGAAGTCACACCCGACTGCTCTCCTGCATCATTAACTTCAGTGCTGCGCTGCCGAACGGCTGACTGCTGTGCTGGGGCTTCACTGCTGAGCGTGAACCCGCTTTAATTCAGGGCAGCCTCTGGGATGTGAATGGGGAAGCTGGTTGCTTCTGAGAAGGGAACGGGTGGCAAAGTGCCGTGTCTGCTCAGGTGCCTTGTTCTCCTTGAGTTAACTCCGGGGGGAATCCGTACCGCTCCTGGGGAAACTGTGGGAGGTTGCTCTCCCCTATATATTGCAAGTGAAACCCCACATTGGCAAAAGGCTCACTTGTGGGTGGGTGACAGAAAGCTGTGTGGCTTGAAAATGGATTTGGGGAAAAGATACAAGAGGGAGGAGAGGGGAGATCTCCTGCGCGTTGAGTAGGTGCAGCAGCATATGGCTCAAGTGCGTCAGGACAGGCACACCGACACACGCGGAATGCAGATTCCCAGGACCTACTCCGGATACTGGTTTTGAACATCTCCTTCTTTCTCTTTCCTTATGCAATGATGAAAACAGCAGATGTCAATAAAAACAGCTCTTGCCAATGCGCTGTTAAATTGGCGGTCTGTGGGTATTCCCCTGCTACAGCATCTACAGCACAATACGGCCCTAATATTTTTGCCTTACACCGCATGCTCCAGCTTCCTAGGCTAGCACAAGAGAAGTGAGCTACACCATCAAAACTTCCATTCACCAGAACTGGAAGCACTGGTCCAGACTTTCTAAACCACTTTGGCTCCATTTGTAAGGTGCTGTAAGCACAGGCTTGCACCTTGTGACGATGCCGCAGGAAGGCGAAGAGGCCGCAAACCCTGTTGGGAGTAGCCAATGGTACTTGGGATAGATGAGATTTATATATTCTGGTTCTGTTGATTCCAAGGGGATGTGAAGATGGGGACCACGCAACAAGCTGGCCTTGCCTTTAGTTGGGTCAGCCCTTTGCAACATACCACAGAGAAAAGCAGTCTTTTGTGTGATAGCTGTTTTTTCTGTCCGCAGCTCTGCCTGCAACAGCAAGGGCCGAGCCGTGCCCAGTGCTTGGCAGGCGCTGAACTAGCAGTGTCCAGATTCACTCCATGTACAGAACTGGCCCTGAATATTAAGATGGCAGCGCTAAGTGTAGACAGTGGGAACGGTGCCAGAGCAGTAGTCTGGATCTTGAATAGACTTTTCTTTGCAACCTTACTGTACAGCTGTTATTATATTGTTTGCTAATTGATTTTATTTGATTGATGTTAGCTAATTAATTTTTATTAATTAAGTCTCATTTAGTGACTTGTATGGTTAGGCACAGCTATAAACCTCTGCATAGTCCATCTGCAATTAGCACAAATTTTCCCTGCTCAGATTTGCCCCCAGCAGGACGAGGTGCAGGCAGGATGAGGTGCTGCCAATCCCATGGACCCACTGTGCTGGCCCCACAGGGCATGTAAAGGTGGGCCGTCAGGCTGGGGGAGTGGGGGCAAATGCACGGGCTGTAACTGGGACTGTCCACAGACTGCGGGTAACTCCTGTGTCAGTGTGCGTTGCTGTACGTGTTGGATAACCTTGGCCAAGATACAGACTCTATCGTCATTTCTGAGAAAATTACGTCATTAATGTATTGTCTGTGATCGATAGGCCGTGGCCCTGATTCAGCAAGACACTTAAGTATGTGGCTGATATCCATCACACGGTCTGCTACCTTGACGAGTTGCTTTTTTTTTTAAGAACCTGATTGTGCATTTAAAATCGCTTTTGTGCTAAACCGAAGCTTTTGTACCTACAAAGAGCATCAGCTGTGGCCTGACCACAAGGTGCCATGTGCTCACAATATAAATAGCATCTGAAAGCTGGGAGATGCCATCAGGTGGAGAACAAAAAGCTGATGAAAGCCAAGCAAAGGGAGAGACCATTATCAAGAGGTGCATTTGGCCTCTTGTGGTCCTCTTTACCTGCACAGAAGGTTGATGCAGAGACCACAGATCATGGAGTGGAAGGTGTGAATTTGGCTAAATTGCAGTTGGCTGTCCTTAATGCTGGACAAGCACACAGTGTCCAGGAGGCAAGGGGAGAGAGAGGACTTGCTTATGAATGGGCAGAAAAGCGCTTGGTGATTTCTTGCAGTGCATACTGGGGGGAAGTAGAAGCTCTGACTTATTTTCCATGTAGAAATTAAATGAATTCTTAAAAGGCCCAATTTGATTTTTTTTTTCCCTTAACAAATGTTTTTATTCAAAAAACAATCTGTAATTTTGTTTAAAAGTGTTTCTTTTTTTGTTTGAAGGATGAGATAGGAACAGTTGTTAAGCAATTGTACATTAGGCTTGTAGCTGGGTTTCATTTATTTTTAATTCTGTTCGGCTTGGATAGCTTTTAATTAGTTTAATACTTATCCTCTTGTTTCACTAATTGTTATTTATTCCATTCAATTATGTATCTTACAAACATGCATTTCACAGATCTCCTATAATGACCCCTAGAAAGCTGAAGAAATGAAGGCAGAGAGTTTCAAACCACCCTGAGAACAAATTCTAGTGACCACCTTGCATGTTAGGAGCCTGAGCCATAGCGAGCGGCAGGAGAACTGGGATCCTCCAACCACTTAGATGTTTCTGAGAAGTTATTTCTAAACTGTATTTAAGCACTGCAGTAAAGCCCAGTTAAGTAAGTACTTAAGCAGAAGCTTACTTTAAAGCACACCACCAGTCTAGCCCCGACTTGACAAACCATGTGCTGGGAGTTCAGATACTACCCTTAGGCTTAGGGAATGGCTGGAGCCGTTCGCCAGCCGGGAAGCTTTGCCGTAGGTGTGTAGCAAGGAGGGAGAATCTGAGCTTCAGGTGTTGAGCTGCTATCACCTGGAATTATTCTGTTGGCTAGGAGGGAAGTGGTGTGATTTATGCATCCATCAGAGGCACTCAGCAATGGTTTGGGTTTTGTTTATTATTGCGGCACCAAGTGAAGAACCGCAGGGATTCAAGGTCACCTGCCTATGCACAGGCAGCCATGTCTGGCCATGGGCTGCGTCCCTGTGTTATGTTGCAGGGAGACAGAAACTTCCGCAAGCTAGTGAGATTTTGGCAGAGCAGCACCAAGGCTTGGTGGCTGAAGAGTGGTGAACTCCACACTAGGTTGTGCAGACAGCAGAGTTTCAGCCCTGGCATGCTGAGCCCCGGCACGGGGTGGGTGCAGTCCTGCAAGCACAAGCATATGGTTTTTGGGTCCCAGACATATGGTCAGAGCTTGCTCATACATCATGGACCACCTTAGTCCTCCCTTCATACGACTTCCTTGCTGTGACCTGCTTTGGTCAGGGCCTGATCCTGACCTGAGAGGAGTCAATGGAGAGGTCAGCACTGACTCTGCCTTACTCTGCCACAGCCCTTCAAGCCTGGGCCTCTCTGCTGAGCCTCTCCAGGGACCTGCAGTGCTGACAGCACTGCTGCTGTCTGCCAGACACGCTATTTTCCATCCCAGTCTCACACCATCATCATCCCTGCTCAGCAGTCCAGTCTCCCTGGTTACATGACCGAAGAGCTAGGACAGTCGAGGCACAATTTTCCCTCATGTTCATTGATCCTGGATTAGTGCTCAGTGTTTAACATGACAAAAGGCTGTTTGCAAAGTCACGGCAATTAAATTCTGTAATTGTCCTATTTTGTAGAGAAGCTGAGTCTCTGACATTGAAGTGGGTCACAAAAGTAGTCTCTTTTTTAAAGGCAAAGCAGACTTGTTGCAGCTTTGCAGGTGAGATCCATGAGATCCTCGGTGGGAGTGGCCCAGGCAAACCCTCAATAAACAGGGTCGGCCTGGTCTTCATGGCAAGTTGGTGGCCACGTTGTATTCCTCTAGCACAATGCAGCTACTGGAAAAATCTCTGAAATGGCAGAGATAACTGATATTTAGAAACAGATTATAGGGCCCTAGCTGGAAGTTGGTCAGGAAGCTGCAAGATGCTCCTGTACTCCTACAACACAACAGCAACAGGCAGACCACTGACTGCATGTGCTGCTAAAAAGACATCTGTGGCTCTGGTGGATCGTTTCACCCAGGCATGGCGTGTCTTCAGTGCCTTTCGAAGCTGGGACTCAGAGACTTTAATCAGCTTTCCTCTTGCTCCCAGCCATGACCATCCAATTGCTGTGCTTGTAAGGACTAGTGAAAATGTGAGACAGTGGGAGCTGGAGATAGAGCAGTTGTGGAACAGCTTTGTCAGAGCTTGTCTTGAACTAAAACACTTTATGGTCCCAATCTGATCCTGGATTGTGCTCATATGGCAACTACCCGCTGCCCAGCTTTCCACTGCCATGGCAGAGGGAAGAGATCTGCTTAGCATCAAACCCTTCCTTCTTTCCAAAGAAACCGTTTTGTCTGGTGGTGCTAACTGCTGTAAGGGTTAGGGTGCCTAAGAGGCCTAAAGCAGAGCTCATAGCTCTTGAGTTTTGTAGGGTTTGAAGATCTCTCTTCAGTAGCATAAAACCAAATTAAAAAATTAAAACCCATCCTGCCCAGGGCCAGGTGTTCTTGCAGCACCCTGCCACCCCACTGCTCCCCACCCAGCAGAGCCGGTGCAGCTGGGGCACTCTCGGTTCCTCTCATGTGGGAAGGCTCTTAGGTGGTTTTGCAGCCAATCAGCACTTCCCGGGGGGAACCACGCATAGGGAGCTATGGTCATTTTGCTCTTAGCTGGAGGTGAAACCAAGTGATTCAGAGTTTGGAGAGTGATTCAGAGTCAGGCTCTAGAAGAAGGTCCCCTAACTCTGTGTTCAGCTGTATCCAAGGGCATTGAAATTCAAGTTAGTAGTTTTATCTCCGCTGGTTCATCTCCTGAAGCGGTCAGATGTGGTGTCATATATCCTGGGATAGATGGTTTAGTTCAAATGTAGACAAATTTGGGACACTAGCATCCCAGTACCTTGGCTTCTGTACGCCATCTTCCTGTGACTTCAGTGACCTGGAGGTTGAGCACCTAATGATGACGGGTAAGGGCCCCTCCCACAACTGAGTGTAAGTCTAGAAATACACCTTAGTTGACAGTTGAATTTAGAAGCTGAAATCCATCCCCTGCTGCTTTTCATTTATCAGTCACCCCTGGTGAAGCACCAAAGTGTTAAAGCAAAGTGACTCTCCATGGGCTATGGGTGGTTAGGCCACCAGGACGAAGTTTGGACAATGCTGGAAGGAACAAACATGAAGGGCTCGGAGCCTCATGTCACAGCTGGAGATGGCTTGTGCTGACCTTGCTGAGAGCTGTTTGATGCTGTGTGCTGGTGGACAGTGTGTGTGACGTAGCTGGCACCAGCTGTCAGGCAGTTGCAAGCTCAAAACTAGAAAAGCACCGTAGACCAAGGAGGGCTTTTTCAGCCTCTAAGCATCCCCTCCTTCACGGTATGGAGGCACAAGCCAAGACCAGCCAGGAGGGCCTAATTCTGTAGTAAAGAGGAAACACTTTGTCTTTGAGCCTGACAGCCTTCAACGCTTTCACAGTGCTGGAATTTGCCTTGAAAATGGGGAAAAAGAGGATTCCTCTGTGTTAATATTTCCCCAAACTTGGTTCAGCATGCCTACAGTTCGGAATAGATGTGGTTGGTTTTATCTGGTTGAAAGGTTAGGAGAGCCTGGCATGGCTGGACATGAAGTCATGCATTCATGGAGTTTATGAATTCTCCTGTGAATGTATGGAAAACATGTATCATTATTTCAACTCCCAGTGCTGGAAACAGTGCAAATAAATGACTGTGAGTCAGAAGAAGGTGAATCAGTGCAAGTTAGTGCTACTACCAATCGTTTAAGAGCACAGGCGTGACACAGGCAATTATTTGACTAATTACAGCAGACCTTTGAGCATTGAAACCGAGGGTTTTCAAAGGACCCTAGCAGAATTCGGTGCCTAAGTCCTTCTGCTGCTATCAGTGGGAGGAGGGTACATGCTTCCTGGAAGTGCTCAACTTAGCAGAATACCCAAAGCATTTTATTCAGATGTGAAGGGACCAGCATTTCCCCTGGACTTCAGTCCTCCACTCATACTGGAGCCTAGCAGAAAGACTTAAGATGCTCACTGGAGGGTGTGAGTGGGAAAAGCCCTCTGGCCCCAAGAGCATGATGTCTGCCGAGTGGCAGCTCTGTCCCATAGTCCTTGCCAACACCGCTTGGAGAGGACATCTAAATGTGTGAGCAATGGCACTGCCCAGCATAAAATGCAAGAGGGCAGGCAGTTAGTCCCATGTGAGAGGTCAGACAGAATGAGGATGGTTTCTGTTTGCTCCGCTGATGTGTGAAGTGACTCTTGTTTGTCTAGCAGTAAAGCTGCACATTTCTGAATGGCAAGCTGCATGTTGGAAGCGTTCACGCAGACACTGATGCTGCCAGCAGAATGTGCTGCTGTGTCCCCAACAGCAGCAGCAGCTACTGTAAATCTCTGCAGCCCATTGATTTCCACACCTTCTCCCCTTTCTTTCCTGCCTCAGGGAGTGTGCATGGACTGGTGCTGTGGATGTCAGATGGGCAAGAGTTAAATGCAGTTGTGGAGCTGTTGGCTCACCTTTCAAAGCTAGTGGGAGACATGTACCTCTGATCTTGTAAAGGATCCTGTTTTCTTGTTGGCAGCACAGCTTGCTCCAACTAGAATACAAGGGCTGAACCAAGGCCTGGAGTCAGTCTGTCCCCTGCTGTGGTGGTGGCACTGTCACTGTTTTTGTGGTAAGTAGGGCGATTTCAGTGCCAGTCACCTCTCTGAATACAGCCTTGCAAAGACATGTGCAAAGTCATTGATTTTTCTTTAGTTCCGGCATATTTTTCCTCTGTGAGATTGTGGAGTTGGCAGGACAGCCCTGCCTGCAGAGGATTTGTTTCCCCTTGGGCTCCAGCCAGGCAAGACAGGAATCCTAAGTGCTCACTGCTTTTGTGACTCATCTAGAGCAGCAAGCTTGGTGCTTTCTCCTCCGGTTCACCCTCAGCACAGAGATGGCCCAGGGGAATTGTTCGCTTTTTTTTTTCTATTACGTGGATTTAACTAGGGCAGGCAAAGGAGGAATGGAAGCATCTTCATCAGGTGGGTGTGATGGTCATGTCTTGAGGGCCTGGCAAAGGCTGTTGCACGAGACAGCGCGGACAAGCAAGTACCAGAGACGGGAGCGTTACCTGGGATGCTACACTTTCTGCCACCAAGTGCCTTTACGTGGTGAGCCAAGAATCGAGGCAAGGGAGCTGAAGTGATGTAAGGCCACAGTGTAAGCAAGCAGCCAGCTTGGGAAAGTGGTCAGGTTTCCAAACTGCAAGGCTCTCCGGTGTTGCAGGGCCTTCCTATGCTGCTTCTGTTCTCAGGAGCTTTTCAGGCCAGTAGTAACATCTGTGTAGGTTACAGCCCTTGACGAGACCTTTTTTGACAGACTTGTTAAGGTCATGCCTTGAAGCCATGTACAAGTCTAGCATCCTTTGGCAATAAATTATGCATCAGGGAATTGTACTGTGGGAGAACCATCTCCAAAGGCTGACGGAGGGTGCCGGGAGATTGTTGTTGAGCGAGTAATCTCCTGACAGTGAACTAGATGACCCACAGAGGTCCCTTCCAACCCCTACCATTCTGTGATTCTGTGACCCGAGATCCCTGCTCAGGAATCACTTGCTGCCCTAGTAGTAGGCGGGACCATAATGAGGTCCCATGCTGTGTTACACAGAAGGTCAGCCAACACGTCTTCCAAAACCAAGACTCCTCAGTGCTGTCAGGGAATGAAGCCCAGGCCACCCTAGTCTCTCTGGGTCTGCTTGTTTCCCAGTGAGAGACCTGTGCCCAGTTATGCCACCAAATTCCTGCATGGCTCACAGATGCTAACTTGGGATTTCAGTGGCTAGAATGGACCAAGTGGCTTATTTGAAATCCCTACGCACCACTCAGTAATTAAGAACAAGAAAGAGGTTGCTATTAATTAGCTTTTACTGACCCACTTTTGACCCTCCAAATGCTGTTGTGGTGTACTAGGTCTCTGAGAAGTCATGTCATCCTCTCTGGGGAGAGATTTATTTTCATTACTGCTTCTGCGTTAGCCTGGCGCTCTTCGTTACTTTCTCATTAACGTTCTGGCAGATCAGAGCTGCCAGCTGAGGAAATCACATTCACACAGAACATTGTTAGGAAAATACAGCGCTTTCATATGGTACAGTAAGGTCTCAGGCAGCTGCTGCCCATTCATCATGACAAGGCCATGGCTGTTGCAGGTGGGCTGATAGCAGCAAATGATGGTCATGGACGGATGTACTGGATGTGCAGCAGGCTACGTTAAACCATATTGGTTTTGTTCCTCTCTTCACCTGGACTGAGGTGTCCCTTGATTGTCTCATCTGTGTGTTGCTTCTAGTCACTGGAGTTTCTGGGTCCTGCTTTGGTTGGGTTCCCACTGCCTCCCATTGCAGAACAGCCCCTTCTTAGCTCCATGGAAGGATACAGCTGTAACACTGGGGACTAATTAAGGTATGAGCCAGGTTTCTGAAGTCCTGTTTATCAGGATACAACCCTGTGGTGTTTCACCTGGGATGAGAGGGGAGGAATCTAGCGGAGGCTGCCTCACAGATAATTTACCTGAGTAAGGAGCAAGTGGTGACCCTCTGACAGGTAGCCTTAAAAATAAATTCCAACCACTGTTTATCAAAAGAAAGGTCAGCACCAAGAAATCACATTGTGTTGCTGCTCTGTGGCCCACCTGTGGTATCTAAATTAGGAGAGGATCTTCGGTTACTACTACGCTTGTATGGTGTTGCAGAAGTTTGTTTGGCTGTTTTCTGTGCTGTGGTCCTGCTAGGAGAACAACAGTGCTAACAAGGAACAACGGTATGGTGTTTATTGCGAGTCCCGAGCTGCAGGTCACAGAGACCTTCTGCTCCACTGAAGGGGTGACCCTCACAGCCTGTTCTGCAGAGGGATAAAATGAATCATTTCTAGTCGATTGCTGGGAGTCGGTGAATGAGTCAGTGGACAAGTCAAGAGCCCAGGTCTCCTGGCTCCCAGGGCTGTCTGATATACTCAGCTCTAGACTTGGCAGAGCAGAGCACATTGCTGGAGTCACCTGGAAGTGGTGTGACAGACAAAGAAGTGTGGCCTGCTTCTCTCTTGCAGCTACTTCAGGATCCCACAAATTGTTGTCTATAAGTGATTCATTTCTTTATACGTGCTGCAAATGAGACATGTATCAGGGTTACAGCAGTCTGTTGCAAAGTTACGTTGAGTTTCGTTGAAAGCCTAAGGCCCTGGATCAAGGGATTGTCTGTTTTTAAAAGCACATTGCAGTTGCCGAAAGAACTTGCTAAATGCAGTCCTTGAAGGCTTCAAGATTCAAAGGGAAATAAAGAGAAACAAAAACATATTGAAAAAGAAAAAAAGAAACCAACCATTGCTTTTATATTTCTTGCGTATGCATGTGGAATGTTTGGGACTGTTAGTAATACTACTGGTAGAAACTGCTCTATGAATTTGTGAATGGGTTGTGTCAGTGGCTGGTTAGATTAATCATGGTAGATCTGGCTCACTCAGTGGCCTTGGGATATGGTATATATGGGATATCAATGACCTGGATGAAGAGTTAGAGTGTACCGTCAGCAAGTTTGCTGACAACACAAAACTGAGAGGAGTGGTGGATACACTAGCAGGCTGTGCTGCCATTCAGCGAGACCTGGACAGGCTGGAAAGTTGGGAAGAGAGGAACCTGATGAGGTTCAATAAGGGCAGGTGCAGGGTCGTGCACCTGGGGAGGAACAACCCCATGCACCAATACAGGCTTGGGGCAGACCTGCTGGAGAGCAACTCTGTGGAGAGGGACCTGGGAGTGCCGGTGGACGACAGGTTCACCATGAGCCAGCAGTGTGCCCTGGCTGCCAAGAAGGCCAATGGGATCCTGGGGTGCATCAAGAGGACTGTGGCCAGCAGGTCGAGGGAGGTTCTTCTGCCCCTCTACTCTGCCCTAGTGAGGCCTCATCTGGAGTACTCTGTCCAGTTCTGGGCTTCCCAGTTCAAGAAAGATGAAGAGCTACTGCAGAGAGTCCAGCAGAGGGCTACGAGGATGGTGAGGGGACTGGAGCATCCCTCCTACAAGGAGAGGCTGAGGGAGCTGGGCTTGTTCAGCCTGGAGAAGAGAAGGCTGCGAGGGGACCTTAGAAATGCCTCCAAATATCTGCAGGG
>Ga0065711_1009417_pt1 | contig 11980 bp, 15 predicted proteins | sample Hoacrofraction12_FD_59098 | JGI IMG/M metagenome (GOLD analysis project Ga0065711, IMG submission 59098) | Hoatzin crop microbial communities from Cojedes, Venezuela - Epithelial fraction 12 v2 (version 2) | ecosystem: Host-associated > Birds > Digestive system > Esophagus > Crop | place... | reverse complement strand
CCCCAGCCCGAACGCGGCCACGCGTCTCCGCCGGCAGCACTCACCATCTCGTCGAGGGCGTAGCGCAGCAGCCCGTGCTCGTAGAGGATGAAGAACCGACGCTGCCATTTCTGCAAGAGAAGACAGCGAGGTGGGTCATGGCAGCGCCCACCAGCCCCCGGGCCTTGCCGGGGACACCGGAGCTGTGCCCCACAAAGCTGGGGCAGACAACAGGCCCTGGAACCCCTTCGTGGCAGGGGACTGGTGACAACAGGGCACATGTCCAGGTCTCACCAAGCACTGGACCGCAGCTGCCAAAAAAGCAGGGGGGACCCCCCAGCACCGCGGGAACCATTCCTGAAGGGCGGTGAATGCTGCAGAAGGACTTCTGCTGAGCCTCTCGCCCCAAACCGAGCTGTCTGGGGTGCCGTGGGCTTTCCAAAGCAAGGTCCTGCCAGAGGGCTGCTCGCACCGGCCACATCGCTCAATGCCCATTTACCGCCCGGCTTCGTGGGCACCCCAGAAGAGGCTGTTTCAGGGTTGCTTCCCCACCCTGCTCCTCTCTGGATCCACACAGACCCCAGGCTGGACTGGATTAGCTATACAGGAGACAAAAGACTCCAGCTATAGGCTGGAACCAGGACTTCCCTCCTCCTCCTCTCCTGAGGGACACCCACAAGCCCCATCACTGCTCTCCAAGAGACCCAAGCCCTGCAGGACACCAGAAGGATCCTCCAACTAAGCACTCTCAGCCCTCAGCATCATCCTGCGTGGTCCGTTCCAGCAGCCGGTGCTGCAGGGTGACAGGGTGTCATGGCAGACATCCTCCAGCAGTGGATTTGGACAGTGGCTGCACCCCGGGGGTGGCACTGCCTAGGAGGTCCTGCCTCCCCCGGCACCACGCTGGCACTGCTGCTTCTGCAGCCACACAGCAAACCAGATTGGAGAACTGATCTGGCTGGAAAACTGCCTTTTTTTTTTTTCTTTTTTTTTTTTTTTTATGTGCCAGGTTGTTTTCAGCCAAGAGCAAAAACTGGTTGAGCAGGCTGAAATAAAAAAGGTCCTAGATTCATAGCCCCAGTGCAGCAATTCTTATCTCACTTTTCTTAGCCCTTCGGGTAAAGTCCAAGGTGCTCAGGGACAAGCAAATCTATCGAGGACCCTGTGGACCTCCGCACGCCCCAGCTTAGCAGGCAGCCTCCGCTCCAGGGGGGACCAGAGTCCCATGTCCCCACCATGTCGGGCCAGCAAGCCTGCCACGAGCTGTGACTCCAAATAATGACCTGTATACCCCAGGCTGAACTTGGAACCCAGTCCTTGTTCACTCTAGAGATTTTTTTTTTTCCCACTAGTAGCAGCTCTGAGAGCGTTTTGGCTGCGTGACAGAGGGTTCACGGACCATTGCCATCCCTCCCACGCACCAGACAGCCCTGTCCTGGCGGCCTCGGCAGCAAGCTCCCTGGAAAAGCAGCTTGGCGACAGGCTGGGAGTCCTCGTCGCAAGCCGGTGGTGAAAGGGCATCAGCCTGGCCACGTCCTTCTGGGCCTCTCACCCCTCAGGGCAGGAAAATGGGGGAATCGCTTCTCAGCCCCTTCCTCGCTGCAGGACCTGCCTGACCCACGGGATGGGATGCAGCTTCCCTCCAGAACTCTGGGCATGCCCCTGATGAGCTGCAGAAAATAAACTACTTGTTTCCAAGCACCAAAGGGAATCTGGGTGCTTTGCTGATGGTCCCAGCACAGCTCAGAGCCGCACAGCCCACAGCCCACGAGCCTTCCCATCAGCGTGGCATGTGTCAGGCCAACCAGACCCCAACCAGAGCAGCATCAAGGGATCAGAAAGCAACAGCAGCAAGCAATAAAACTGCACGGACCGAGCCTGGCCAGCACCCGTAGCACCCCAGCCTGCTGCCCAGCACAGCAGACCTTGCATCCCAGAGAAGGCAGTCCAGCCCCGCTCCAGGAACCACCTCCCATCTTCCCAGTTTGCAGAAGGGGATGCGTGCACGGAGGTGCCTGTGGCACTGCCGCGGCCGCAGCTTCTTCCGTGGACGGGGACAGGCCCTCGCCACTCCTCCCGCCACCCCCACCCACGTCACGGGGAGAGGGCGTCTCCGCTTCGCTTACCCGGGAGCGATGGACGGGGTTGTCAAAGTCCGTTCCTTCCGGGGCCAGCAGCAGCCAGCCACCATAAATGGGTTTGGCCTGCAAAGAAACAGCGGAGAAACACGTCAGACGCCGAGGAAACCGGCTCACCGTGGACAAGCGCTGCACAGGTTGCCCAGAGAGGTTATCGATTCTCCTTCTCCGGAGGTATTCAAGACCCATCTGGATTCGGTCCTGTGCAGCCTGCTGTAGGAGACCCTGCTTCAGCAGGGGGTTGGACTGGGTGACCCACAGAGGTCCCTTCCAAGCCTGAATATTCTGTGATTCTGCGAGGGGATCGATGGTCAGGGACCAGGGGAAACCGCATCAGTCCCAGTCCAAAGGCGGCTGCACAGGTCCGAGCTCCTGCACTCAGAACATCAGCCCTGCAGCGTGGGGAACACGATGCCTGATGGCAGCCCGTGGTGTCATATACACTGTGTGCAAACGGGACTGAGACGAGGCCTCAGGAGGAGGTAAAACCCTGGCCACAAACACCAGACTCAGCTGCCTCCGCACGGCATCGCGCCGGGAGCGCCAACCAACCTCCTGGGTACCGCCAAGCTGCAGGGCACGTCCTCGCTGACAGCGCTTCCCCTCGCCATCGGCAGCGTGCTGCTGCTCCAAAGCGAAAACCCACTCCAAAGGAGAGCTCCATGTTTTCCTTTTGTTAATTAAGAGAGGAAAAACTACCCGGTGCTGGCACTTCTCCAGCTCGGAGCTGCTTCCCGTGCCGTGCAGGTCCAACAGCCGCTTCCCCGCAGGGGTGGCCCCTGCCAGCCCCCTCCTCCCCGGCAGCGGCTTCCAGCAGCCCCCGGCCGAGCACGCAGGAAGGTCAGGGCCGGGAGGAGGGAGAACAGCTCAGCCAGCCAGCCAGGAAGAGAAAGGGAAAGAATACCCGGAAAGAAATGCCTTACAGCACTGCCGCTTATCAACGAGGAAAGAAAAATATCCAGGCTCTTTGCACCGGTGGTTTGGGCGCAGAAGTGGCCGGTGGGAAGCTGACCCGCGTCACGGCGAGCGGTGGGATGGGCACCGGGCATGTCCTCCCCCGCAAAGTCCTACGGGCACCGCTCCTGCTGTCAAGCTATTAGCCAACCCCATTCCCGGCAAGCGCTGAGGCCAAATCCTGGCGCAAGAGCAGTGAGGCATTGCCACACCGCCAAGGCGGAGGTGCCGGGACAGGGAGGGAGGGAGGAAGCCCAGGACAGACCCACCTTCAGGAGCCCCTGGCTCCGGAGACGCTGCTTTCCACCATGAAACCTCCACGCACGCCCAGCCCAGCCATACAGCAACAAGGACACACGTTCCCCGTACAGCAACAAGGACACACGTTCCCCGCTGCTCTTGAAATTATTTGGTTAATCTTGTTGCTTTCATTCTTTTTCTTCCTTTTTTTTTTTTCTCCTTAAAACTTAAAACTGTTTCCAATTCAGCACCTCCCCTAGATTCCTCCTGCCAGTTTCTGTGGTTTTGTAATGTCAAAAAAAAAAAAAAGTTTCCCCTCTGGAAAAATCCCTGCAAACAATAGAAGAAACTGCCTATGCACCAAAAACTGTCAAATGCATGAAGCACTGAGTAAGCAAACTGGAAACAAGCTGGAGGAGCCCTTCTACTGTTTATAAAGTGAAAAGAAATCACAAAACCTCTTATCCCCCCACCACAACGTGATGTATCAGCTCTAGGTGTTGTTCTCCCAGCAGCTGGGAAAACATGATTTGAGAAGACTTTCCTTCCTTCCTTCCTTCCCCTTCCCTTCAAAGGGGGTTGGAAACAATGACAAAGAAGTGCTGGGACCAGGATCCAGCTTGGGGGAGCTGCTTCCCTCCCTCCCGGGGCACCCCTGCACCCGTCTGTTCCCACCACCAGCACGAGACTCACCCACGCCTTGCTGGCACGGGTGGGCACGCCGCAGCCCCCAGCCCTCCCTGGCTTCGGCAAGGAGCCCCTCGCCCCCCATCCCATCCACCCACCCTGCTCACCTGGGTGCTCTGCTCGCCCATGGCCCCCCAGCCGCCGCGGCACCCACTGCGCGCCCGTCCCGCGTCCCGCCACGCCCCGCGCCCGCACCCATGGGCGCCCGTGACGCACCCCTGCCCACGCGAGGGGAGGACTTTGGAGCAGGGGCTCCCACTGCTCCCCACCGTGCCAGGCGTGCCGCTCCAAACTGCATCCCCAAAATTTTTCTTCTGTTTTACAGGGGGGAAAGCAAAATGGTGATGAAATAACGAAGGATGACCCACCGGAGAGTCGGGAAGCGCCTTCAGCAGGTCACTGCGGCAGGGAAGGGGGGGTCCCCAAACTCCCACAAGAGGCACTCGCAGCGAGCCCTGAGCAACCAGCTCCGGCGCTCGAGGAGACATTGGGAGAAGCCACCACCACCCAGGAAGGAGGAAGAGGATGGCAGCGACAGCAGGACGTGGCATCCCCAGCGCCCGGATTCGCAAGCTGAGCTGCTTGCAGGGCTCGGCCCTCCACCGTCCCCCAATTTTCCCCTCCATGCCCCAGCAGAGCCCACGGGCACGGCCAAACACTCAACCCAGCAAAGCCCCACCAGGAAAACCTCTCATGGCCCCTGGCCCCACGCAGCCCCCCGTCCGACAGGCAGCGGGCAAGCCCGAGTGCCACACCAGGGATGAAGCAACCACAAAATCCAGCCAGGGGACAGCATCGCCAGGGTCAGCAGCGAGCAGCCCTAACCCAGGATTCCGGGTGTGAAGCCCTGCCTGACCTCAGCCTGCCTCATGCCCTGCCCCAGACATTATTTTGCGCTCAACCGCTCCAGTTTTGGCTCAGCAGACCAAGCACCTGAAATACATGACCTTAACACAGAGAGCACCATCGTTTCTTTACCAGCATCACAAAACAGCACCAGCGGGCTATACTTACTTCAGCAGAAGCATCCAATTTCAGATATTGAAACCGAAATAGCTGAAAGGTATGAATTAGAGCCAGCCAGCGTGGGCAGCCCGGTTCCACCCACCAACAGATGAACACACAGCAGCGCTTTTTAAAGCCAAACCAAGGCAAGCTAGTGCTAAAACCAAGCAACTGCCCAGAGACGGACAAGCCTAAATAAAAGGGCTATGAGTCCGCACGCAAAGTGCCTGAAATAAACCCATCACACCTGCATTGGAACAGTCCTGCTGAAACAAGGTTTAAAATAACCCTGCTCGATGCCGCTGCGGGAGGCAGGTCCAGGGAAGCGTCACCGCGCCGCGATGGAGCCGGAGCCACACGACGCTCTGCACCAGCTCGGCTTCCTCCGGAGAGCTGGAGGAAAATGCAACGCCCAGCACCGAGCAAGAGCTCAGAGTGCAAACTTCCCCGGTCCAAGCAGATCCGTCCAACCTCACGTTAAGGGACGGCGTTAGAGCAGCCCCAGGGCTCTCAGGTGATGCAGAGTCCCCGTTCGTCTCCCGCGAGCTACGGCGACTTCCGAAGGGCAGCTCCGGGCAGCTTCCCCGCAGGCAGCAGCCAGGCGGGATGCTCGGGCGCCGAGTGGCTTTGCTTTTCTCCAGGAGGGACCTGGTCGAAGGGCGAGCCGCACCACGACACGGAGCGGAGAGGAGGGCAGCTGCCGGCAGCGCGATGCATCCACGTCTGGGGTGGGGTGAGGTGGGGCGACGCTCCCAGGGCAGGCAGGAAGAGGAGAGCCGGTTCCTCCGGCACGGCTCGCGGTGACAAAGCCACCCATCCGCCATGACCTCGGCCGGGAGGTGCCGGAGCTGCCGCCTCACCACCGCGGGAGAGATCTGCAGGCACTTCACCACCCAAAAAAAGGGGAGATGTAGCCACAGTGCCTTCCAGGGACACCACCGCGCGGGACGAGGGTTGGACTAGATGACCCACAGAGGTCCCTTCCAACCCCTACCATTCTGTGATTCTGTGACGAGTGGCCGGGTCGGAGCCCCACGGCACCCGGTTGGGTCTCGTCCCGTGGGACCGGCGGACGCTGACTCAGGCAGAAACGCAGCCGCGTCACCGCGCCGCTTCCCGTCGCACCTCTGGGAACGCCCAGGCATCCCATCTCACCTCTGCCCAGCTCCAGGGCCCATCGCCAGAGCCGTGCTGTGGGTTCTCCGCAGCCCCTCACCCGCCCCTCGGGTCACTGCATCCATTCCCGCACCCATCGACGGGGAGGACGCTGCCTCCCACCCAGGGCCGGCGCTGGCAGCTCGGCGGGTGGGAGGAAGCGGAGAAGGAAGTGGCCCCAGCTCGGTTTACACGAAGCTGTCAAGCTGCCGTGCTGATGCTGCCCAGGCACGGACAAAGCACCGAGCTCCACCAGCACCGGGAACACGATTCCCAGCAGCAGGGAGACAGGGCTCGAAGGACGTGCAGAGCCACCCAGCACCCACCAACGCCCAGCGTGATGTGGGACCCCCTGCGCATCCCCAGGGCTGCAGGGCAGAGGGGGCACAGCCACCCACTTCCCGCAGGCAGGACAGGCGACGGGAGCCTGAGCACCCATGGAGCACCCTGCCACAGAGCTGGCGGTGGGCTGGACACCAACCAGCACGCCCGTCGGACAGGCTTTCGTGCCTGCAGCGTCTGTCAGCGGTACCTTCACCTCCTCCCTCTCCCACACAAACCAGCCAGCCAAGCAGGGTGCTCAGCAGCACCCAGCAGAGCTCATCGCACAGGGTGGAACAGGGGAGCTTTGCTGACAGCCACATCTCCTCTTCGGGTCCGGACTCGGCCCCGCGGTGGAGCAACCACGTCCCCATCGGGGTGCCGGGACGCCCAGGCGGGCTGGGGATGTCCCCCCCACCACCACCCATCCCACCGCGCTCCGAGGGAAGTCTGAATCCATCGCTGGGAGAGGCTCCTGGCTCCGAGCGCGTGGCGGGAGGGATAATCTGTTTAGGCTGCCGGCAGACGTCATCAGCCTGTCTCGGGTGGAGGCTGGGCTTGTTTTGTTCAGGCTTGGCAAATGAGCGGGAAGGGGAAACAAAAAAAAAACCCAATAAAAAAAAAGAATGGACCACGGCAGCGGAGCTTTAGCCTCTGCCTCCAAGGCTGAACGCGGAGAGCCCCGTGCACCAGGGACGCTGTGCCGGGGCTTCCAGCAGCCCTGCGAGAAAACAACGGCCCCAGCCTGGCCAAGGCTGCGGGTGACCCCATGGTGACTCCCGTCCCGCCACCCTTCTGGGTTTAGTCCCAGCGTTCAGCAAAGGGGCCGCTCCGCAAGCAGCGACAGCAGCGCCTGCCGCTCCCTGTGTGCATCTCTGGGTGCTCAGTGACAGGGTGACAGCTCGCAGCCAGACCCCAGAGCAGGGACAACACCGTCGCCATCTCCCAGCACCAACTCCCAAACTGCTCAGGGCTCCCCGAAGGCAGGGACCCACTTCTGGCAGAGCTCAAGGGGAAAGTCACCACGAGCGCTGTGGTTGCAACCTCAGAAGAGGAAACCTGTGTGGTTTCAGCTCCGCTCTGCTCTCGGTTTTTGCACACCTTGGAGCCCGAGAGAACGCTGCTGATGGGCGAGTCAGAGCCACGGTCACCCAGCAGGAATGGGGAAGGTGACACGGTGTTCGGGGTGGGAATAGGATGTGACACTCAAGCAGGTTTCCCTGCCCACTGCATGGCTTCTAGGAACCGAGAGACTGGCACCGCTTCGCATTCCGCACGCTCCCAGTGGGATTGCCACGATCCCAGCCGGCGGGATGCTCTGCAAACACCGCTGTGCAACCCCGCGCTCCGGCCGCAGTCCCCAGGGCTGGGGACACAGCCCGGCCTCGGCTGTTGAGCTGCTCACGCTCGGTTTCCCTGCCCATACAGTATCGCCCGTCTGCTCCCCGTCACCTGGCGACGGCGCGGGGCCAAACCCCAGCGCGGGAGGCTGCTGTGCTGCTGGTGGGCACCCACAGCCGCTCCCGGAGTGGAAACACCCTGCGAGCCCCCAGCTCAGCATCGTGGCAGCTCCTTGCTGATCCCAGGTTCGCTCCAAGCTCAGCTTTCTCCAGCCCGAGAGCCAGGCAGCTCCTGGGCGTGTGGGGACAGCCCCCTGCGCACCCACCTCCCGCAAAACCACATTCGCACAGCGCGGGTACGGGCGTGAGCCGGCCGCTGCCACCGAAGCTGCAAATCGTCCAGGCTTTTGCCACATCTCATGGCACAGGAAAAGGCCAAACCAGACCGGACAGACCTGACCTGGGGCGTGAGGTGCACGAGGTGCCGCGGGCGGCTGACGGGCACCGTGCACGGCACAGCCCCCCCGGCCACCCCAGCGGCCCCGACGCAGCCGCTGGCAAACCCCGGGGAACAGAGCTGCCCGGGCAGCTTGCGGCGGGGGCAGCGGGAGCGACTGGCCGGCCAGAGGAACGCGAAGGGGAGAGGTTGGATTCGCCCTTCGTGCAAACAGCCAGGCTCCTTCTGCAAACACCCCGGCCCCGGGGCTGCGCTCGGGTCCCAGAGCTGCCACCGGCTCGGGCAGTCGGAGCAGGAGCTGGCAGAGGCCGGCTGCAGCGCCAACGGGCATTTCATCAGGTGGCAGCAAAATGGACGTGGGAAGGAACGGGCTTTGCAACCCCAGCTCCCCCTCCTCGAGCGGCCCCGAAGCCCGGCGTGCCCGGCAGCGAGCAGGCGTATCCAACCACCTCCCGCATCGGGGCTTCCTCCGTGCCGGGGAGAAGCCGCAACGTCTCTCCGGAGTGCTGGAGAGGGGATTTATCCCTTCCTCGGGTGCCAGAGCAGATAAGGTTCGGCGCCAGGCAAAAAACCAGCAGCAAATCAGCACGCCAAGGGGACAGTTCTCCAGCACCCAAACGCACCCCCATGCCCTCGGGCCACGCGGAGGGTCAAGCACACCCCAAGGTGACCTCGGGACCCAACCTCACGGCTCTCCCGCTGCCTGCACGCCGCTCTCCGAGGGTGGGATGCTGCGACCCTGCCCTGCCCCAGCCCCTCTGGCTGTGCCCCCCACGGCCCTGCCCGCTGCAGCCGCCAGCGGAGGCGGCTTTGACATTTGCAGAGAATCCCCCCCTGTTCAGTCCTAATAATTAGTCAAGCACAGGCGGATTTTTGCAGCATGATACAAGCAGCCAGGCACAGGGAACGCGAGCACGGGGGCTGCTTTCCAGTAAAGAGGGGGCTTTTCCTTCCCGAAGGAGCGGGGAGAGGGGGTGGAGGCGAAAGCGTGCCCGGGACATGATCCCTCACCCTGCTGCCCTTCGGACAACGCACAGAGCCAGGACAGGACCCCAGGGCATCGCAGCCCCATCGACGCAACGCCCCGGAGCAAAGCCAAGCCCACGACCCAACGCTGACGCTCTCTGGCCTCGGGGCTGCTGGCGGCCGGCTGTTTGGTGTCCAGAACAGCAGGAAAGTGATAATATCCGACAGAGGAGAGATGGAAATAACCACCCCCCCACCGCTGGGTAGGGGTGTCATGGGCCGGGGCAGGAGGAGGCACTGGGAAAAGTCTGCGAGCTCCATTTTCTAACTGGGTGGTCCTCTGGGCATCCATGCCACGGTCTCAAGAAAAAAACAAAACAAAAGGAAAAAAGGAAAAAAAAAAAAAAAAAAAGGAAAAAAAAGGCACCGGTAGCTGGAAAGACGTCCTCAAATTCCTCTATCTGTGCCAGTCCCCATGTCCCCAGAGAGCACATGCATGGAGAAAATTAAAAGAAACTGCTTTACACTCTGCTCTTCTTCCAATTCAGGCCGAGCGTAATTTTGAGGTTAATTCCCAGCCCGTTCCTGTCGTGGGGGACTTCAGCTCCCTTACGAACCGAAGGCACGTCCGCGCTGGCATGGCTCGGTCCAGGCCAGCCGGCGTGGAGAGCGGGGACCCCGCGGGGACACCCCCACAGCCCTGCAGAGTCCTCGGGCAGAGGGTCCCACCGGCTGGCTCGGCTTTGTCCCGGAGATGGACGAGGGTCCTCGGGAACCGTCCATCCTCCCGCGGCAGGCTCTGGGAAGGCTGACCTCCACACGAGGCAGGCAGGAGGTTACCGGGAACTGCGCGGTGTCGGTGCAGGCACGCCTTGCCAGGAAAGAGGGAATTCCCACGAGAACGGAATTTCTCCCTTGCTGGGAAAGGGGCAGCGCAAGGGGAGGAGCAGCCGGGACAGAGCCATCGACAGCACCGTGTCCGCCGGGGACCACGGGCCAGACCCTGCGGCCACCCATGCCGGGGCTCGGCTTCGTCGGGGCAGACCCACAGCGACAGGATTCCCAAAGCGGGGAGGAGACGCAGCGACTGACCCGGTTTTTCCCATGCCATGCGGGCACCCCAAAAGGTCAAGTGCAGGCTGGGGGGGGTCAAGGACATGTCACCTTCTGCCTGGGGGGGGTGGCCAAGGCTCCATGGGGCAGTGGGACCCCACGCAGCCACCCCAAGCCACACCGACCCCCGGCCGGCAGCACAGCCACGCACAAAAACAACTCGTGAACGCAGCGCTCCCGGGATTAGGGACTTAGCGGCCACGCAGCCCTTTGAAGTTGGAAGCGCTAAGTCCGATTATTATTAGAGAGCTCCAGCTCATTAATCCTGATGTTTGGGGCCGGATTCCCCCCTCCCAGCCCCCTTCCTAACTCAGTGCCCAAGTGCAACGCGAATCCACTACTATCACTAAATATTTGTGACTCTTTGCCAACGCGCACCAGTCCCTGCCCCGAGAGGCTCCGGAGCACCCTGGGAAGCAGCAGGGACGGCTCCCAGCACCCACGCAGGTATTTTTATATAATAAAAATCCAAAAAAAGACACGAGTGCGTAAGTGTGAAGTACCTTCACCTTTCCTGCAAGCCAAGTAGAAAGGTCAGATGACTCAAAAGGACTTTTCTAGCCTGACTCTAGGTAATCACNAACACGATCCCCGTCCANGGGGCGAGCGGGACANGCTGAGCGCAGGGCCCCCANGCTGCGCCCTGGGGTCCCCCCCACCCAAACCAAAAGGGAAAAAAANCCCCATCCAGCGCTGTTAAATGAACCGTTATTCCTGGGTGTGCTTCGGAAGGAGCACACCCCCACACCCAGCCAGGTTCCTCGCTGCGGTGCGGAGCCTCCTCCTCCTCCTCCAAGGGGCACGAATTCGGAGGGGGGGTGGACAGGGTGCTGGGCTGGCCGCAGCCGGGGGCTTCTTGGCCCCGGGGGGCTGCACGGCGAGGCGGGAGGGCGTCCGCATGCATCCCACGCTACCAGAGCCACCATCTTATCTGGGAATCGGGATTACTTCACCCCAGCTGCAAAGGGAGAAGCCGAACAGGACCGCGCCGTTATCCCAACCGGAGCCCCCACGCAGGGTCCGGATCCGGCCACGGGGCCAACCCCATCCCCGCGGGATCCGGCCATGGTGGCAGCCCCCCAGGGCCACCCGCCACCCCAACAGGAACAAAGCCAACGAAAGGCTGCCCCAAAGACGGCTCCGAGTCCCCGGGGAGGGCGGCGAGGGCAGGCAGGCGCTACGGGGGACAGCGCGCGACGCGTTGAACCCCCCAATAAAAATCACAACGCCTTGCACCCGGACGGCGGCGAAACCCCGGGCAGGGCAGCGGGACGGGGCCAGCCGGGAGCGGGGGGCTCTTTCCGAGCCCCCCTCCGGGACGGCTCCTTTGTCTGGGCACGGCCGCGACGCTCCCCGCCACCCGCCCCTTCCCGCACACACCACGGCATTTTTTCCAGTTACATTTTTTCCATATTAGCCCTCAAGATTTCATTATGCCCCCCCCCCAGAGCCCCCAGCAATATGTCTGATCTCATTGCCATAATAGGATCGGGAGCCGGGACGTCAGCCCCGGCCCCCGAAAGGTGCGGAGGGAGGGAGGGTGGCCCTGCTCCCCAACACCACGGCCCCCCCATGCTCCCCAGGCCTATATCAGGCCTGGGAGGAAGAGGAGGAGGAGGAGGAAG
>Ga0065711_1048115_pt1 | contig 11981 bp, 15 predicted proteins | sample Hoacrofraction12_FD_59098 | JGI IMG/M metagenome (GOLD analysis project Ga0065711, IMG submission 59098) | Hoatzin crop microbial communities from Cojedes, Venezuela - Epithelial fraction 12 v2 (version 2) | ecosystem: Host-associated > Birds > Digestive system > Esophagus > Crop | place... | reverse complement strand
CCTTTTCTCTCTTTTTTTTTTTTTTTTTTTCTTGCAGACCTTTTTTTGTGTGTGTGTCTTTTTCTTACAGGGCTGTACTGTTTCAGATTTGAGGTTCCTATAGGTTCAGTTTCCATTTGTCAATATGGGACCACTCCTCGGTGTGTTTTACAGAAGCCCTTGGGCAGAGCACTAATAAATCCCCTGGAGGAAGTGCCTCTGCTTGCCTGGCTGGTGGTTAACAAGCGCCAACACTTCCATGCACCAGTACCTGCCCAGAATCCCGCAGAGGCAGCGATTGCTGCAACTTAGGCAATGGGGAAACAAGTGGGACAGAAGCAGGGGGAAATTATTCAGCAGTATGTGACTGTTTTTTTTGCATTTTGGGGACATTTAGCTAACAGCAGCTGTAGGTTTTAGTGGCTTTTCAGGGATTTTTGATCTGTGCAGTTGGTACATTTTATGGAAGACCAGAGTGCAGGGTGAGTTTACCTGCCTAGGTAACAAAAAAATTATCAGATCTGTGAACGGATGCAAATCAGGCTGTTTTGTCTGTTAAATCTGTATCGACCCGACTGGAGCTGTGCCAGAGAGGAGCCTGGACTCTCCACAGATGGGGTGTCTGTGGGCGTGCATTTTGCCTTGCTCTGAACTTCTTGCGTGTGCAGATCGCTGTGGTTGGTGGTGCGACTCTTGAAGAACTGTTACCCAGATGCCTGAGCGTGTTGTGTTTCTGCCAGGGAGTTTGTCAGAGAAAAGAAATACAAGACAGAAGCAGAAGCGTTTGGCTGGAGCTTTGTCTTTGAGGATTTCATATCCGAAGAGCTGAAAAAAAAAGTCACCCAAAAACTGGAGGTAATTCTAAATCCCACGGGGATGAGTTTCAGTGATGATGATGGAGTTGCCATTTCTGATCCCTGCCTGACCTTTCTGGTTTGAGTAACAAAAAAAGCCAGGAGAGGATTCCTTGCCAGTATTGCTTTGCCACTGAGTAGCAGCTGCCTCTCAGTGCAGAGCCTAGCCATTCTCTGTGGTTTTCCTCTGATCTTGGGTCGTTTTGTTTTGTAAATGAACAGCAGGGTTGAGCCTGGGTTGATATATGGCCCATCTCTGTTTGCATCCTCTCCCAGCACTGTCAGACTGGACTCATGGGATGCTCCAGTGAGCGGGGAGAGAGCAAAGCACGTTTCAAAGGACTTTACTACTTAAATCTTAAAATAGAAAAACAAACCAGCGTGGACTTCGTGACCTTTTAAAAGCAGACGCCTCTCCTCTGTTGGAAAGCACCATCAAAATGCCTTTGATAACCCAGATCGAACTGCAGCGTTTAACCATTTCCAGAATCACAGAATCATTCAGGTTGGAAAAGACCCTTAAGATCATCGAGTCCAACCTAACCTACCACAGACTAACAAGCCGCTCTCCTTTACTTATGCACGCTGCTGTAGGAGGATGGCGTCAGGGGGTGTTGCCAGTACAGCTTTAATCTGGTGTCATTTCTTTTCCCAGTCTGCCCCATGGTGGCTGCCCATCGAGAAGGCTTTTTGGCGACAGGTGAGCAAAAACCAGATGTGGTGAGTCCTCTCCATGCTGGGAGCGTGCACATGTTAGCGTGTGCTGAACCTTATTGACCAAAAACAGGGGGAAAAAAGGCACCTCTGCTTACTGCACATTCCCTGCATTGGTTTGTTTTGTCCTTTATTCCATTTTTTAACTGAAAAGTTTATAAAATCAATTAAAATCTGTTCAATGTGATTTTTCCCAGCCCTCAGGTCCTGGCTCCAGCATAAAGGACAGGCTGGATTACCCGGTGCTGCACGTGAGCTGGAATGACGCGCAGGCGTTCTGCGCCTGGACAGGGAAGAGGCTCCCAGCAGAGGAGGAGTGGGAATTTGCTGCCAGGGGAGGACTGGAGCGTACGTACCTCAAGCTCTGATCTTTTTGCAAACCGAAGTATCGAGTAATGTTAGTTCTGCCAGATCTAAACCTCCATCCAGGGATGTTTTCAGAGGTTAATCTGGGGGGCTGAACCACCACTTTTGGCCTGGGAGTCGAATTAATAATAATAATATAGGAAGAAGAAGTGGCTTATCTATGGTCTTAATGTATCTTCCTAAACAAAGCACTTCTGCCATTTCATGGGTTTGGGGCAAGGAGCAGACCCTCGTCCCCCCCCCATTGACGCTGATATAAAGCAGCCGCAGGGATCGCCGGGGGGACCGCGGGACCCACTGGTGCGAGCGATGGTTCGTAAATGGGAAGCTGTTGCTGATTCGCGTCTCTCCTCGCCTGCTTGGCAGCGTCTGTAGGGATTAGACCGAGCCCTCTCGGTGTCCTGAGCTGAGCAGAAAATGACGATCATAAAAGCCTGGTCAAAAAGGCAAATCCAGAGGCTGGAATGATGCAGGGCTAACGAGTCTCTCTTCCTCTTTGGCAGAAAGGGTGTATCCCTGGGGAAACAAGTTTCAGCCGAACCGTACAAATCTCTGGCAGGTGAGGTCTTAAAAATTGTTCCATCTATGCTGAGCTCTTCTGAGGGTGGTGGTGAACTGGACCACGGAGCGTGTGTGGCTGCCTCAAGCAGGCGGCATGGTCCTGGGAAGCAATGCAGGCTTACCTGCACGGTACCGAAATTCAGCTCCTGGTGCGTTATCCGGAATAGCCTTAGAGGGAGCAGCCTCAGCCCAGCTCCCCTGGGAAACCAGGATTTCAGTGCTTCCAAAAATTCATACATAACCAAAAATTCATACATAAATTTGTTTGAAAAAGGGGTTGTCTTGGGTGAACTTTAGACGGTTGATCTCTCTCTGCCAGAAATGTTGCATAGAGTTAATCTGCAATGGAGGCTTATTTCCGTTATTTAAGCGTAACACGGGCCGTGGTGGGTGTTTGCTCAGAGTGATCTTTCTTCCCCCAGGGTGAGTTCCCAAGGGTCGACATGGCTGAAGACGGTTATCACGGCGTCTCGCCGGTAGCAGCGTTCCCTCCTCAGAACAACTATGGTATGGAGCAGACATCCCTGCCCTGGTTTTGGAGATGGCATCTGCTTCCTAATATCCATTCAACATAAAAATCCTGTAATTGTAGCAAGGTTTCAGATATGACAGAGGCGCACGCCAGCATCTTGATAGAACAACCGAGCCCAGCAAAAGCCCTGATGGGTGTTAGTGATGTTGGCTGACGTGCACCCAGCGCACTTCAATGCACCAAACCCTCCCCTGCTTTTAATGAGCAGGCAGTTATTTTGCACTTCCGTGTGATTTAGAAAATCCCAAACATGTTGTTTTGAGGGCAGTTGATGCCATGCCCTCACGCAGATGGGAAACAATGAGACACATTAAAGGTCCAGTTTTAAACTGGGGACAGTTTGCAATACAGTAGAGAGGTTCTGGTTCCCAGTCTTCTCGTTAAACCATGCTCTTGCAGTGATGCTTTGAATATTGTGCTCTCTTCCCATACACGAATGTGCTCTCTTAATCCTGATGCAAAACTGTCTGTGTCCCAGGGCTCTACGACCTGCTGGGAAACACGTGGGAGTGGACCGCCTCGGAGTACCTGGCTCCGGTGCCGTCATCGAGGCAGCGGGCTCAGAACATGCGCGTCCTGAGAGGTGCCTCGTGGATTGACACCGCAGATGGATCTGCAAATCATAAAGCTGATGTGACTACCAGGTAGGTCTGGGCAATGCCCTGGAGCAGTTGCGCAGTGATTTCTTCTGGCTTGGTTTTATTTGGAAGGGGGGTTTATTTTAAGAGGCATCTGTTTGTTCCTACTCAATTTTTCTGAGCAGCAGTTAGGAAAACATACTACAAATACTGCTAAATATTTTCCTGCTATAAATACATCCCTAATTGCTTCTCAAATCATGTATTTTCCATCAAGTATTTAGAATGAAATGCTTTTCTTGAAGTTATTCAAGGGAAACAGAAGATGTTTCTAGTCTGTTATAGAGGGTCACGTTAAAGGATGTAAGCGTTAACTAGGAAGGGTCCCTAACTTTGGGTCTCTTTTTTCCCCCTGAGAATGGGGAACACGCCAGACTCAGCCTCTGACAACCTCAGCTTCCGCTGCGCTGCCGACATCCCGCCCGTCACGGCCAAGAAAAGCCAGACCAAACCTGAGCTCTGACGGTCGCTTGGGAAGACCTGAAGGCATTTTCTCCTGTGGAGATGAACAGTAACCCGCAGCAGTCACTTTCATCAGGAGAGTTTTAAAAATTAAAAGTAAATACTTGCAGCTAAAACTCCTTTCTGCACTGGGACATCTGGGCGTGAGCAGTGATTGGGAATGGCAGGCAGGGTGCTTGGTCTTTAATGTCCTCTTGGTGTAGTAGATACTACAGCTCTCCTTTTGATGTCCCTTTTCAATAAGCAGAGGGGTGCGTGTGTGTGGGATCGGGGCAGTGCTGCTCTGACCTCCGGCCCCAGCCAGAGAGGACAGACACCCACAGCCCTTCCGTGGCTGCCAGCATGGGGCTGCCACGAGGGGCGGCTGCAGGGGGTAGCAATGGGGACACGTCCCCGGAATGGGGACTTGTACGTTGGTCCCCATCTCCTCGGGAACTCCCAGCTTCGTACCATCTGTTGAGCTTTCCACAAAGTAAAACAAGGCACCTTTATTGACCCTTAAACAGCAACAAAACAATGTGTGTGCTCATTTCTAAGTGCACAGATCACACAAACCAGTGGGCCTCCTCTCCCAGGTGTTACAGCCAGCTTAAGGGCTATAAACCGGCTGCGCAAGAGCTCTGCCACCAAATGTGATGGGACCAGGAACCCTGAGCATGTCAGCGGGCAAGGACACCCCTTCGAGTGCTGCTGATCCCTTTTCCACCTGCAACTGCCCCCAAAGGGTCCCACTCCAGGGGTGAGCTGAGCTTCCCCAAGCGGCTCTGCTGCTCCCAGCACATCAGGAGGTGCAGCTGGTTACAGCTCTATCAGAGGCAGCTTCTCCAAACTCACCCCTTGCACCCAGGGGCAAATCGCAGCCATCTGCTGGCTTTGCTTTTGTACCTGACCTTGAGGCCAGCAAAAGAAGAAAAAGAAATCACCAGTTGGTTTTCAAAGATTTTACTCGCCTTAACTCTGAGCAAACTCATCAGCTTACGCAGTGGCCATCAAAACAGCCCTTCCTCGGCTGCCAGGGTCAGCAAAATGGCCTTGCAGGTGTTCTCGAAGAGAGCGGCTCTGTTCTGCGCCTCCCCCTTCTTCACCCAGTGCCGGTAGGTCCTGAAGGCGCAGGCATCGATCAGCTTGCGGACGGGCTTCAGGGCGTATGGGTCCCGCACCACCAGCTCCCTGGTGACCGCCTTGACCAGCCGGTACTGGTAGTAGATGCGGACTGACGCCAGGACGGTCAGGCAGATCACCTGCAGCATGGGGGGAACAGGCTGGAACTCGCGGCCCATCCTTTGACGGGACCGGATCGGCCCCAGTGCATCCCACATGGCTGCTATCCGTACAGAGGAGCCAGGAGGGAGCCCGGCTCCCGGCACAGGTATTCAGTCCCGTGGGAGCAGTACAGGTTTTTTCGGTGTGCCCTTAACGTCAAAACTGCGGGTCAGTCCTGAACGTGTCACCTAATGCCACTTCGGGTACCTTTGCGCTGCCTTAATGTCCAGCTATAGGGAAGGGAAAGGATTCCTCTGTTTTATCAACTTTTGCATCATTTGATGCTCCCGTGTGATGTCAGGCTCATCAATGTGCCCTTAAAAATTCTATTTTTTAATGATTTGAGGTGGAGGCAGGCTTTTCCCTTTTCTTATTTCATTCCCTTCTGTGAAAAAGCCCTTAGGAAGTACCAGAAAGCATGCAAAATAGTGCTTGGAGAAGGGTCTCCACCCAGGCTGCTGCATCCTGCCAAAGCCCACGTCCATCAGCCTTCCCAAACTCCCAGTTTCTCCCTGCTCAGCTGGGAAACACATCCCACCGCTCAGCTCTTGCAGCTCCCGAGCTCAGGATCGGGGCGCTGAGACACCTCCGTAGCCAACCTCACCTTGAATTTCCGGAAGGGGCTGAAGTGCCGGACCTCCTCCACGTCGTACTGCTGGAAGAAGGGGTGGGCCAGCGCCTCGCCGGCCGTGTACCGCTGCCGCGGGTCCACCACCAGGAACCGGGAGATCTGCAGGAGGGCACCGGATAGACCCAGGTGTCTGCAGCCCCCTCCCCAAGTTTTCCCATCCCCAAGCACCTACCAGGTCCTTGACGGTGTCCGAGCGGTCATCCCACTCCGGGGAGCCAAACTGGTAGTCCCCGTTCATGATCATCCGCAGCATCAGCATCTGCTTGCGGTGCCAGAAGGGAGGCGAGCCGGCCAGCAAGGTGTACATGATCACCCCGGTGCTCCACCTGCGGGCAGCCCAGCGGGAGCCTCCAGCCCTGGGCAGCACCCCAGGGGCACCCAGCCGCATCCGCGCCCCAAGGGTGGCTCGGTGCCTGTCCCCAACTGGGACACGCTGGGCTTTGCCACCCCAGAAAACCAGGAGGACGCTGCCCTGCGTGGTGTCTGCTGAGGGAGGCTGAGCTTGCTGCTGGGGCTCGTTAGCGCTGATGGGTAATAGGGAGCAGGGGCTGCCCCGCTGCTGGGAAGGGCGTTGGGGTTTCTAAGTTTAGTTGATGTCGAGCTGCTCTCCTAGATGCTGCAGGAGGAAGCTGTGAGGGGGAGTTCTTTGCCTTTCTTGGGTGTTTTTAGGGGAGGGAGAGGACGCGGGAGGGTGGGACGCGGTGGTGCCGGCAAGGCTGGCTGCGCTGGGGCTGTGGTTTGCAGTGTCCTGGCACGGGAGCGAACGGAGGGATTTAAACCAAAAAGGGGCTGAGATGCCCTGGTGTGTTTTGAGGGGTTGGTTACAGCTCTGACTGCTGCAGACCTGAGCCTGAAGCCACCAGAGATGATGGCAAAGTCCCCACAGGGCTCCGATGGGCCCTCCCGAGCTGGCTGCTCTCTCAGGGTCTGCCTCGGGTTCACGTCTTGCTACGGGGTGTGTTTAAAAAGCTCCGTGTCTTGGAGCCCAGCCCTGAGGTGATTTTTATGAGCAGGAAACGTTGCTTTCCCCACTCCCTGACGAGGCAAAGCGGGGAGATGGGCTTGTCCTCAGGCTGCTTCTCCCCCGTCTCTGTGTCAGAAGCCCCTGCTCGCCAGGACAGCTCCTCACGGCCCTGAGGGCATTTTTCAGCGCATCGTTTAATTCCTTCCAAACCCCCCAGCCGGTCCCCATCTGCACAACTCTTGCTGCGCCTCAAACTACGCGCGTTTCGGGAGCAACCCGAGGGGCGAGGTGGGAAAGCAGGCGCCTCACTCACATGTCGACCTCCTTCCCGTAGCCTTGGTGCTCGTCGTCCATGGAGCACTGCAGGATCTCGGGGGCCAGGTAGCCAGGCGTGCCACAGATCTCTGCGGAGACAGGGCAGAGCATCCCCCTCAGCCCCCCGGGAGGGTTTGTGCCGTCCCCACCCACCCCCGAGCAGCCGAGGAGGGGGGCCTGGATCCCACGTGGGACCTTCGCAAGTGATGGTGCTCACAGGGAGTAACTGCAACTTGTGTGCATCTTGCTGGTGACTTTTCTTAGTGGATTATAGCTAAAATGTGAATGAAGAGAGTGATGGGGATGCCCCAGGTGGAGGGTGGCATGCTTGTTGTTGGTTATGTGGCTCTGCAAAGGGTAGGACTGGGAAGAAACCTTAATTTTGGGCAGTAAATGGATGGGGTAACGAGGGTCAACTGGAGGAGAAAAAAGTGGAAAGATTTGGATGGTTTTCCTAACAGGCAGCAACTTCTCCATGGCAAGGAGTGAGGCGTGGAGGCTGTGCTGCAGGCAGAGCTGGGCTCATATGAGAGCAGGAGGGCATCCCAAGCCGACAGGCACCGATCTGTGCCTGCGGCAGCGAGACTGGCCCCGGGGAGACAGTGGGGCTGGAGAGACTCCACCGACACGCTGTGGGCACCACAGCAACGGGGTGGCCACAGGCCAGCCCGGCATCGCCCCCACCTTGCCATCCTCCTACCTTTGAGCTTCTCGTCCTCACGCAGCTGGCAGGAGAAGCCGAAGTCCGTCAGCTTAATGTTCATGTCGTCATCCAGGAGGATGTTCTCTGGCTTCAGGTCCCGGTGGACGATGTTGATGGAGTGGAGGTACTGGATCACTTCCAGCAGTGCCCGCATGATCTTCCTGGGGATGGGAGACAGCACCTCTCCTAACCTGAACACCCACTGGCACCGTGCTCCCGGGGATGGGGACAAGGACAGGGGCCGTGCAGCTCAGCCCCCATCTCTGAGCGCGGGGGCACAGCCCGGGGTGCTGGTTTGCCCATGGGTGCCATGCCGGCTGCAAGGTCATCCTTCGAACCCGCGCCCTGCCTTTGCAACATGATGTTCAGCCATCTGCATCTGGCCTTACCTGGTTTCCTTCTCGCTCAAGGTGACTTTCTCAGTGAGGTAGTCGAAGAGTTCCCCCCTCTTCATCCTGCATGCGGGAGGGAAAGCGGAGGCAGGCAGCGGCTGAGCTGCAGCAGCAAACCGGCCCCGAGCCCTTGGGGAGGATTGCCCAGGAGTCACTGCCCCTTAACAGCCCCAGGGCACCCATTGTGCAAAATGACAAGCCGGCTTGTTAATAAAGAGAGATAAAAATGCTTCTATATTGCTGCAAAACATCAGGCAAGAGGAGGAAAGGCTGTCCCCGGGCAGGGCGGGTTTCGGATGGGACAGGGCTCTCCTGTGCCATCCCCCTGCTCTGGTGTCCATCACGCTGCCCCGGCGTCAGGAGTCGCGGCATCATGCGACTGGGCATATAAATAACCCGCGGGGACGCACGATGGCTCCTGCCAAAGGTTACGGGGAAACCTGAGCAGCGCTGAGCTGCTGATGGAGGGGAAACACAGCCGGCAGCAAGGCTGCACCGAGCTGGCTCACAGCAGTCGAGGCTCATTTCTGCCTTAAACAAGAGCTGCTTGTCCTGTTTGGCCCATAACAACTGTTGGCTGGTGGCCGTCTGCAGAGTGGGAACGGGCTTGGGGAGAGGGTGCTGGGGTGCTGGTACTTACAGGTCAAACACCAAGAAGAAGAAGGTGCTGGATTCATAGCTGTCCTTCAGCTGGACTGCAATGAAACATGGGGGCCGTGAGCACAGCGTACAGCATGTTCCTGGCCATTAATGGGCTAAAACTTGCTGATCTTATTGCAAATTGAATTAAGGAGGAGTTGATCTTCACTAGTGTTTTGGTTGGGAGACAGCCTGGGCACTGCTGGCGTGTGTGCGGGGGTAGAGCAAACGATGCTCTGGGCAGGAGCCCTGTGGCACATTAAGACCATTGGAGGTCTGACACCCCCCAGGGATTTCAGCCCAGAAGCCCTTCCTGGGGACACCTTGAAGAATAAATGGGGCAGAAACCCCCCCCTGTCCTGATGCTCAGAGCCTGACTTACTGACGTTGGGGTGGCCCGAGACTTTCCGGAGAATGTCGATCTCTTTGGCAGTGGCTTCTCGCAGTTCCTGCACCTCCTTGGGGGAGATGTTACCCGCCGTGATGTCAATAATCTTCACAGCATACTCTTGCCGGGTGCTTTTGTGAATGCACCGACGGACGACGCTGCTCACCCCCCTGCCAGGGACAACACAGACAAGATGGGGGTTTCCATTCCTCCCCACCCAGCCCGACTTCGCGGCCCTGCCATCGGCACCTGGGCTGGTATTTTCACCTATAAGCGGGTTTTGCTCTGTCTTGGTTGGACAGAGGATTTTGAGCAGATGGAAGGTGCTTCTTCATGCTATTTTTAACCCCATGCTGCTATGGGTCCCGTTCATATCGGGTTCCCAGGGGATGCTGTTCCTATCGGGTACTGGAGTAGGTGAAACCAGTTTGCCAAAAACAAGCTTTACCTGCCCAAAACCTCCTTCGGCTCATATTTTTCATAGAACTCCTTGGATGAGTTCCAGTCTGGTAGGTCTTCTTCCTTGGTCATCTCTGCCTTCTGCCTGGTGGCACTCTGGGCTCGTCTGCCAGCGGAAAGGGGCTGCAAAGAAAAGAGAGCAAGGATGGGTGCTCGCTCCACCCTGGGCAGGAGCAGGGACCTGCCCCATCCTCAATTCCCCAGTCCCCGCCGGAGGGGAAAACATCGAGCTGGAGGAGAAGGGAGGAGGAGGATCATCTTGGACCACAGGCCACAGGGGCTATTTCACTGGTTGGAAAAGCAAAGCTTTGCCCTCGGGACCCTGTGGAGAACCCGTTGAGGACAACAGGAGAAATCCCACTGGGTCCCCCGCAGCCTGGCTGTCCCCAGAGGCAGAAGCAGCCTGGCTGGGGCTTCAGGGAGCCCTGCAGGACCCCAAAACCTCGTCCCTTCCTGCACAGCACCCGCACCCGGCTGGCAGGGCATCGTCCTCCAGCTCCTACCACATGCTATGGGCTACGCCAGACTTCTCCTGGTTCCTCCCGCCTTGGAAAGTAATTTAACTGATTTTTCTGAGTCTCCCGCCGAGGCGGAGCACGAAGAGCACGGGGAGAGCGTGGTGGGGGACGCAGGGGCTGAGCTGCACCTGAAGCTGGCGCGGGCGTGCGGCAGCAAGGCAGCACTGGCACAGCAGGTCCAAAGGTCCCCAGCAGCCTCTGCAAACGTCACCCCACACCGGCACCACCCAGAGACCCCTGCGAAGCTCTGAAATCTGCCTTGCAGATCTGAAATCTGAAAAATCTGAAATCGGGGGGGGGGTTCTTCTTTTTTTTTTCCTGGTTATTTTTAAGACGACAAAGTTGTCCGGAACGGTTTGGCTGAGAACAAGGAGGAAAAAATAGTGTTTAAAGTGAAGGGAAAAGGACTAAGGAGGGAAACGGGTGGCGAGGGTCGGTGGAGCAGCGCGGGGGGCTCAGCGGGTCAGGGGCAGGCGGGGGCCCAGGTCCCCGGGCACAGCCAGCGCCGCGGGGTCAGCCGGGGCCGAGCCAGCCCGAGGACAGCAGCCGAGCGAGCTTCCCCGGCCGCAGGCGTACAGCTGCCAGCAGCTCCACAACTCCTGAAAGGCTTTTGTACCACTTCTTTTTTTCTTTTTCCGGTATGAGCTGCCATTGCTGGAGGAGGATCAGCATGACAACATTCTGATAGAGGGGAGAAAATTAACTGGCAGTTCTGATCTCTAATTTTCATCAGCGTTTCCCTTTAAGCCCTGGGAACTGGATATCTTCAGCTTGTTCCTGCGCCTGGCATTGCTGAAATCCCGGTGGTCCGGGTCCAACTGCTCCGCAAACATACACAAAGACCACGCAGCTAGCGTGGAAAGTGGCTTTTCTAAGCTTGGGCAGCAAAATTGTCACTTTGGGGTGACAGTTTGCTGTTGAGGAGGGACAGCAGCTGGGCAGGAGAGCCCTGATGTTGAGTTTTCCCGTGCCCTTTTCCCCATGGCGGCAATAACCGCCAGGCAGGTTTGCGTCTCGGAGCGCATTTAAATCTTATTATCGACGCGGCTCTGTCCTGACCTGGTTATAAGGATTGATGCTGCGGCTTCGGTGTCCGCTGCTGCTGGGTGGGGACGTCTAACGAGGGCTGGAGCGTTTCTACACAGGGATGGGTTTGATTGAATTTATAAAATTTTAGCTGTCAGAAATAGCGTGAGCAATGCCGAACCAAGTCAGCGCTGAAATTATAAATGAGAGGGCAGGATCACGAAGTAGGGAAAATAAAATACACCCGAGGTGAGGGAAAAATCCAACAGCTTTGATTTTTCTTGAAGCTGCAAATGGAAGCTCCTGGGGGTTGGTGCTGCAGGGCTGGAGGCAGGGGAGCACCTGCGATGCCCGGGGAAGCCCCGGGGTCTGCGGTGCTTCCTTCGGGGAGGGGAGAGCCCGGGGGTTTGGCTAAAGCATCCCGGTATCACCCGAACCGCTGGTACAGAGCACTGAGGGGTAAGGGGGGGGAAAGGGGGTCGGGGGGGGAGGCTTCTGCCCTGAGCCGGAGCTGGGGGAAGGCGGACGGGGCCGGCGCCGGGCGCTGCCCCGACACGGGGGGGCTCAATGTTTGCCG
>Ga0065711_1011375_pt1 | contig 11981 bp, 7 predicted proteins | sample Hoacrofraction12_FD_59098 | JGI IMG/M metagenome (GOLD analysis project Ga0065711, IMG submission 59098) | Hoatzin crop microbial communities from Cojedes, Venezuela - Epithelial fraction 12 v2 (version 2) | ecosystem: Host-associated > Birds > Digestive system > Esophagus > Crop | place... | reverse complement strand
AGGTAGTGGAGGCCCCATCCCTGGAAACATTCAAGACCAGGTTGGACAGGGCTCTGAGCAACCTGATCTAGTTAGCGGTGTCCCTGCTCGCTGCGGGGGGGTTGGACTATATGACCTCTAGGGGTCCCTTCCAACCCAAAACTTTCTATGATTCTATAAGTAAGGGCACAGACAGAGCCAACCTCAGTCACCAAGTGGTACAGGTGTGGCTAATGACAAAAGTAGTTACGTGCTTAATGCGTGATAGTTTTTGAAACTATTTGAGCACTAGACGGATGAGTGAAATTATTAGGTAGACATCTCAGAAGAGGGAGTATCAGGTGGTTGCAAAATTTTGTGATAGCAAGTCCTCTGCCTGCTGCTTTTAGCAGTGACTGAGCTTCTGTCAGGGGAAGAAAGCCTCTGTGGAGGCCGTTCTCAGCTGTGTTCAGGAGGTGGTGAACAAAAGCACTATTTCTCACTCAATGCATCATTTTTTTTTCCTCTGTGAAAACGTATGTATTATTACACAGCAAATGGACTAGTACTCAGATATGTAATTTTTTTTTGAATAATAATTTTCTAAACTTCTAAAATGTTTGCAGTGACATTGCCACTGAGTTACTGTTCTACATTTTTCAAAAGACCCAAAGTTTCCGAAGTCAAAATTTGTGTTTCCCTCCTGCAGTTGTCACCTGGTAGCTACTCCTTTAGAGGAAACCTCCAAACTGCGGTGTTAAAGGCCAACAGCTCACACAGGCATCTCTTAGCAGTCCAGCCCTTAAAGGTGTTGTTCTGTATGGAAATGTGTGATGCTTAAACAAATTATCTCTGGAATTCATAATGCAATTCCAACTGATTAATCAGTTCCTTTTATTATCTGCTTCCCATAAGGGAGACTGTTCCTAAATTCAGTCCGTTTGTAAGTGACAACTGTTTATTTTCCTCTCTGCCATACTCCTTTGTGCAGGATGAGATAAGCAAAGCTACTTTAGCTAAATAAGTTGTTAGGTTTATTCACAGTATTAATAGAGAGAGGGTGAGGTGAGGACTTGCTATAGTCAACCAACTTTTCTATCCTTGTTTACATTCACCCCTGTTTATTTTGGTTTACTGACAGTATGATGTCTCTGGTCTTGTCCTTCCTTCCCCTCTCTTACTCAGCTTTTTGTGAGACTGCTACAGCAAAGGCAGTCATTTGGACAGTAAGTCAGTAGTCTAAGATGAGATCTGGCAGTTCTGCAAGTCTTTTGCCTGGGGAACAAGACCTCCTGCAGATTTCAGCAGTGTGTTTTGGGGATAGTTGATCCCACGGCAAGTCCCTGTGGCCTGCTGGGCAGTCTGCCATCATGACGTTGCCTGTCTTCAAGAGTGTCCTTGCTTGGCTTGGTGTGGCTTGGTGGAATATCTAAAAGAAGGGCAGAATAGTAAAGGAAGAAGGGATTAATAAAGGCATTTGCATGTAAACGATTGAGAAGGCCTTATTTCCCTGTGTTCTCACGTATGTATAATTTGTGCCAGCGGCAGGAAGTCGTGATGAAGGGTGCATTGTGAACGCAAGTGTACTTAAGTGAGCCCTGTCTGTGTTGAACACTTGAGTATGTCATTTCTTCTCCTGTGTTTGACTTCCTCAGCAAGATTTACAATATTAGATAGCAGTAGTATATAACAGGATGAAGATAATAGCTGTCAGATCAAACTCAGTATATTGTTTTATTTTAGCACAAGATGCTTTAGTGAGAGGAGTAAAATGTGAAATTAGCATTCAACAAAGAACACAAATCCTGTTGTTGCTTTCTTAAAATTTGACTGGGATGAGAAGGGGAATAAGTTGTACTAGTGATTTGTTTCATTTGCTTTATATAAGAATGAATAGGAGGAAACAGCAGTCTTCCTAGGATGTAGACTAAAAAATATATACTTGTTTACAAGGAAGAGTGGCTGACACACGTCTGTCCTTCACCATGCAGACCATTCTGGTACTAGTACAATGCGGCAGTAAGAATAGGATTAAACATGTGCATGTATCCTTGGAAGCTGACAGCACTGGAGACTTGGCTCAAGTGTGTGTTTAGATCCTTTGCTAGACAGCTGTGCTTAGTATTTTTAGGGTGTAGAGAAGAGGGATGGAAATGAACAGAACGTTAGGCCAGCAGCACAAGTACCCGAACTATAACTCCTGCTTCTCCTTGACTGTAAGGCAGTCATTTAAATTAGTATTTCTATTTAGAAAGAGGCTATGTAAAGATGTCAGACTGGGTTTTACCCCTGAGTTTCTTTACTGTTTTTAATGCTTTTTCACTACTACAAAGTCAAGGTCCATACTGCTGGAAGCTGGGGAAGTATTCTGGGGAAATTTCACTACAGGTTTGTCCCATTTTTACGTGTTGCTTTAAGAGTCTGCTGTTGATTGCTGGCAGAGGGAGGATACTGAGATAGCCAAGATACTTGGGGTCTTAGCCGTTAAAATATTTATTGTTTGTTTGTATTGAATTGTTATGCCTGTGCTTGAACCATCTCAGATTCAAGGAGGAAGTTCTGCAGTCTACAAATTGAGATTTCTGTATTTTAAATAAAGCAGATATAACTTTGGAAGTACTTGAGAAGCAGTAAGGAAGCTACATAATGCTATTTTTTCTGCCACTGTTTTTGTCCAAAATAAAGGTTAAAGTTAACCTTTGAGCTTCGATTTCTCACATGTAAAATAGCATAATTTATTTTGGATACAGGAGAAGGAAAGTTTAATTGTTGCTGCTAAGGTTAAGGTATGCTCGCTTAAGTAATATACAGAATTTATTGCAACAATTTCTTATTCCAGTATGATGCATGTTTCTCTGTTCTCCCTGCATTGTGATGTATGACTGTATTCTAACTATTCTAACATACATATTTTTTTTTTTCCTTTAGTGTTTTTATATTGCTTTCCTGCAATTTCTCTTCTTGGTCTTTTCCCTCAAATCGACACCTTCTGTATATATCTTTTGGAGCAAATAGACATGTTACTTTTTGGTGGTTCTGGTAAGTAGCCAGTTTCATCACTTTCTTAGCTTATAACCTTACATTAGAGTATGTTATTGCATGTTTTAAAGCACAGTGCATGTTAAAGCTCAAACAGCTAATGGTATTCACATAACAGTGGGGTGAGTACTAATAAGACCTCTCTGATCTCCTTTTTCTTTTGAAAAGTTGTATGTAAGTTGTGCTATATGTTGCAGAATGTGGCTGACATCAAAGAGCTCTTTCCTGGCATGTCCAATGTGAATCTTTTCTCTATTCATAAAAAAGAAAAGCTTTAAATTTTTTTTCTGTTAAAATTCCATTAAAAAAATAAAAAAATCTTTGCATTGTTCCATGGTAGGGTGTATTCATGAGATTTGATGTGTGATTTTCTGATGTTATTTCAGTCAGAGATTAAAGCAGGCCTGTGAGAGATGGTGCATCATTTTTTTTTTTATTGGTAGTGGTGGTTTTTGTTTTTCATTATAGCTTAAGTAACAGAGAATTGGGATGCCTCTATACTGTCATCTTAGTTTGGATCAGAAGCAAACTTTCTCCTGGTTCCCACTTACCACATGTAGCTTTGCATCATGGAATGGTGTCAGAGTATGCAAACTATATTCCACTTGGACGAAACTTAAAAGAAAGGTGCACTGTGAGGGTGCTCCTATTACACTCCAAAGACTAATAAGCATACTATCTGTGGGGCTGTTATAGTTTTGGGCCGTGGCTGGCAACAAAGGGCCATGTGGTCGCTCTATCTCCCTTTGCCTGCTGGGGTGGGGAGGAGAATGGAAAGAAAAAAAGGCAAAAACTCGTGGGTCAGGATAAGGGCAGTTTAACAGAACAGCAAACAAAGTGAACAGTAACAACAATACTGATAAGGAGAATATACGAAACAAACAGCAAAATGCACAGAGCAACTCTCACCGCCCAACACCCCGTGAGCTCCCAAGCCACAACCAGCTTCCCTGGCCAGCTCCCCACGCTGGGAAGCCAGCATGATGGCACATGGTATCGAACACCCTGTTGTATTTGGCCAGGTTGGGTCAGCCCGCCCGGCTGTGCCCCCTCCCAGCTTCTGGTGAAAATTAACTCTGACCTGGCCGAACCCAGGACAGGGACCAGACTAGAGATAGTCTGAAGTAAGGCAGACTAAAAACATGTATCATGTGTATGACATCCTCAGCACTTTTCGTTCTACAGACTCACGCTTACTGCATCGTTCTGCTTGCTACTGTAGACGTAGCCTTTGGCAAGTGGTTAAAACTAGTACAGATGACACAGGTGTTCTTTGCCTTTTGTCTCATAAATACCACAGCAGACCTGGAGGAAATAATGTGTTGCATGAAGTCCTCATCCCATCACTAGTGATGATTGCAGTGTCTGCTGAACCCTAATTAGAGCACAGTTTTGCAGCCCCTATATCTCCATTACTGAGACTGCCGACCTCCTAATTCCATCTGACAGCTTTTCCTACCCTGCTCCGGAAGGTGTCAGAGGAGATTATAGCAAGAGATCAGCTGGCATCCTCCTCTCTCCCTTGAAGTTCATTCATGTTTCTTAATATGGCATGAATCATGGATGATCGAGCAAGCTGGGATGCTTTTGGGTGATACCAGAGCCTGTGTTTCAGGAGCAAAGGAAAGGAGGAAAATTCTGCACGGAGTCCGACTAGAAATTGCCTGTTATGTAGATCACTTCATTCCTCCTGTGTAGCAGCATGGAGAGGTATACTGATGTTTTGGCAAAACAACGTTCGGCACAAAAAGCAGTAGTGTGGGACCTCAGGTCAATGGAAAACACATGGAGTATGCGGTGGCATCGGGCTTTCAGTCTTAGCTGTAATCAGTTTTATGAGCTTATTTGGGTCATTGGAGGTGTTCTCTCAACAACCAGCTTTGTGATAGCTGATTTTAATATGTATATGTCTCGTGGTGCAAGAATGGTTTCATTTTTTTTCTTTTGTTTGCACATTCTCATTTGAGAAGAAGTTAACTAACGTGTAATGTCTGTATTTCAGCTGCTGCTGGGTTTGTATCTGCCCTATACAGCATTTCCCGAAGCTTTGTGGTTCTGATTGTCCTATATGCTTTCTGCTTCAGTGCAGTGAAGGTAAGACAGAAAAACAACCCTGCAAAAATGGAAAATTTCAAGCTCAAAATTCATATAATCTAGGGAGACCAGCATTGTTTGGTGCTATCTTTGTTGTTTATCAAGGTAAGCTTTACAAGCCATGTTTCAGGTTCTGCCTGTTAGCTACGCTGAAACAGATTGAAACTGTAGTAGAAATACTGGAGTAAATGTGTGTCTAATACCTGTGACTGTTTGTCTCTTGCCTGTATCAGTCTGAAATGATCCACTGAATTTCCACTACAAAGACTACCAGCAGCCTTGGCTTTAAAAGCTGCAACTGCTATTAATCTGTGTAAGCCAGACTGAATTTGATCAAAATTCCTAGTGAGGTCTGTCTTTTTGAAGGAAAAAAAGCAGGATTTTATTGTTTCTTCATAGCAGTATGCCTAAGAAATTAAATTTCCAGCTTGGGCAGACCAGTGGACCAGCTAACCCAGTACTATGTCTGCATCCATCGGGAAATACAATTCAAGAATGTAACGTAAACCAGATGATTCTTTGCCGTGCTTTCCCCTAGTATTCCACCAGTATCCACAATTGTTGGATTAGGGATGTTGGAGAGCGTGTCCCTGCTTATTTCATTTGAAATCTGTTTGAGACCTGTTGTCTATGAATTTGCCCAGTGCCTTCCTGAACGTTCTGGTCCTGTCTGTCTCCACAACCTTCAGTGCCAGCAAATTCCAGATGCACAGTGTGCTCTGTGCAAAGCAGTGCTGTCCTTCATTGGTTTTAAACTGATATGCGAATTTCACTAGGTCTTCCCTACGCCTAGGATTGCAGGAATTGTGGAAGAACTGTTTTGCATTCACCTCATCCACTGCCTTTGCAGTTTTGTAGGCACCACTCATATCACCCCCGGCCATCTCCTCTGTAGACTGAAGAAACCCAGCCTTTTTGGTGTCTCCTAGTAAAGCAGCTGCTCCATTCTCTTAGGAGTAGCAAAGTGTGTTGCCCAGGTGTGTGCCCTCTCTTACTCCGTTGTGACCTTGAGATGCGTAGAGTGAGCTCTGCGTGGTGCTCAGGACGTGGGTGTACCACGGCTCTATATGCTGGCAAAATGACTGGCTGCCTTGCTCTTGGTACCCTTCCCAGCGATGCCCAATGTTGTTTTATTTGGCAGATGCTGCATTTTGAGGCATATTCAGTCTAAAGCATTTCTCTTGTTTTGCAGTTAGTTAATATCCTCTGCATTTTTTTATTTATTTAAAAGATAGCACTCAAATTTTGTCTTCCTCAAGTCTGCTGTAAAATTCCCAGTGACTATAGCAAGACCAGAATTTTATCTTAGACTTGTGATAAAATTTATCCTTTAAAGGACAGTATTTTGACAGTCAGTGCCCATGCAGCGGTGCCCCAGGATGTGCAGTGATTTACAAGCTACTTTTGACGTCTAACAGGCATACCTGAAGAGGGTGCTTTTGTGGTGCTACACGTGTAGCATACACAGACGTTCCAAGATGATGTTCTCCAACAGCCAAGGATGTATTGTGTCAACACCCAGGCTGGTGATTTTCATAGGTGAGAGGGGAGATCAGATGTTTCTTTGTAGGAATTCTTCAAGGAACATAAGCATTTCTGTAGCTGCTTTTAACAATTTTTCCACTTAAAATCTTGAATAGGAGCCTTAGATCAAGAAAGGTCAATGATAATGCTTTAATGATCTCTTGTAGATGATCGGAGCTGGCTGTGCATGTGTTTTTAAACACTCCCAATAGCAAGGTAAATTGTGTTAAGCCACAATTTTATCTTGCCCCTGGGTGGCTTGAGTCCATACACAATAAATTATGGCAACTCAGCTGCTGAGCAGTGCTGTGTTAAGACACCTTAAATTAGATGTCTTTTGAACATGTGGTGTACTCTGAGGGAATCTCCTGTCACCAGGCTCACCCAGTATATCAGTCATACTGGTTTGACGTGACCAAGCTGTGTGATGCTAGAGAGCTTAACTGCTTGTTATGCAGTTTCCTAAAGTAGCTAGTACTCCTGCTGCTGTTTTCCGGCTACATTAATGAGCCAGAAACTGGCAGCTGGGATGGAGAAGGTGGCTGTCTGTAAGGGTGAAGAGAGTGAGAAAAATCTATAATGGGGTGGCAGAAACAATGAGAAAAATGGAAAGGGCTATATGGAAGGAAGGAATTGAGTTAAACCACTGCTCAACAGGCAAGTATCTGGGGAAATGATCGTTTTTTCTCCTGAGGTTCGCAGAGGGAGATTTGCTAGTTGAGGGTAGGGAAGTTGTGTGACGGAAACTTTAAACAAAATAGTTTTGTAAACAGTATTGAAGAAAAGCCTCTTAAAATTTTCTACAGAGTCCTTTCTCAGTACAGTACTTTAAATCACAGCATGCAGGTGGCTTTGTAGATAAGCAATCTCCTTGTGGATTAGACTTCAGACTGCTTAGAAATATGCTTTTAATGCTACCCTGAAGTTGTAGAGTGCTGTGAAAGATTTACAAGATATCTGTTGTAAATTACCAATATTAAGTGCAGACTTTCTGTTCACACAGAAATTACAGTTAATTTGAATTTTTATGGCACTGTTCTTGTGAAGGCACTTCTGAGGAGGCTAATATAAAGCATGTAAAGATGATTCCACTTGCTCATAATCTCAATCGAGTGAGGTGCTTGAAATTTCATACACTTTTTCTTCTAGAAGTTATGAAATAAGCGCTTGTGTTAACCCTCTTTGTTCTTCAGTCAGGTCCAGAGATTTCCTTCCTCATGGACTGTTATCTATAACATTGCAAGATAGTGAGTCTTCGGTTGGTGGAGGAGGAGTAGGAATTGGCTTAAGTGTGAGAGAAGAATCTGATCCTGAATAGGGACTACTGTGAAAGGTGGTCTAATATCACTGTAAGAAACTAGAATTGTTTTGACGTGTAGTGAACAACAACTTCTGATCCTAATCAAATGAAGGTTTGGATCTTTGGTGCACTAGAAATTGCAGACTTTAACTCAAAACTGAGCAAGTGCTATAGTCTGTTTCATTGAGGTGTTTTGCACAACAGTGATAAGCATATGGTTTTCTTTAAGGTAGAAATGGCATCTCTTCCACACTTGCCCTTTACAGCTATTCTTTATTTTTCATTTTTATTTTACTCTTCACTTTTAGTCAGCTTTTCAGAGCCAACAGAGCAAAAGTTTCAATATTAGTGGAGGTCAAAAAATCATCACAATCAAACGATTCAGAGCAGGGAAACAACAGACTCTCTGGCACAGGATTTCTGGGTTGCAAAGCTTGTTTCTGGGCTGAAACGTAGCATCCTCAAATGTAACTCTGTTTATTGGCAGAACATCTTATAGCTCAGCAGGTGTAACTAGCAGAGTTCTATTTCCTGAAGTAAATTGCAGAGGAGAGTGGATCTCTTAGTAGTTGTGTGCTTTTTGCTGGTGAACGATTGCTCACATCAAACGCCCAGGCTGAAGACCCGTTCCAGCGGTACTGGGCTTGAGCCTCTCCTTCCTGAAGTGGTTCGTGTGTTCTAATTAGTATCTTGCAGGGTGAAATAGTCTAGTCTCCTTCTCTGTGTGTACGTTAGTTATTCCAAAAGGAAAGATATTATTTCTGAAGAAGTTCGTTAGAAGAATAATTATTTTACCACATAATTTTCTTTTTTCGTAAAATAAATGAACAATCTTTGTTTTATAACAGAACTGTGTTCTTAAGTGAGTTTTTCTTGTTCATTTTTAGAACAGAAGCTATGTATAAGGACATACAATAGTTTGATTTAGTTGCAGTCCATTTTTGAAATTATTTTAGAACAGCAAGTTCACAGCAATTAATTCTTTGCTCTAGAACTCCAATTTTAGAAAAATTAAAAAAAAAAAAAGAATGGAGCATTTTTTTGGGGGTATGTCCACAAACAGTGTAAGTACTCAAATTAATTTTTAGCATGAGAGTATAAGCTCTGAGAATTGAGACAAATAGGCCTGTGCTGAAATCCTGTGTCCTGTCCAGACTGATTATGCTGTTGAATTATGTTGTACAAAACCAGCTGAGAGTGTCTATGAAAAAGCAGCTGAGGTATAGACATATCATGAGTCTAACTTAATAGTTGTCGTTGATTTTTGTTCAGTTTTCTTTTTGTTTAAAGTTATCAAATTAAAATAGAAAAAAGAAACCCCGAAACTGTTCATAGTACGAAGTACGGAGTGCTGCATCTAAAATTATAATGGATAATTTCTCCAGAGAACCCCGAAACACAAACCAGCTGGAATTCCAGTCTCCATCCGTGTGTCTGAGGCCTTGAGGACTGATGGACAGAACGCCGTTCATCACTGTTGTTGGTCGCAGGAGCGTATTGTGAGTGGGGCAGGCTTTCGAGTCGCTGTCTGGCATAGCTGGTGAACAGCAGTCGTTCCCTCTGCTGATGCTGCCAAGTCACCTGGAGAGATTTTTGGTTTACAGTCATGTTGTCCCAGTGATGCAGAGGTGGCTTGGCTGTGGCTTGCAGGGGCTGTAAAGCATCTCTTCAGACACCTTATCCCGTGGCTCATCCCGGTCATGAGTGATAGGACACCAGCTGCTTATCCAGCCCAACATACAACAGTACTGTGAACTGGAGTTCCAACAAGAGAGAAGATCAATGTCTTAGCTTCTGAAGTGCAAAGGCCAGAGTTTCTCCTGCTTGCTTGGAGATTTTCTTTATCTCCTAGGCTTCTGTTTAATGATATCATCACTCCTTATTCCAGTTCTTTCCAGGTCCTCTATGAACTTTCATTTCCTTTTGTTTAATAAAAAGCTCTAAATCCTAAATATGATTTTATCACCTCTTTTGGTCATTCCTTGGATTGTTACATCTAATAGCAGCAATTTTTCACCTCGCTGCTTCTTTGGGTAACTGAGTTCGGTTTAAAATTATCTGTGTTCAGCCTGGCTTTATTTCTGATCTCAGCTTCAGTCCTGTAATCTTGAACAGAAATTGGCGACTCTACTAGCTACCTTAGCTTTGATATATGAAAGGGTTATCTCTTTTTCCTGGAGGAAGGGTGTTTATTTTCCGATATTCCATCCGTCAGATTTGAGACACGGGAACTTGTGTGCCGTCTTTTTCACTTGACTAGAATTGCCTGATCTGCTGATTTTTGTCTCTTGCTCCATCTGTTTTGTGGCCTGTGCCCAAATATTTAATAGATATTTAAAAGAAAATTAAGGCATGCCCTCCTACTTTTTCCACAAATATTCAGTCTAGAATTTAGCCATCTTGGTATCAGTCTTCAGCATTCCAGCGCGTCAGTGTTTTGCTGTGGGGCAGAAGACCACAGCCCTGAAGGTTTCTGGAATCAGTCAGTCCTTCTCTTCTGCCTTCTGTTCCGATCAGCTGGTTTGCATTCGAAACTTATCCAGACCCAGTTAATTATTTGTCATCCAGCTTTTTTTTTTTTTTTAACTACTTAAGGAACTTGTGGTTTATCTTAATCAGCCTGGACTTGGGTCAGAAAAATTAAACTGATGTGAGTGTGTTCATATGTGGCACAGCTGCCTCTTCCAGCTCTGCGTAAGTGCACATTTTTTTTAATGAAAATTGTATAGTTTCCATTACCTTACACCTGAAGAAAGTGTTTTCTGGTAACTTATCGCTTCATTAGACAGTTACTAAAAATCCTGTGTGTATTTTAAACGATTCTTAGCTAACATTGATGTAGTTTGGTTGGCTGTTTAATGAGTTTTAAACTCATTAATCAGAATAACAATGCTTCTTGGTTCCTGTTTTCAACAACGCAGGCTTCATCTGTGTACCCATAATTTTGAAATATTTGTCTTAGGGTTTTATAATGGGAAAGAATTGCAAGCATATGTCTCCCTCCATCTGCTAAGACTGCCCAGATAAATGTCTAAAGAGCACTGAATGGGCCCATGTGTACAGATGGAATTCCTGGGTGTGTAAGTGACCAAAATAGAAGTGTAGGGTTATTAGACAGCTTTGTTTCTACCGCATAATGTACTTCCAGCCCTGTTGGAGGTTTTGAAGGTAAGGCTCATCAATTTTATGTGCTTTCAATTTAGAGGCCCCTGAGGTTCAAGCAAGAGCTGTTGGGAGCATTAATTTTGGAGAGAATTGTCAGATATCACGCGTTTCAGTGAGCGATGTTTGCAGCCGTAGACATACCTGCACTTTAGTCAGAACTTCGATAGTTATGCTCTTAGATTCCTGCGTGTATAACGCGAACTTATTGTCCAGATAAAAAAAGTAAATTATGTCTGCAGAATCTGGTATGGCGCAGGATTGCTCTTACAGAAGTATGTCACTGTGTAGGAATGTAGAAATCTGCACTTCTTGTTTAGGATAAACTCACCATGATGTGAAACCTGAGTATCCATGCTCCCTGCCTGAAGTTGTTGCTTATCTTACTCTCCAGCCAAGGAATCCCAGTCACAGACCAGGACCCTGTTGTGCAAGGTGGTGTGCGCACACACAGCCATACCCCTGCATCAGTCCCACCGTTGCGGATTTTAAATTCCAGCATTGAACACACGGTCAGAGATAACGGCTGGGAGTGGAGAGAAACAGAGACAACATTGCTCAGAATGGGTAGCGATATCTGTATTCTGGTTTGTCAGGTTTTTGGAGCTCTTCTGGGAAAGCAGTGAAAGTTTGTTTTCCATGGATGATGGGAAGATAAAGCTGGTGGGCACCTCTCCCTAGAATTTTTCTCTAAACAATGTAAGGAGAGGTCCATGAATAATTCACGTTTCCCGGTTGTTAGTGTTCACTGAAAACAAGTATCCATGGTAATACAGTTAAGCTTACAGTTAACCTTGTAGAGAGCCAGTCATTGTTACCGTTGTCTCATACCTTTAGGGCCAGGAGGAGGATTCCCTTTTACAGTCTCTCTCACAAAGGTTTTGTATGTTCAGAAATAGGATGA
>Ga0065711_1048114_pt1 | contig 11982 bp, 5 predicted proteins | sample Hoacrofraction12_FD_59098 | JGI IMG/M metagenome (GOLD analysis project Ga0065711, IMG submission 59098) | Hoatzin crop microbial communities from Cojedes, Venezuela - Epithelial fraction 12 v2 (version 2) | ecosystem: Host-associated > Birds > Digestive system > Esophagus > Crop | place... | reverse complement strand
AAAAAAAAAAAAAAAAAAAAAAAAAGGGGGGCCCTGCCTCAATATTACTGGCTCCCAAAGATGCTGCCAACAACTGTGGCCACCTAACCATCCTCCATATGCACTCAGTCCCATAAAGGCTTCAGCAGCTAATTAATAAATAACATTGAGTGAAGTGTTCAACTAAATCCAAGACACACTACCCATCCCTGTGTTTCCTTTTCACTAGCATCCTGTAACAGACATTTCTGACACAGTTTGCATGTGAAATCTCATAAAAATGCCATTTTTCAAACTTGGCACTCTCCTGGAGACTTGTTCTTCTGTCCAGAATGGTAATTCCACACTTCCATCTTGGTCATTATTTCAGTAGCTGTCAATACCAAAAGCATTTGCTTAAAGTGTTTTGCTCCTCTAAAGATTATGTATCAGCCATCCATTTTTAATGGTGGGAAATTTTAATACTAAGCCTCAAAAAAGAGAGTACTTTTTAGCTCACAAATTATCACCTTTCCTAACCAATGCAAACTTCATTCTGCTAAAGCTACAAGTTTTCTGTTCTTTTTAACTTAATTCTTTTGGAAGATCTGGTTTGCACAAAATGCAGCATATTTCCTACAGCAATCACAGAAGCTCTCCTTTATCCTTCAGGCAGAAGTGCTTACAGGTACCCACTACTGGACAGAAGTTACTCCTATACTGATGAATGGGACTTCTCACTCAATTCAGTCTCCTCTATCCCTGGGCTTATGAAATCATTATGGCTCATCACTACTGCTCAGTTAGCTTCAGGGGAAAGGATTTTATGTTAGGTTAGAACCAGAATGAGAATCATGGTCTAACTGAAGCAGTCTTCACCCTTCTTGCTGTTGTGATGCTATTAAAAGCTACACTAGCCTATTAACCTTGAAGTCACTGTTTTGTTCAAGTTCAGCACAAGCTAGGATCTCCACAGGATATAGCCATGAAGGAAAGAAAATTCCCCTATCATTCCTAAAAATATTTGCATGTTACATTGTAAGTAACAGACAGCTGTAGGCAATATAACAGCTTTCAAGCCCATACACAAAGACACTTACCAGTAAATTGTGTAAGCCTCTGCTTGAGCTGGGTCTTGAATATTTGGTTCATTTAGAAGTTCCTGTATTCCTAACAAGATCTGTGGAAGGAATAGAAGTAACATAAGCATGCGTATTACTAAGAGACATTCAATTAAAAACCCCTTAGAAACAAACTGTAGAAGTACACAGTGAACATCTTACATTCATGTAAGATAAGCTAGCAAAATAAACAGAAGGGCTAAGAATGTGTCTAAGTACAATTAATAACCTGTTTAATTGTGATTGCTGGCCTCCAGTCCTTATCCTCCTCTAAGATGGAGAGACACACTGTGCCTGAAGGATACACGTTTGGATGGAATAATGGTGGTTCAAATTTACCTGATGAAGAAGAGAGAATTACTTGCACGCAGCATTAAGACTAAGATCAGAAAGTTGGTTTAGATCAGTGGGGAAAAAAACACAAACAAAACTGGCCAAAGACACCCCCATGTGCCTCACCCCACCCCCCACCCCCCCACATTACTGGAGCTATCAATACTGGTTTTCTTCTTGGCTCAGCCTGCACCTGAAGCAGGAACTCCATCACATCTGTGGTATCAATCCAAACAATGTAACATTATCATTGTGACCAGTAATCTTTTGGTTTAGTAAAGGAAACTGACAAAATAGTTTGTAGTAGCTTTGTGATAAAGACCTTTTTAAACCAATCCTGTCTTTACAACCTCACATACTACTATATAAAGGAAAGATACTGCCCTTCACTCGTCTCTTCTCTCCTTATCTTAAAATACTGAAAGTTCCATACAAGGAAGACTAAGTTTCTAACATCTTTTTTCATTTTCACTTTCCTTTATGTATAACCAAGAGGAACCAAGTTTAAGTTGCAAGACTGACTGAAGGAGTAGGCTTGTGCAGCTCTTCTTCTGCCACTCCATCTATACTCTGGCATTTCTGTAATATTTACAAGACTTAAATGCAACAGCCACCATCCTGAGTAACATAATGAACACTTGTTTAGCAACACATGAAATATGTACATGTTAGTGCAGTTTTCTAAGAGAAAATCTGAGATCACAAGCAAGTCTTGCTTCTGAGCTGCTCAATGAAGTTCAGGAGGAACTCAGAAGCTGCATTAGTAGAAGTCTTACCAGCCACACATACATCTTATTTTTAGGCACGACAGTTTCAATACTTGCAGGGTGGGCTAGTTGGTATTTCTCAAGACATAACAAGCGACAGGACAAGAGGCAATGGCTTCAAGTTGAATCAGGGGAGGTTTAGATTAGATATTAGGAAAAATTTGTTTACTGAAAGAATGGTCAGACATTGGAATAGGCTGTCCAAGGAGGTGGGTGAATCACCGTCCCTGGAGGTGTTCAAAAAACGTATAAATGTGGCACTTCGGGGTATGGTTTAATAGACATGGTGGTGTTGGGTGTATGGTTGGACTTGATGATCTTGGAGGTCTTTTCGAACCTATGATTCTATATTAATGCTAAATATTTTCTAGTTAAAAGGTATATTTCCTCGTGTCACACGTATGTAGGTGGCAACAAACAAAAGGAGTAGCCAAAAGAACTGATACAGCTGAAACACTAAAATGAAATGAAAAATGAAGCATGGTCAAAAAAGCCATTTGTAACCACTGTCATTGATTTCAGATGATAGCCAATTCAAGAACTAGGAAACCAGGGAGGGCAACAGATGTTTTCAAATTGCTAAAACAGTGAAGTTTGAGACGGAATAAGGAAAATTCTAAAACTTAACAAAGAAACTAGGTATCTGAAGATACCTTTTCTATATAGCAACAGAAAAAGAACAGATCCGTGGTTTAAAGCAAGTCAATGAAAAGGTTAAAGTTGATGGAACTGCTTAAAAATTATTTTCTACATTCTCGCCTTCTGAGTTCTTGGCTTAGGAGACTAACTGAACAGTAAGAACGCAAAGGGATTTGGTCTAACCATGCCTACCTATTAGTTTCCAGAGAGTGCTGATCAAGTAGTGAACACTTCAAGTAGTCCTTTAGTCAAACTCTGAGGAAACACACACAGCAATCCCCCTCCTCTCCTGATTTTGTGATATTGGGCACTTAACTCACTTAATCACAATTTTCTAAATCCAAGGGGGTGGGGGGAAAGCAACTTGCCTTTAAAAAAAGAAAATCTGTAAGGAAGTAATAACCATTCCTAGAACCTCACGGACTAGTTTAACATTGTTCTACTAAACCCATGGTTTTTAGTCATTTTACTTACATTTTGGGGGTGAAGAAGGGTAGTCATCCTTGAAAAGCATCCGTAGTTTAAATAAGCCTCCTTCCCATGGTGTCTATAGAAAGTTTTAAGGTAGAGTTTAGATTTCAGCAAGGAACAGTCAAACTTGGGGAAAAAAGCTTATCAAGAATACAGTTTCTCAGGCAAAGCACAAGACATCCTTTGGCTACACAAAAGACAATAGCTGTCCTACGCTGTAGCATGTTGGCTGGACTGAGACAAGTTATCCTACCAATATAAGGAGTTGAAGAAAGAAAATCCTGCTTTTCCACTTCATTAGAGCTAGTGTTGCAGAGTAATCAAGAGTCGGGATCATCCCTAACAAATCAATCCATAAGTAAAATTTTCATAGTACACAGAAAAACAAAATACTTCTAAAGTTTTACATTATACACATGCAATGAGGAACGGGCCATTATACCCCCACTTAAAAATAAATCTGAGAAAACAGGGTATGGATATATCCCCTAAGCACGTGGATGTAAATGGCTTCTATTTTGCCTCATGAGAACGTGGCTAAGAAAACCACAAATGACAAAAAAAGAAAATGGACTGCATTGTAATATTGCTACAGTTAATATGAGGTTCACTAGTCTAAACTACCCCTCTCTGCATTTGGTAGCAAGTAGTCTCACAGATTCTGTCTTTTTGTATAACAGGAATTCTAAGAAGCTTTTTATCCCCACCAGAAGAGCACTGATAAAAGCAGCTCCCACGCTACAGAGCGGACCAAATAAGACAGCACTACTCAAAAGGGTCATATGAACAAGGAAAAACATCTAGCAAAGGACAAAAAGCCTGTCTCGGATATATACTTCCTTGTCATCTTACTTGGAAATAAGGAAATAAGCCCATCTTCTGACAAACTAATTTCTGGTAAGTCTAGAAATACAGAGAAGACTATTATATACGTAGAATTCAGACCACCTCTCTGTAATTTGCGCTTGCTATGGAAACACTGCAATGAATGTAAGCAATGGGTTCATTCTTTAAAACAAACCGGAGTAAAGATGGTCTCGCATCTTATCAGCATAAATGATCAAATCTTATCCTCAGGGACAGACAGGTGTATTTGAACATCACTTTCGGAGGAAAGCCCTAATTCTTTCCTACCTTAATCATGTGATTTTTAGCTGAAGGAGAAAGAAAAAAACCCCACTCCAAAAAAAAAAAAGCACTCCATTGTCACTGGTATTTATTGTGCAAAGTCTCAAGCTAGAATAGGGAAAAAATGTGCTATGGAATACTACGATAACTGTTTTAAAAAGTGAATAAGTTTAATTACATTTGCTATAGTGTATTTAAAGAACTTGTTCTGAACAGCTGTAGTCAGTTGTCAACAGCTAGAAATATCTATTACTCAATACCTTCTCAGAGGAGACAACTTGTCAATTTTTAGAAGAGAGGACGCTTTAGATAGTATAAACTTTTCCTATTTTGGTTGCTTTCAGTCATAGGGGAAGATAAATAGCTTCTAATAATTTCAAGTAGAAGACCAGAACAGTCAAAGTTTTTATTGTCTGATAGAGCAACATACTTGACGGATGAAAGATAACAGACACTCAAAAGCCTTACTAAGACAATAGTATGACATCAGTATCATCAAGATTGTATTGTGTTACTTGATGGGTTGTGGATGTATCTTTTGAGTCAAATTCTAGGTAGTTAACAAGTGATTTGCTGTCAAAAAACTGAATGGAGATACCCAGCCCAGGACTCACACCACTTCCATCTTTGATCTGGCTGACAAGAAAGCATTTTGGTGGTTTCAACTAACTACTCATCTGTCCCAAGGGAAACACAAACATAACAGAGTAACTGGTTGGTCTGGTGGAGATGAACAAGGCATGCTGCTTCTTTTTAAAGAGACTGCATTTTTACTTGAGTAAAACCCCTGATTTTTAAAATAAATCTCTATGAGGAATCACATGAGCATAACTGATCTTTTCCTCGTGTTATGCATTTTCTAGGAGGCAAGAAGTTGGCTTTAAAGGTCTTGTTCGCTTCATTTTGTGGTTTACAAAACTTTAAAGCAGTAGCATAAAGATTTCAGACGGCATGAAAATTTTACATAAGTATTTGAAGGTGGTATCTTGGTAAGGTACATAACTGGCTATTACGAGGGATAATCTTGTTTTGGCAGAACACAGTGGGGTAAGTTTTTCCTTACAGTGTTGAATTATTTTTAGCTGTTTCTTTAAGAACTTGAGTTGTGCAGACAACTACCCAAGTATTAAGTGAAGTTACAACCATAACAGCAATACCATGTTCAGCATTAAACTGAGGCAGTAGTGCAGAATCTGCACATTTTGACTAGATACTTTGTCTTCTCAGAATCTAAGAAACAAAATCTTTAGTAGACTTAAGCAAGTTGGCAAGAGGCAGTAGAACAGGCAAAGCAACAAATGGAGTCCCATATCCAATGCAAAACACTAAAGACCCAAAAGAATGAAAACCACCAAGTATTTATCTGAGATAACTACGTATTATCTCAGAAGAAACAACTGCATCCAATGAATTCAAGAATAATCTCTACAAGCTAAGTAACACCTTGAAAAACAGAAACAAGATTCTGCTCAGAATGAGATGCTATAACGGCAGCGTACAAAAATCAAAGAAGTTTCATGCATTGATGATCATTTCTACTTGAAAGTTTGCATTTGTCCTATCCCCCAGAACCAGATCAAGATGATAAAAAATAAACAGTTCTGGTCTCTACAGACTTTTTCTTTTCCCTTGTTATTTTAAGGAAAGGGACACAGAAGCACAAGTGAAATCAGGTAAAAAGAAACAGAGTTCTGTTCTTCTTTTCCTAATATTAAAAGAGAAAATTCCATAAAACAGAAGGCAATGAAATTCCATGTTGATAACGCAGAATTATTTTCCGTGAAATCAAAGAAGGCAAAAACAGAGCTACAGCACTTCTCTAGGACTGAAGGGTCTCACTGTTTTGTGAAGGCACCAGCAGTTAACCAGGACAGAGAACATTTTGGTAGTATTAATTTTCAAGCTTTAAGGCTTAACCCAGCTTTTAGTAAGAACAGAAGTCACAATAAACCCTAGCATGAAGCAGAAGACCATCCAAAGTTTGCTCAATGTAGGAATCTTACATACTCCTCTGAAAAATGTTATTCTCAAGGTGGTCAGTGCCAACAGTTGAACAGGCACATAGTGCATTTTGTCCATTATCATTCTTCGCCCACTCCACCCAAGCATTTCCATCAAACTATACATAAGTTAGACTCTCCGTTGTCAGTGTAATGCACAAGCAGGCTTACGTTACTTTTCACTGTGAGATGTTAGGACATTAAGTCTTACCCCCTTCTTTCCTGGAATAGCGCACTCCCAGTTCATTAGATTCATTGTGCCATCTGGATTTTTTGTAGGTACTGCTACAAATCCCTGAATTAAGGCAAAAAGCCAAAGTGTAAGGATTTCACAAGATGTATTTAGAATACTTCATGACATATTTTATCTTTACACAAAGTTATTTCTTTTTGTACTACACAGTTTTAAACAGCTTTGTTATTTAAAAAAAAAATTTTAAAAAAATCACATCAGTGTGAAGAAAAAAAAAATCATTATCAGAATACCAAAATAACTGCAGTCAGAAATGTGACAGTTCTCATACTTACAAATGGATGATCTTTTCTCCAGGCTTTTCTCTCCTGTGCAAGTCTGCTAAGAGCTATGCCAGACATATTCAGAGTCCCTCTAAAACAAAAATAATTTGGTTTAGTATAAACTTCCACTTATAGTGTAAACACCACATTATATTATCTCTTTCTAAGCCCTGCTACTCAGGAAACATTTTGGCCCCTGACTTTCACTACTATAGCCAAGACACACATTTTCACACACCCTGCAGAACTTAACATCAGGAATAACATTAGGTTGTCCCATGTCTACAACCTCTCAGTTACTGGACTTGACATACAAAATACTATCCCCACCTGTTATATTCGAACCACATCTTAGAAACAACTTTGACAGCTTGACAACAGAAACACATTAGTTATGGGAAAGTGCTTAGACTTCCTACTTGTGGAACTGAAACACGTATCTATCTCCTTACTACACCACAAAAGGTATGGCTTTCTTCTGTAGGCAAACACCTGTATTGCTCCTGTTTCTGGTAAACAGAGGAATAAGACATGTTATTTTTAGACTGTAAATGCCCACTGAAAGCCAGTGTTCTACACGAAAGCAACACGAGCACAGAACTTGACAAAATCACCTTAGTTTTGCAGTGATGCCACTACACAACTTCTAAACAGGAGCAGAAACAGACAGCAATACAGAACTGAGCTAAGGAAGAGCCAGTGGCCCACCCATTCCACAAGGCAGGTTTTCAATTCCACTATAAATGGAATGATCTTTCTGCACCTTCGCTGACTTAGTAACAGCCAAGCATGGTGACTGAGACTGCAGAAGAAACGCGTAGAGCACAGGTCACTACTGTGTTTGATGTAAGAACAGTTCTAGACACAATGGTTGCAAGAGAGCGATGCTTTCAACTTCAGGGGACGATTCTCCATTCCCCTAGAACAACAGTCAAAGTGAGAGTTTATTTTCCACTGTCAAATTATATCTAAACTCAGGGTTTCATTAGCCATGTGGTCAAAAGCTCCAGTGAAGGTTTTTTAATACTCCTCCCTACTGCACTTCTACCCATCTTAAGTAAGAGCTGATACTTGGCAGTTAGAGAATTTGCATCAATTTGTTCCCAGCTCCACATGTAACTAACAAGCCTTTACGATAGGCAGGAGAGTAGAATTCTTCCACTAAACAAGTTCATAGAATTAACGAAAGGAGTGTTACCACTCTGTTAAAACAAACATTTACACACCGGTTAAGAATAATGCAAAATTCATGTTCTATTAATATGTAGATTACTCGTAAGAGTATCACAGCCTACTATTATAACCATATGAATTGCAGCTCACAAAGATCCTTGTTTTAAAAATCTCACACGTTCATGCTATACCCTTCAGCACGACGTTCACGCTGAAAAGATTTACCAGGCACTGACCTATTCCACGTAAGGTATGTACATATGTTCACCTCACGTTCATCTGCTATACCCTTTGAAAAGACAGTAAACTTCCAATTTAAGTATTAACACATTATCAGAAGTGGCTTAACACTGCCGACACCTTAACTAAAAGTCTCTAAAGCACCAGATTAAGAGTTTTCTGCAGTTCCTATGACAGTTGGCATTTCAAATCCCTCCTTCCAGCTTTTTTTCAAAGTCAGTTTTGCATGGATGGCCACAAGCTGTAATTTCAACTTCAAACTAGCAATTAAATTTACATCAGATAAAGCTTTTTAAAAGGGACCATTAACACTCAGTAAATACACACACAAACAAATCCTACATTCAGTCCAATATTCCTCTAGCATTCCCAATGCATGTATCTATCTCGGTTATGTCAGAAGATTTGCAGGACTTAGTCAACACAAACTGTACATACCACTTCAGATTTTAGTCTGTTCACAAGCAGGAGATGTGGAGCCACTGAAAAGATACTGTCAGAATAAAAAAAAACAAACAAACAAACCTCTACCTTAGACAAACTACACAGGGAGTCATTTTAAATATTTAGTGAGCCCACGTCCATGTAAATAAACTACTGAATATACAGCAGAATTTCAGCTGTGCTGTTAGTACCTTGTACTCCACTGTAATAATACTAACCTTCCGATAACAATGTGAGAAAACTATTTGTGCTTATAAACCATTCAAATATTCTTAGTTTAGTCACTCAGCTGCCTTTTCTGCCAAGAAACATATCACAAGATGCCTTCAAATATACAAATTACATTTCCTGTGGCTAACAGCCAATTAATTGTATGCACCTCAACGGAAATGCCCACTTCTCATAAGGCACATAAACAACGTCTGTCCCATAGAACATCACCAATCCAGTAACTTATCAACAGAAAAAAACCCAAGTTTTCATGCTCTGTATTCTGCTTGCTTTTGCAACTAGTTATGCACTATACTGTGCCCTAGTAAACTAAAGGTTTTCTTACGTTCTATAAATACCTTTTTAGGCCTTGAGGCATTTGACTTAAACACTGACAAGACTATGTCCAAAATTTCAGTGTATATGAGAGACCACAGGCTTCACTTGCCCTGACAAAGGCAGACGAGCATCTGAAACCTCATCACAAATTACTACCAAGTAGAGATTAGAAACAAGTAAGACTGAAAGCCCACTTCAGAAATTAAGATCCCATTAGGTAAGCATGCCCTCAAAAGCAAGCTGATTTATTAGCAAATTGCCAATATATACTCTCTAGCAGCTCTTCAGTAAAAAATTTAACTTTAGTTTTGCTGGAACTTGAGATACAACAAACAGAGATTGATCATCTCAGTATATCTTTTTGGTCTCAGAAATTATGGAGTAGCAGGAAGGAGTGAGATACTAAGTGGGTATTAAACCTCAAGATATGATATTGTCACTGCTACTTTTATCTTCTTCACTAATTTATGTGCGTTGTTTGTTTGGGGTATTTTTCCTCTCTCTCCTTTGGAATAGTAGTTTACCCAAACATGTGTATGTTATGTTTAACTCTTGTAAGCTTTTGACATATCTCACAAATGCAAGACATCTCTATTAACCTGAAGTAGTTCAAATTTAAAACAAAACAAAGAAACCCCAAACACCACACACACCACCAAAACTACACAAACAAAAAACCCAAACACCCCAGCTCTTAAGGGATATATCACACCTAATTTGTTTTCTTCACCTGAGAAATTTACTACTAACAAACAGAACTGAATTCTCAACTTATTTACGCGCTACATCACTGGAAAACACAGACTTTTGCACCAAAGAAAGTAAGTCAATCTTCAGCTTGTGTGGCCCCTGCAAGGTAAGTGACAAGTCTTCCCATTTTGTTTAGTTTTAATCCCCCCAAACTCACCCCAGTGTTAAGACGTAGCAATGTCCCTTTTACCCCTATGAACTCATAAGAAAATTAACAGAAACTTCCAAATTTACTCAACAGCTTGCCTCTGCTTCTATTACAACTACCTATTTTGGAAAAAAGCACAAGACAAAACCAACACACTAATCATAGGCGCAAACTGTGCCTACCTCCAAACACAAAAAAGCAAGTCTTACAAAGAAGCGTTCCAGTGCCACAGGAACAGCAATCACACCCACAGTTCTGACCAATGACAAGTATCTAAATACATCAACAGCATGCTCTTTAAGTCTCAAGAACTTTCAATAGCTCTTATTAATTCCAAAAAGCAAAAAAAAAAAAATCGTTAAGATTGCTAGACTCACTTTTTTACTTTACAGGTTAAATACTAACACAGGAAGAAGTTACCAGCTGAAGTAGTTTGCCCCAGAACTATACAAACTTTATTTTTCAGAAGGGTGGAGAAAAATCAAGGGCTGAAGTATAATCAACCCACGCCAACTCCGGACGGGAACAGAAAGTCTCCTCCTGCCTGCGGCACGAAAAAAGCCGAAGAGGCGATACTAGCCCAACGGCGACCACAGTCGCACGGAGAACAACAAAAGGAGCCGCGCGGCAATACGTCTCGGTGCCCGACCGGCCCAGAGCAGCCGCGGCAGAGCCCTGCGCTGCCCGGCCTCCGCCGAAGGCCGCTGGTCTCACGGGCCCTGCGAAGGGACCGGAGCCGGTGTCCGAGGCCTGCACAGGGCACCCCGGCGCCCGCCCGCTGGCTCCCGGGCAAGTACTCCTCGGGGCGGAGACCACTTCGCGCAGGCCCGGTGCTACCCAGACCTCCGCGGCGAGCTCGGCCCACGGCGACCGAGACCTCCAGGGGCGGGCCGCGAGAGACGCAGAGCCCGCCTCAGGCGTGCAACGGTGCGCGGGCGGGCCCAGCCGTGCGGCGCGGCCAGGCCCGCACGCCCCGCAGCTGCAACGTCCCTTCATGCCACAGGCAGCGAGCGCCAGCCCGGGGTCCCTTCTCCCAGGGCCCAGGGCCGCCTGCGCGCCGCGCCAGGACCCACCGTCCCAGGCCCCTTGCCCGGCCAGGCCTCACCGTGATCGGCCGCAGCACCCGCGCGTGTCCCGGATTGAAGCGGCAGCGAATGACCCGGATGTTCCCGACTCGGCTCCCCCCCTTTGTCTCCGGCCTAGAGTTTCCCCTCCCTCTTTCCTCGCTGCGGAGCGCGGCAGTACTGTGTGTCCCTCAGCCCGACCCGTCCGCGCCGCTGCGCCGCCGCAGTACAACCCTGCACGCGATCTGTCCGCCGCGCTCTACGCATCCTCCCGACACAGGACCCAGAGGCGACCGGAACAATGCCTGAGCACGGCGCGCGGACAGGACTCACAGCAGGGCTCTCCCAAGCCCATAACTTCCTCGGCTCCCACAAGCCGCGGTCAAGAAACTGAGCGAATTTTTACCTCGGGCGCTGAGTCGCCTGCGCCCCGAAAATACCTGGCGCCTCACAGGGCGCTAGTGCGGTCTCGCAGGCCGCGCCTGCCCGCGACGCGCTCGATCTTGGTCAAACCCCACCCCCTGTGTCCAGCCGCACCTCCGATTGGAGGATGGCGGCGCTGCTCCTAGAGGGGCTTTCGCAGGTGATGGGCAGGAGGGAGAGCCTGTCAGAGGGGCCCGCGGCGGCTGCGGGCGATGCACGGGGCGGGTCCGCCCTCGGGCCGGGCCGCCCGGCAGCGCG
>Ga0065711_1048113_pt1 | contig 11982 bp, 7 predicted proteins | sample Hoacrofraction12_FD_59098 | JGI IMG/M metagenome (GOLD analysis project Ga0065711, IMG submission 59098) | Hoatzin crop microbial communities from Cojedes, Venezuela - Epithelial fraction 12 v2 (version 2) | ecosystem: Host-associated > Birds > Digestive system > Esophagus > Crop | place... | reverse complement strand
TCCCGCCGCGCTGCCCTGCCCGGCGGCGAGCTCCCGGGGGCGGCCGGTGGGTGCCGGGCAGCGGGGAACAGCTCGGAGGAGCCGCGGGCGCACCGGCCGTACGGCGGAGCGGTGTGGGGGGAGCTGCAGGGAGGCTCGCAGCAGTGCTAGGCCTGCCTGGGGTTCGGGCTGTGCTTTTCCTAGCCTGAGCAGCAGGTTCATGTACGGGAATGGCATTCGAACACTGCATGTTTTTCCTGTTTTTATATATGTATTAAAGGCAACATAAGAGTTAGAAGAAAGAGCCTCGTAGTAGATGTGTTACCAACTATATGAGTAAGTTCTTTTCTTCAGAATACCTTCTTGCATGATAATATAAAACTGTATTAAAACTATACTTACCTGTATTAACAAACTACTTGAAGGCTTCAAAATTTCTTTCTTTAGCAAAGCAGCGGCTTTTAGAAAAAAAATCCTGATTTTGATAACATGAAAAAAAATGCTTCTTTTGTTAAAAGAAACCCAAACATTGCCGCTTGGAAGCCATTGGAAATTGTATTACCTGGCTGCCTTCCGATGCTTTGTGTCCAGCGCCTGGCATACTGATGTCGGGCACTGTGCGTCTTGCTGTACCGCTGTGAAGAGTATTTCATGAACTTAAAACTGTGATTTAAAGCAGGATATCCGTGCAGTCATAATGGTTCCACATAACTGTTTGGACTTTGAGATGGCATTGTTGATGAAACTGACTGTTGCAAGGAGGGTGTAAGATGTAGTAACTGAGCAGGAAGTAGGTGATATTTACATTGGGGTGGGTTAAAAAAGATGCTGTCGCAGTACTAAGTTAAATGGGTCAGAAGGTGTGACCGTAAAGCATGTTTTTGAAAAGTAATAGACTTGTAAAAGTCATCTTCAATTAATTGGACTGCTTTCAGGCTCATATTTCATATGTTTAGCTGCTTTGCAAAAAACCTGAAGCTTTTCTTTATGTTTAAGAAATAGTGCATGAGTTTGTGTATGTTGATTTCTGTGGGTTTTTTTTCCTACATCTTGGATTTTCTTGTCAAGTGAACACACTTTTCTTTTTTGTTACGCTCAGCTGTAACACTCACCTACTCAAGTTCTCAACTTTTCTGCATAAATACCATGTTAAAAGCAGACTTTGGAGGCAAATATCTTCACAGTATCTGGGTGTCATACTTTTTGTGACAGGTTTACAGCTTCATAGACATGACTTGCTTTGTATTTTTCTTGAAACTATACATTCATTTTCACCGAATCTCGGATGAGTTTCCAATTGAGTTTCTTTCAATTGTGACCCATTCTCTTCCCCTTTCCCCCAGCCCTATATGCTCTCTAGGTTAAATATAGGCTCATCTTACTGTAACTGAGGGTCTTTGCTCGGTCTTGAGGACTTGAACGTTGATGGTCTAAGAGATATTTAACCAGGCTTTTTTGGCTCACTGTGGCATGAGCCAAAAACAGTGACAATTCAGAAACAAATTCATGAACAGATTGAACATCCCGGTCCCTTGGAGAGGCAGGGTCTCTTGAAGAAGTGGAATGGGCACCTGGAGACGGTAACAGCTTCGACTGTCTTAACTTGGATCCACAATGCCTGTCTTGTCAGAGCCCGATAGTACCCTTGATACTCTCGACCTTCTAGTCAGACTCAGGTTGGCATACGTAGCTGATAAATGCCTTTTTGCTGTTATGTACATGATATTTGATCTCTTAATGTTCAGGTTTGAATTATTCATTAGTGAAACTTCAGACTGTGTGTGCTACTTTTTAAGAAAGGAAAATCATGCGAGTTTGATAGAATGCTACAAGCTTGCTTTCCTGTCAGCTGAACCGGCTGTGCTGCCTGGCTGCTACAGGTGATGTTTCTGTCAGTGTGGGGTGCAGGTATGCTACTGGATGTGATGTATGTCTGCCATATTGATATAATTTTAGGTTATGTTTGCCTTGACCTTGTGTTTAGATTGCTAGTGAAACAAATGCCAGAGGAGCAGCTGAGACATTGAACAATGATTCTGGATACTCTTTTTGTAGTAATAATCTGTGATGTTCTTATGGAGGGCATAGTGCTGGTACCAGTCCTGAGGGACTTCATTAAGAAAGCATGTTGCACTCTGGTCCTGGTTTATTTCAACAATCATTCCTTTGGCTCTGTTTTTGACAGATGACAAGGCAGCTACTTTAAAACAGCATTGAGGATTCAACTACTTCATTTTTGTTCTGTGGGAAAGCAAAGTTTATCAAGTAGCTTAATTTTGAGTGGTTGCAACCTATGAACTCCAATACTGACATAATTTAAATGGCATCTTAAGTAATGATCACTGGTAAACACAAAAATTACCTGGGAGTGGGGGAAGTGGTGAAGAGCCATTGCTATGTGTGTGTTGCGGCTGATACCATTTTCTGGACTACTTATACTTTGGGAAATTCATTGACCAGTAGGCAAATGTATGTGCAGAAGGTTACTGGGTTTGTTTTTTTTTTTTACCCTCTTTTTTCCCTCCCTCCTTGCTGAGCTGTAAAATGCTTATCTGAATCTATAAGCAATTAAAATACCTTTGCTTATGACAGATCAGATTTTCAAAACCAAGCCACTGGCTAATTGTCAAAGCTGCAGCTATAGTTAGTTTGGTTGAAATAGGAATCCAAGCGTAGAACTACTTGCAGTAGGTATCCAGTGTAAGGTAGCCCTTCAGGACTTTCATTGTTGCCTAGGCATGTAACTGATTTTCATTCAGGTACATGACATTTCTTATCTAGGTCAGGTCTAAAATTTACTATCTGTAGAAATATTTCAATAACTATTTTTTATCATAATATAGAAATAAAAGCCTATGTAAACTTAAGCTGAGTGATGAGATTACTTCTGTCCGTATTAATGAAATGTTTTTGTGGTTATGCCAAGCTTGGAAGTTTTTGCTAAAGTCTGCCTAGTTATAAATCAGTCACTTTAATTTTGTCCTAAGGAATGAGAATGAGTTTTGTAAGGAGAAGCAAATGCTAGGTGTCCCATTAATAATTTTTAATGAAGAAGGTACTTTTATAATTTGCATGATTAATATTGGTCAGTAATGTCACTGATGAAAAGCTAGTTTATTCTGTAGAAATAATTTTATATGTGTGAGACCCCTTAGGAAAGAAAACGTGAGAAGTGTGTACTTGATAACATTAGAAGTAGGTAATGGAGTATGGATATTTTATACTGCTTAGAAGTGGGACTCAACACTTAGATGAGGTGTGATGAGTAAGGCTGGGAATAGGTTGTTATTTGTAAGATCTTGCCATGGTTGATACAGTAAACAGGAACTGGTAAAGAATGCAAAAAGAGAAGCGACACAGCAGCAAGCCAAGAAAACTGTTTTGGCTGCTTTTAAAGTGCATGTGACCAGAATAAGATTGTCTGTCAGAGCCAAAGGACAAATTACAGTGATAGCTGAGATAAAGCAAAAAAAACCCCAAACCCTGAATGGCAGTTATAGCTTTTAATTGAGAAGAGTTAAATGTTTTGTCTTGAAGGGACTTGTAAGATTACTTGTGCATATGGAAACAGCATGTGCTAAGGGTTGAAGGTGGACTACAGGTCTGAGTAATGGGCAACTTTGTGTGGCTGAGAAGTGGTCGGACTCTTCAGTTTGAGTTAATGCTGCAGGCTGTACATCCACAAAAGGATGAGATTGTAGTTTGAGAAGGAGTTATCTTCTGAACAGCTAGGAAGAACTGAGTCATCAGTTCAGTGGTGGTTATGTCATCTTTGCATGTGTTTTTAAATGAGATGCAGAGGGAGAAGACGAAGTGTAAAGGATAGGGTCTTGTGGAACAGAATATCGAGTTATATCTGGATTTCTTCTGAGGTCTGTCCTGTTCTATCAAGACATGTAACATCTTCAGATGCCTTGCTAGTATCCATGGGAATCACCTCCCCTAAACAATTTGTCAGCAATAATCTTCACTTCTAGAAGGAATTATGTTGTTTTTTGACAGTTCCTCTGAACCGAAGCTGTGCCTACAAATCTGACTTCTACAGGAACGAGTCAGATCAGACTCTTCAGAGCAAGTGGCTTATCCATCGTCCTCAAACTGCCTCCATGTATGTGCAGTGGGGTTACTTACTGTAAAGTGTTTCTCATGCTTGTTTTCCTCACAGCTTACTTTTAAGGTAGGGAACTATGCTGTAAACAGATTATTTAGCCATGGATGAGAAATGTTTTGCGACTACATGTGAACACTCTGCAAGGCGTTGCAGCTGGTAGCTGTATGCATTTGAGATAAAGCATCAATTCACAAAGTGTAGGATTTGGTTCAGCAGTAAGAGACAGAAATTTAAGTGTTAAAATCCCATCATTGTCAGTAGTGGCTGTTATCTAAATCTCCTATTCAACTTACGTTAAGATAGTAACTTGTAATTATCAGCTGAATTTCTTTGCTTCGGTGACTGTAGTGGTTACATCTGTCATGACCATGCTCGTAGCTCATGCACTAGACACGCAAATTTGTGTCTTGACTTGTGAGGTAGGTCCTAGTGCAAATTGCATTTGCTGTGTATCTCTGTTATGTAGTGTTACATGTTGCTGAACAGAAGGTGATCTAGTAATACAGGGCTGAAACAAGTATGTTGATCTATTAAGGCTTCAGCGCTCTTGCATTCTCTTCTGAGCTGCTTTACAGATCTTTTCTCTGTTTTGGAGGTAATGAAGTGCTAAAAGTCTCTTAGGATGTCTGTGGTTAATCAGCTGGTCAAGTACACCACTCATGCTCCTGATAACGTGCTCTGGAATCCTATAGTGTGCACACAACAGGATGAAAACAATTTGTAGTCACAAGCTGTTGTGGTGTAGCTTACCAGCTCTTCACAGCAAACAGTCCGGTGGAGGAATTTAGAAGAGTGCAAAGTTTTAATGTAGGATTCAGACACAGTCATGTTTTGACTACAAGATTTCAGCCAAGATGTTCAAATACCACTTGTTTAGGAGAACACCTGAGGAAGAGGTAGTTTCTTGTTAGAATATAGAGTTTACTGTTTCATGCAAATACGTAAATTGAAAGATTCTACTTTGTTCCTCCTTTAATGGAGAATTGATGTGATTTCTCTGCATTATCTGATCATAAATACCTATTTTAATGTTATCCCTAGAATGTTTCCTCTATGAATGTTTCTTTTGGGATTCTCAAGGGTTTAGTATAAGCCAAATTTGTAGCAAGTAGAGTGTGTGAGATCCATCTCATACCATGCAATTTCAGGGTAAAAAGGTGATAATGGAGAGTGTTCTAACTTTAGGTCTTGAATCTCTTCTATTGGTGGAGTTCTGGTTCTTCTACCTGAAGAAACTTCCCTGTCTTTTCTGTAGAGCTTCTTATGACCCTTATTGCTCTACTGGTAGTGTAGTAGTACCAGTAGCTCTACTGGTATTGTAGTAGTGCCAGAATTAGGCACTTGTTTACTGCTCTCTTTGGTAAGGAGTGGCTACAGGTGCCAGCAATGGCAGCAGTTGCCACTGCCAACTCCTAACTCAGCGCTGGAACCCAGTGAAGTGATGAAGTGGTTTGCATATGGTGAGTGAGCGTCATCTAGGAACTTTGCAGTAGTTTAACCACCATGAGAAAAGGCTTGATTCTCTCATTGACCTTTTATAAGCAGAGTGTCTGCAGTGGAGTTGGGGTTTGGTGAGCTTTTAAGCACTCTGTCAGAGAAAGCTTGGTGTTCACTTAAAGCAGTATGGTAAGATTTATGGTGTCCTCTCTTCCAGTGGGCATGTTTCATAGGCTCGTCTCTTGAGAAATCTTTGCAGTACAGAAATAAAATCTAGTATAGTGCAGCAGACTTACGGTTTCATGACCTAATACCTAGACAAGAAAGTATAGGGAGTAACAAAAATGTGTCATGGGCACTAGACAGAATTGCTTATTGGTAGGTTAGGGTACAATTTCCTCGAGAAAGGTTGGCGTTATGTGGGCACAGAGGGATTTCTTTATTGGCCATTTTGTTTTCCTTGCAACAGTAAATCCTACAGCATGGATTTAGTGGAACTAGAAGTGCATCTTCATGGGTGGTTTTAAACAGCCCACTCTACTGGGACATAACACAGATGTTGTGCAAGATAGTTTTGTTTCTCAAGGGATTCGGGTATGCTGCTGCAGTAACTTCTGTGGCTTCCAGACATGTTGGTTATGGCTGGATAACCAATGAAATGGGCACAGTAGGTGTGCAGCTACGTTCAGGGACAGTTGCAGTTAAATTCGAAGATCCTAAAGTGTGCTGTGATCTTCATGTGACAGGAGCAGTGTGCTAGAAGGGCCAAATGGAAAAAGAAGAGATGTAATGCAAACAATCATAGGGACACTTTGTTAGAAAGCTGCTCACTTGCTTAATTCTTCAAATTCGGTAGTGTATTTTCAGCTACCCTTGAGTTAAAGGTAAACAATTTTCCTGACACCTCTTTGTATTTATGCAGTGAATGACACTTTAGGCATCTCAAATTAGAATGCCTGTGTTAAGAATATGTGATTCTGGAAGAAGTTCATTAAATGAATTACTCAGTTCCTGCAGACTTAATGTTCTGTGGGGAGGATCATTGCTGGCAGGGAAACTGTTCCTGCAGAGCTCCACGACACCCTGGCAGATTTGCAGATTGCATCTCACCTTAGGCACTTGCTTTCATCCATGCATCCCCACCTTGGTGGGACTGTTTTCCCTGTAGTGTTTATTTGGCTATCTTAAAATCCTCACTCTAAGGGAGCTTTTTTTTCTTTAAAGTTTTCTGAGATACAGTGTTAATGCATTTTCCAGTTCTCCAGTGTGTCTAGCTTAAAGCTGCAAGATCACATTAAGGCTTGCTAATCAAGGCCGTAAGTGTTTCTATTTCTGTAAGATGGTTTCACACACCAGTTTTCCCCTTCAGAACTTTATGTGTAATTCAGAATTCCGCTGCATTCATCTCATTTCCCTTCAAAGTGAATGTGTTGTTTTGCCTTTATCTCCCCTTGCTAATTAGCCACTATGCAGCATCAGGGTGGTATAGTTATACAGGAAGATGTCTGTGCTCACCAAGCTGTTTTGTATGCGAAGGTACTGTGCCTGCAATTTGAGAAACACCGACCTAATGAAAGAAAATGTGGCTTTCTCCTCTTTGATAAGTTAAGAAAACTGTATTTCGTTATCTGAACTCCTAATTATGGAAAGATAACTCTTGCCTCTGAGATTTCAAACACTTTAAAAAATGCATTTGCTTCAAGTGTTATTGATGATGCTTTTCCCAAAAGTTAGCCAGCACTTGGTGAAATTATTTACAAGAAAGGCTAAGTTAAAATATGGATTCCTAAATAACATTCTCCGAGTATTAAGTAACAAGGCCTAGTACTTGTCTTGCTGTCTAGGCTGAAGAACAATAAGAATATTTTAATATGGGAATTTGGCACTAAATTTTAAATGCTTTCTCCACTCTCAAAGTGACAGCCAAGATACTTATTTATCTGTATGTGATTTGTGGATAAGAAAATAAATTAGTATTAATTTGTTGTATTAATATCTTTCTATGTTACGTACATACGTTTTATAACAGAAGCAGTAATTTATTGACTTAAAAGAATCTTAGTGTCTATGTAGAAAATAAAGCTTTAAGAACTTTATGCAGCAGATTACTGTGAAGTTGGTAATGATATTTTAGGAATCAATTTAACCTCTGTTCCTTTTGTTAGCCCCATCCTGCTGATCTGCTTTAAAGTCCTGCACAGTGACCTCTGTCCTCCGAATCCTGTGTCTCAGCTTTTCATCGGGATCTCCTTGCACTGTCATTTTTTTGACAAGTTTTCTGTCCTTCTGTCCCAACAAAAGGGTTTCCTCCCCTTATTTCCTCTTTCCTACCTCAAGTGCTTGCAGGATCTTCCTTTCTCCCCTCAGTCGCTGCATCCATAATCTGCACAAAGATCTCCTGGTAGAAGGGTCTCTTCTCCTCACCATTCTTCCCTCCACTCCCTTACTCCACTACTTCTCAGTTCCACAAGTGCTTTGTTCTCGCTGATGAACTTTGTGTCTCCTCAGACACATAGTCCTACCCATACCCAGTGCTGGGATAGACGTGGCTTGTATGCTTCGAACTCAACAGAGCATTGCACAGGGAAAGAGCTGGAGAGAGGAGACAGTCACTATCGCAGCCAGCTGTTTGCTGCAGCATACACAGAGTGCACTTCAGCCCAAGATATGGTCGTTAGACATTTCTCTCCTATTTCATCTTCGCTGGCCTGAAGTCATTGTTAATGTTCCTGCAGAAAAGAGAACTTTCGATCGCTAAGAGAGGGGTGAGCAAAAAACAGCATGTGGTACTCCTTAGGCTTCTTGCGCTCCTCCACCCTCCACTGCTGCTCCTCCAGGGAGGACCAGAGTCTCCAGTTCATAAGCTGCTATATTAAGAAACTGTATACTGGAAGATACAGCTTCAGCAACTCACAGGCTCAGATCTGAAACCACAGAATTGCTTGGTCCTGCTCTGAGTGAACTGTAAGTTATTTCCTGCTCCTCCAACCATGTGACAGGTCTCTCTGAGCACAGCTAAGATGTGGTCATTCTTTGTAAGCAGACGTTTTTTTCCTTTACTCCCCCTCAGTCAGCCAAAGCAAATAGAAACATCACTTGGATTATGATACTAAATATACACAAAGGCATCCAAATAGGCTCCTCTCTGTAGAACTTTGCTTGATTTTTGTGGTTAACTGAGAAGAGGAAGAAAACTATGAACATCCTGTAGTGGTATGTGTTCTGTGCAATACCACAGGCAAAAACTTCCCCTTGCGTTTGCAAAGAAGGAAGCAATAGTTTCTAACAAATAAAATGCAGGGCTGTTTTTCCTTTATTTGCCTTTAGTCTGTATTTAAGAGTATCTTGGGTATGAAATTAATTTCATAACTAGGCACACAGAATTACTAGTGTTCATATTTTTAGTAACCTGGCAATTAACAGTTTCAAACACACGTTTGGGGCTTAATTTTGAGCAATTTTATATCAACCAGTATTTTTTAGCCATATAATAGGTGTTGTTATTTTGACCTTTATTAAGCAATGTTGGCCTCTTTTAGTGTTATACTGCACTGTTGGCACTGTTCTCAGTTTGTGTAGCTGGAGCTGTAATTTTAAAACTATACAATGCTTTAAAGTATCATTGCAGCAGAAAATACGGGTTGCATTTGATCTCTAGAACTCAGTAGTGATTCAACAAACCACTTATCTGTGTAAAAAAGACATTTATTTTAGTTTTGTCTTTGAGAGGTTTGTCCATAGCATATTCAGGTGCTGATATTTATATACTTGAAACACTGTTACTACCTCTGTGTCTACACAGAGCATGCCCTTCCTTGCCTGAGTTCAAGGGTGTACAAGATGCAACACACCTAGCTGCATTACAGTTTTACTCGATAGGATTAATGGAGATGGATTTGGTGCTAAATATTTCTCTAGCAGATGTGGATCTTACTTATTCCATGTCATAGTTTTCACTTCATCTTTTTACATCATTTAGGAGGTCTCTCTTACAGTGCTTCAGTTCTTCATTGAGACTTTCCTTAACAGTCTCTTTGAATGTCCCTGGCCTTTGCTCCTTGTGAATAACAAAATCCCATCTGTTCCTCTGCCCTCTGTTCTTATTGTTTAGATGAGGGTTGCTTATTGAACAAGTGTTCCTGCTGCTGCTCCAAGCTTCACTGTGTACCCAGTAGGTCCATCCCTCATACTGGCTGTACCCGTGTGGACCATACATTTCTGTCCCTGATAACCAAAACCGACAGGCTGAAAATGTGGGATACATTCAAGCATCGTGGCAGAAGGATGCATCTGGTCCTTTCTCTCACCTCTGGTCTGTCAGCCAGCTGTGGTATCATGCTGATGCTAACAAACTGAAGTAGGGCAAGTAGTGTGAATTCAGGCACTGATCTGTGACTTTCCATGGTGTTTCATTTGTTGGCCTACTTCCAGCACAGGTTTGGGTAATGCTAGCTAATGCTTGCCCAAATTAATGAGCATGGTTATGGGAATAAAATGATGTAAACACAGCTCCTCATAGACGGTATGGGTAGGGCCGTCCTTACTCAATTTGTTGTGTTGGGAGGAGAGAGAGAGTGTGTTCCTCTGTGCAGATGTGCATTCTGCTGTAGCACTTGCTGTGGGATCCAGATAGTGCTGCTGGTCCTGGTTAGTAATACTTGTGCAACCAGAGAAGCTACCAGGAGATGAAATCAACAGTGATGCTGGGGATGGGGAGACGGGTGTGACCTATCTGCTCTAGTGTTGTCAGTAGCATATACATTACAGAACAAGGGTCAGCTCTGCTGCTGTTCTCATAGCTGTCCTCTGACATCAAGCCAGTCTCAAACTCAGCTTTCCTGCCAGCAGCAAAATTCAGTCTTGTCTCTCTGCTCCCAGAAACTGGAAACCTGAGAAAATGCAGGTGACCAGAAGTTTCCAGCAGATGAAAGTGTGCCTGTACATGTAACAACCTGCTGCAGTGGACGAATTATCAAGTGCATCTGACATGTTGTGAACGCAAGCTTATAAGGTTCCTGGTCCTCTTCTCCAGTTCCAGGAGGGAAAAAAATTATTTTGCTTGCTGGTGTAAGGAGATCTGGCGAACTTGTAGCCGTCCTTCTACAGACTGCATTAGGTTACAGCAGGAGTGACCTTAAGGGCTGCTGCATTTCACTTAATGTACGTCTCGATTACAGAGCACTGGCCTACCAAGAAAATGAATTCCTGTCTAGAGCTTTCTTTTCTGAGGAGTAGTTTCTGAGTAATTTAAGAAAAGTTACATGCATCTTCAGGGTTGTGCTCAGGTCTCTTAAAATCATCCCTGCAGCTGCATTTTGGAGTGTTTTAGCAGTTTTCTGTGAGTTTAGATGCAAAAATTTGTTTCCCACTTGAGCTCCAGAGACAATTCCAGGGCGTGAAGTAGTGTAATTAATGATAGCTTAATCATCACATGCTCTGTCTGTTCTTGTGTCTCACCTTAATCATTGGGTCTGTCTGGGATGTAAAGGTGTAAGCTCAGGAACCTTTTCAGTTCTGTCTTCTACATCTGCTAGATCTGTTAGATAGTGTTTAGATGCCTCAGTTCTGTAGATACTTGACTGAAGTTTTTATTTTACCTTATTTTTTTCCCCTCTAGTGTCCTGTGATCTCCTTTTCCCCCTCAAGCCATATTTTTTTCCAGTGTCTGCTTTTCTAAGTTATCACTGGTAGGAACTGGACCCCTGGTGATGCTGGGTGCTGTAGAAGCAGTTGTCCCACAGCAGGTGGTCTTTGCTTCAGAGCAGAAGGGAGATAACAATCCATCATGGATGTAGAAGCTGAATGCTTTTGGTCTTAGTTTCAGGATGATGACTTGCTTGTCAATTCTGGCTGCAGTAATTTCCCTAGCAATGAAATGACGCAGTACCAATATCTGTGTCACTGGAAATAACTTCTTCTTCAGGTCACCACATACAGAAGATACCACTATGATGCAAGTCCGAATTAGCAAAGGGCATTACGTAGATGGCTTATTCCAGATAAACAAACCAGCCATAAATAAGGATGTCCACTATGCATCATCAATGCTGATTTTTCACTTTGGGCACTTTGAAGTGCAGCATGGTGCCCTGGTTTGTCAGAGTAACGTGGTCCTGAAGTGAGGTGACTGACATGTCATTTCTTTGACTCTGGGATTCTTCAGAGGACTGTAGCATTGGTCTCAGAACTGAAGCTTTTATGTGGAGATTGGCAGATTTAGAGATCTCAGTTCCACATCAGCCAGTGTGAAACTCTGTTCTGATCATATTGCACATCACATGGTGGATGGCAGAGGCTTTCTTCTGAAGAATGCACTTTTGAATAACAAATATTCTATGGGACACTTTCAGTGGTGAAGCTGGCTAACCTTTCAGTTTATTCTGTAAATAGTCCATGTGTCCAGGAGTAGATGCTGGACTACCAAGAAATTAATTTTTTTTTTTTTTTTTTTTTTT
>Ga0065711_1048112_pt1 | contig 11982 bp, 5 predicted proteins | sample Hoacrofraction12_FD_59098 | JGI IMG/M metagenome (GOLD analysis project Ga0065711, IMG submission 59098) | Hoatzin crop microbial communities from Cojedes, Venezuela - Epithelial fraction 12 v2 (version 2) | ecosystem: Host-associated > Birds > Digestive system > Esophagus > Crop | place... | reverse complement strand
GATCCCCAGAACATTTTCTGACAAGGTGCTCTCTAGCCAGTCAGCCCCAGACTACGCTGGTGCACAGGCGTATTCTTCCCCAGGAGAACGGCTTGCCACTTCCCTGTTGTTGAACCTCAGGAAGTTCCTGTTGGCCAGTCACTCACTCCAGCTTGTGCAGGTTCCTCTGGATGGCAGCGAATCTGTCTGGTGTATCAACCACTTCTCCCACTTTTGTATCACTTGCAGACTTGCTGAGAGTGCACTCTGGCCCACCATCTAGATCGTTCAGGAAGACAGTAAGTACTGTTGGCCCCACTATCCACTGCTGGGGCACTGCTCTGCAGACTCCAGACTATAGCTGGACTTTGTGGTGCTGATCACAAGGCTTTGGCCCAGCAATTTAGTAGTGTTTAATCGGCCTCACTATCCACTTGTCTAGCCCTTAGTTCATAATTTTATTCCTGCAGGGATGTTTGGAGAGAAGAATGTGACTGAATTAAAGAGAGGCATTGTGCTGCCGGTAGTGAAGTGTTTTGCTTTAGGCTTGATGAGACTCATTTTAGCACCATTTTCTGAAACTTTGAGGCTAGAAATTACTACTTTGTCATTTAAATTCTGAATCTGCTAATACAGCAATCCAATTTCTGTACTGTCCAAGAAATTGGCATTCCCATGTTCTTTGAGATAGAATATATGTAAAAGATGACCAGTTAAGTTTGGATAATTTTTCAGTTTGCAACATGGTCCTTCTTAACGATTGGTTTCATCAACAGTTGTTCATTTTCTTTTCTTAAATTATTGGGCAGAAACAGCAAGCCAACAGAAGAGTGAGAAAACTCACAGTGAAATAGGAAAAGCTAGTATTTTAAAACCGATGTTTGTGGAAGCCACAGTGCTTGTAGGCTCCAGAGATATCTGCAGCAAAGAAATCTGGCCTACAGCACAGTTTATCACATGTCACAAGGGAAAATGCTTAAAATATATATGAGTTGTTTGGCAATCAGTAAGATGAAAAGAGGATTCTGTGTATGCAAAACAGCTTCCAGGATACAATTTGAATAGACCTAAAAATCCATACTCTGCCTTACATTTCACATGCAAAGATGTTTCACACAGATGTCTTAGGTTTCAACGAACACTGTAAAAGTATTATTTTCAAGATATAGAAGTATGTGTGAACCTCCTATCATGTTTCTTATGTTGGTGCAAGGGGAGACGGTCATCCATGCTCAAAATGCTTCGCTCTGTTATCTGATAGCTACTTTACCCCGTCTGCTGGTCACTGGGCCAGTCTGCCCTGTGAACAGATGAGCCATTTCAGACGCCTGCCTTCTCTTTGCCAAGGCCAAGTGCTGGCATGGTCTGATTGCCAGTCTGGTTGCTTTCTTGTTGCCTTTGGAAGGCTGTGCTCTCGCTGCGGCTTTTGTGGTTGTTTCCATCAGGCAGTGTGGTCCCTCTCAGAGGCACAAGCATGCCAGATCAGCCTTTTTGAATCAGTGCCAGCCCTTTTACTTGGGAGTGTAGCCAAATATCATATATTTAAAACTGTAATGCTTTCCTTGTCCACCTAGCTCCTGTCTCCTAAAGTCATTAGTTGTGGTTTTACTTCACTGTTAAAATACTCTTCATTTTTTTTCCTCTCAGCTCTAGCTATTTTCAACTCTCTGTTTAGCAAACTGTGCATAGCTAAAATGGAGAGATTCTGCTGTTCTACTTAAGACCTTTTATTTTTTATTCTTTTTGTGTCCTAAGAAAGTAGAATATGTTTCTTATTAAATGTAAAACACTGTTCAAATAATATTTAGGAGCTGTCTTACATCAACTAAAGCCAAGCTGCTTAAAATTAGTTTTGATGTTCTATCTCTAGCTAGTGACTGTACACAATAGTGGACAATGAAGGCTAAACAGTGCTGGTTAAGATATTTCTTTATATGATAAATGAGTGTTCCTTTCAAGGTTTTGATGCTAATTTGCATATAGTGTCTCCCTAATAAGGTATACATCTCAACAATGGGTTATCAGGGAAGGCAGGGCTTTCCCAACATCAAAACTGGTTGTGTGAGACCAGAGTCCTCACTGTCAGCACCCATGCTCTAAATCCCCCAAAAGTACAGGATTCTCACTTGCATGGCTTGCTCTATCAAGAGATACTCAGACTCGTTGTTAAATACCTAGTCAGTTAAAGGTTTTGTTCCTGCTGTTCAAGATTCACAGTAATAAACGCTGAGTCATGTTCTCACACAACAGGTATAAAATACTCGTAGCCAGATGAAGACAGCTCAGAATCTGTCTCTGTTTTCTCTTCAGTCTTTCTGCTCAGCTTGCAATAAATTGTCAGTCAGCCTGTAGTGAGACATTTATGTTAATTGACAGCAATCCACAGAAAGATAGATTTATACTGGTCTCATATAGAACACTAGATGTCCAGCAGAAATAGACTGCTTTAGTTTAACTCCAAGTACAGTTAATAACATAATCTTGATTGTCATGACTGAAACTTTTAAACAGCTCTGTCTTCAATTACAGTGAATCACCATTTTTTTCTTGTAATAGTATGAAATTATTTTATTTTGGCAAGTCTTGTTGTAGGACAAGAAATGATATCTCTCAAAATCTTCTCAAATCTTACAGTTATCTTAACAAGGAAATCTGAGATGAGCAAATAATTTGTCATATTTATGTAATAGAATAATCACAATAATCCATTTCTGTTTGTCTTTTGACAAGCACATATAATGGATTTTTTTTTCCCCCTCACATATTCACATGTTGAAGAAAAGGGAATAGGCTTTTCTGATGCTATACTAAGTGTTACACAGTTGGGTAATACCAAATAGTATCACAATTTATGATCTGATTTTGTTGGTCATAAAAAACTCTCGCAGAAATATCTGCATACCAGCAGCACTCATGGATATTTCCTAACATTTGGGCCTAGCTTAACTGATTTATTTTAAATTACTGGTGTCATTCTAACAAATAAAAAATATTCACCTACAGTTTCTAGATATTCCCATATAAATCATGTACTCTTGTAGTAAACTACCACGATAAATGAAAACTTATTGAGACACACAAAAGACACAGAAGCAAATACTGTGGAAGGGGTCAAGAAAAAGTTAGCATAGTGTGTTGATAAAATCCATTTATATGGGATTTAGGTTTCAGCACCGGAGAATACACAGAGGTCTGATATCAAGATAGGAAGATCACCAATCCGGCACTTTTGTCAGTATTGAATAGTTTAAAATAAGAGAAATGGATGCTGTGACTAGGACAGCATCTAAAATAGTGGTGAACAGAAAAGGAAAAAAGATAGTACTAAATTCACCTCAAATAATTGGTGTTGAAAAAATAATGGTGGACAAATCTGGTACGCAGGATGTCATCGGTATTGTATAATTCACAACTCAGACGTAGTTTACCCATTTCATCTTATGTTTAATTATTGACAAATTTCTGCTTAAAAAGAACCTAGATTTTTTAATCCTTCTGGATTAGGGCCTGGAATTGCTATTCTTGGTTTCAAATCTGGACAAAGACAAAAATCATGGATATTTAAAAAGATAAATACTGTCCTAAATACTAGGATTACACGACTGTTGAAAACTCCAGAATAATATTAGAAGAAGTTGATTTTTACTTGAAGATTTGGTTTATACTGGAAATTTATGATATTTTTCTCATTCATAGCAAAGTAAAAATAGAAAACTTTTACAAAACAAATTTTGTTATTGTTCAGCAAAGGTTTTATTAGGAAGCTGAGTCTGTAATTTCTGTCCTTTTTAGCTTCCTCACTAAGTTCTTGGTCCTCACCTGTCTTTAGTTCTGTTCAGAAACTTGAGAGACCTGGAAATTGTATAAGATTTAGAGGCTGTTTTTTATATGATGAAATCTCCCTAATTCAATGAGTTTGTGAGAGACTGACTCTTCCAATGATGTCATAATTACTGAGATAACAAGGGAAAGCAAGACAGTAATCAGCTGAATATTAAAAAGATCTGTTTTTTTAACCTAAGAAGAGTAATAAGCTGTCAAGTTTGTAATAAAATTTGCTGTGTTGGAAAATTTTACAACATTCAGTGTGACAATGGCATCCACTATGAACTGAATACTGGCTAAGTGGTATGCCAAATCTGTGAGTGATGACTGCAGTTTTGAAAGATGGCAGAGACAAATAGGTGATAGGAACTTTTGGAGCAACACAGGTTAAGAAAAATGTGTCCATTAGAAAACTGAAAAATTAACATTCTGGAAAAAGATGCCTCAGGCCATTCACATTTTACAGACTTATAATTTATGTGTTAGAACAAGAAAAATAAGAGCAAGACAATTCCAATGAGCAGTTGTGAGTCTGAACCAGTGAAGGAAACCGAGCGAAAACAGCTGATGTATGAAGTATGAATTTTTTATCAGCTCACATTTCCTCGAATTTGTTCTTTCCACAGCTACACATCCAAATCAATGAAGATTTGTTCCTCTAACAAATTACTTTCTGCTGCTTTTAGGCAGTAACAGGAGAGAGAGAGAGAGATAGGGCTAGGATGCAGTTTGCCTCTCCTTAAAACAAAGCAAAGAAATGTGGTAATGCATAGCCCTACTCCTTGGTAACTTTAGCCCAGCTAATCTCTAGAGAAAAACCATTATGAATTGTGTAAGTGAGCTGGAAGTTATCGTCAAATTAATTTTACAAGTATGTGTAAAAAGTCATTATTCATCCCACGTTTCCTTTTGAGCAAGGGACTGGCTGGTTTATTCCAAGCTAACTGTTCTTCTGTACCTATGACCTAAGCTGTGGAGCTTGTAAATGATTTGATTTAGGATACATACTGCTGTTAATGCTAACAGCACTTTGAAATCATTAAGATAAGAAGTTAAGAATGCAGAGATCAGAAACAATTAATGATGCTATTTCAGCATAATGTTATTTTATACTGAACAGTTAAAATTAAAGGAGAAAGTTTGCTTTGAACGTACAGATTTCACTTTGATTAATGGTGTCACATAACATTTGCTTATTCTCAAAGAAGAAAAAACCCCCTTGAACTGACAGACAATAAGACAAAGGATTTACTGTTATATTTACTTTTATTAAGGAAAAGCTATTTCAAAGAGCTGAAAAGCTGAGTTATATCTTCTGCATTTCTTTTGTAGGAAGTGTAAACACTTCTCTAGTCAGTCTTCTACATTGCCTGTCTGAGTATCCAAATTGTTTGATTTACTGTTAATTTTTCCTTTTTTTTCATATGATTGAATTAGTATTTTAAAAGAAAGAAATCTTTTCAAATTTACAGCCTGGAGCAAAGCTAGCAAATGTTTTCAACTTTGTTAATTTTTCTCCTCCTAACATCTGCTTTGAAGGCCTTGCATTCAGTAGATCTTTACACTGTCGTCCCATTTTCTCTCCCTTCTTTCTTAGTATCAGAACAGTTATTTACTGAGGTTGTACGTGGGAAGAAAAGAGGAGAAGAAGATGGTTGCAGAGCTGTATTACACTACTGCAAAAGTATTTTTTTGCCCAACAATGGATACTCTTGACCCCTGATTATCAAACTTCTGCACAGCATTTACACAAAATTGTTAGTCTGTATTTATTTGTTTGTATTAAACTTTTAAAGTGTATATAGAAAACAAGTGAAAGCTAAGTTATATCACTGTGCCTATGTGCTTTGGTGTACCTCTGAAAAGGCAAGGACTTTATTTTGAAAGTCAATTTAGCCTTATAACCAGAGGAGTGTTTGTGCCCATTCCAACTTTAAGAAGTCCTTCTTGCTCTCTTACACTCTTATGAAACTATATTCTGAGCACAGAGCACTCAGCTTAAGGACACTTGTTTATAAATGGAAATTTACGTTACTTTATATGCTTCTTATAAGGCAGCTGAACATCTGTCAAACCCAGTTAAGTGTTAAGCATTGACATTGTGATGTTCAGTGAAAAACCTTACTAAAGACTAGAGAAGTTCTTCAATGATAAAAATAATACATGGTATATTAAACTCCATGGCAAAATGCCCTAGTCAAGTGGTTAGCATCCTTGGGGCTATGATTTTGTTTTTTCCTGGGACTATTCGCCATCCTATTTGAATGTGTTTCTTGTCTTATCTATGTGTTGATGCTCTTGTAGATATGTGACTTGCAAGAACATCAGTGCCAAATGCATTCTTTATCATATTTGTATCAAAGGGCAGCCACGGGTCTGAGAGGTCAGACCATCTGCACAACTCATTTTGGCATCTTCTGTTTTTCACATGCAGTTTGGGCAAGATAGATAAGATTCATAGAAGTAGAGGCTCTGGCACTGGAGAGTGAGACATCTCAGTACTGATCAGGTGTATTGAAGACTGTTGGATCCTCTAGGGTTTGGAAAGCAGATGGAAAGTTACCAGACAACACTGAAGCCTCTCTGCGGCCAACACGTGTATTAAAGTCAAGGCTGTGTTAAAACCAGAGTAAGTGTTCCAGTCTGTAAAGATGGAAGAGACGCATAAACACATAAGTGCTTCATTTATGAAATAGTCCCTCCATGTTTGCAGTCCATGAGCCTTTAGGGCCTGAGAAGAACTTACTTCATGGTCAGCTGTATTAGACAGAGGCTTCTGTGTATCGCCCGGTGCCTTATTCCTCAAAGAGCCTGTATTTGCTCATTTATGTAGCCAGGGAGAAACAAGACAAACTTACCTGTTGGTAATAAAGGCTAGTTTTTGTCTGTAAACAGAAAGACTTTTTCATGTCAGTCATCAATATCTTCCAAACTATTGCAATTTTTCATGGTGACCATACTGGCCCACCTTGGCCTCCTCTATACGATGGACACAGAACCCTATTTCCCATTTTTCAGAACCTCTGTAATTTTAGTGACCTTACTAACCCTGTCTTCCTTTGACTTTGAGTTTACTTGTGTAGTTTCCAGTTTCCTTTAAGTGACTTGAAGCTCTGTCTTCCGCCTCCCAAGACTCAGCTCACGTGTTTTCCTGGCTTTCAGGTTTTCTATGCTTCTGTACAGCGTAATTTCAAAGACATGGGATAATAAGACTCTAATGAGTCTTTGCCCTTCACATAGGGTTTGTAATTCAATTGTATGTGACTGGCTAATTAATCTGTAATCAGTCTTCCCGAGTGCTCTAATCATATTAAAATTTATTGTTTTTTCTTATGAGAATGCTCAGGATGTCAGGTTCCCATTGTCAAAGGCTCAATAATATTTCAAAATGACCACAGAAATATTTTCTTCCTTTAAACAGCAATATGAGATCTATCCTTGCAAGTGTAGTAATATGTGAATTGAGTTAACTTGAATTACCTTTAGAATTGCAAAATTTGCATAATAAAATACTACTTAAAAGTCTGTTAAGGAAGGGTTAGAATTTTTATATTGCAAGTCATTTGAGTAAAATTCAATTTTAGAAACAGAGCAATATGTGAGATAATCTCACTGATTCTTATTTGATGAATTCTAAACTATGCCTGAATTATATTCCTGTATAACATGTCTTGTAAAGAACAAATGATGGCAGTGCATAAAGATTTTATTGTTGCTTCTTTGGGATCACCTGCACAGTCACCTCATGACTTGACTCTTGGGAGTTCTTGTGGGCTTTTCCAACTCATGCTGTGCCATCATGTGCGTCTCTGTAATATTTATTTTTGGTATTTTATACTCTTGCATAATGAACCTGCCAAAGAAAATTTGACCCACTGCTTTATGTGGTTTCCTAACTGCCATGAATTAATGTCAACAGCTCCTCCAGGGAGAGCTATCTAACTCTGATGAACTTGAAACATTAGCTCAGAACGTGCTTCTGATCTCATCCAGTGTGAGCTTTCTGTTATCTGATGTCCCAGCTGCTCCTCAGTCTCTTGCATGCTGACCTGAGCTGAGCTGTAAGCATTTCCAGTGTAGCTCTCATGCAAGCCTTCCATCAGGTGTGTTTTCATGACTTTGTGTGTAACTCTAGGCCTAAGGCATTCCCGCAGGACTTTGCTCTTCCTTAGTTTATGGTGTGCTGTAAAGTGGCGGATCACTGAACACAGTTTCAAGTGTGTCCTCTGGAAGGCAGTTCTTCATAGTCATTGATATTTAGAGGCCTCATATGCTCAGAAGACAGATTTGTAAAGTGAGTGAATAAAATTTGTATGGCTGTATTTCCAGCTTCTTATTAGAAATGCACGTGCTACCATTAAAAGCAATGCAAAGATCAGCGAATTTTAAAAGCAAGGTTTTTCCTTGCTTAAGTGTGTGACTTGCAAAATCTCAGTCTCTTTAAACCCAGAAGCATTCCTGCTTGGGAGCCAAATTTGCTCTCCAACTCCAAAACCAAACATTTAAGGCTGAAAATACTTTTCTCAAGGCATTGGAAGGCTCTGTCGCGTCTGAACAAATGTTTTACTTGAGTAAAAAACCAATAGGATCTGTAGCAGGGCACTTGGGAAATAGTGTTACATAGACAGCATTATTTCAGTGTAGATGCAGTAATCTAATTTTTTCCTTTCCCAAAAGGCACAAGAACATTTTAAAATTTTGGTGAAATTTTACCCCTTTTTCTGCCTAAAAGCTGAGGAGGACTGGGAGGGAGATGGACAATTGTCTTTGAATAATGGCATCTCTCTGTTACCTTACTATCTTTCTTCCACCCTGCCTGAGTAACAGAACTCATGTTGGCAGCTTTACCGCTACGATCCGCTCATGCTCCTGGGAAGGCCTGTCAGTTGCCTAGCATCTCACATGTGTTTCAGACAACAGCTTACCTGGGTGGGACGGTGTGAGTAGCACAAAGGTGTCTAGCCTGGTGCCTCAAGGCATGCCCTGATCCACAGGAAGCAGCCGTTTTCCAGGCAGTTCACATGCAATGCACAAAGTCAAGTCCCTTGCAACTGCTTATTGAGAACCGACCAAGCTGCAAGATGACCTGCCTTTCTCAAGCGTTTTATCCTCTTCCCTTGGTGAAGTCTTTTCTGCCTAGGAAAGCTAATTCTTGCATCTAGGCCAGGGTCCTGTCATCTGTAGAGTCAGACTGCTTGGAACAGGGTCACAGGGGCCTGTCAACAGCAGCTACGTGCCAGGCAAGATATCATAACTAAAATACTGTCTTGTAGGTGCAGATGACGGGAGCATAATTATGTTTGACATGCTACTAAAAGAGGAGGGAGGCAAGCCACAGAACACTGCTTTCCCTTCTCTCAGTGTTTTTTTCACCCCCTCACTGCTGCTAACGCGCTCTGTTAACTGATCATTTTAGGCTGCCGACATAATGGGAGCCCTGGGGAATTAGTCTGCATGAGATGTAAGAAGCCGCTTCTTGGTAATGTATTAGTCATTTCAAAACACTTTAAGGAGGAAGCAGAAAAAAATGACAAGCTAATTCTCTGATATATTTCAGAGGTATTCAGGCCCCTGTGAGAACAATACCTCTATTCATGCCTCGGCACTGTAAGGAATTTGTTTTTCCTGCATTTGAGAGAGTGGCCTGACCAGAAACAAAAAGAAAGAGAGAGGCGACAGGCTCTTTCCTAAGCCATGATATGTGCAACTGTCAGAGTGACTGACTGGCAGTGTTCATTATTATTTTTAGGAGAAAAACCCCTAGGATGCGTTACCTTTACAATGTATTCTGCATGAAGTCTTTCTTCTGGAAATCTGCTTTGCCTTGATGTAGTGCACACAGGAACTGGGCAAATCTGACAGTTTGCTTTCTTCTGATACTTGCCTTTTCTTGTGTAGGGCGGTAGGATTCTGAGGACTTTATAACATTTGATTTATTGGGAATGTGTGCATAAACCAGGATCATCTAGCTGCCCATTCTGTGCAGAAAATGGCAGTCAAATTAAACAAGCTGAATAGTATTATATCATGCTATGGGGAGAAGTGTTGGCTATTTTCCCAGTGTTGTGTTAGCTCGTTCAACTCTAAAGGGTATAGGTAAAGGGAATGATCATGTGTTGGAATAGGGCTTGAAAAACAGAACTGTGAGTAGACAGGCATTGATTAATTAGAATGGTAGCCTGTTTCAAAATTAGGAGTTGTGACTAGCTGATAAAAAAATCTGGGAGTGTTACAATACTTTGTTTCAGTGTATGTGACTGTTGAACAATGGGGGTGCGATTTCATCTTCAGCCAGCTGTATCCATGAACAAACCTGTTTCAGTTTACAACCAATCAGCTTCAAAGAATGGTAAGCTGTATAAACACAATGTCTATGAAAAAGGGTATAGACAAGGCTCTGAAAGTTTTGGCTGCGCTTCTTTCAAAACCCAGGCCCTCTAAACCTTTCCCAGAACTTGAAATAAGCTGAATTGTTACCACAAACCAAAGTAAGAGACTCCACTGAGAGATAATTTCCTCTTTTTCCTATTCTTTTATTATTAATCCCAACTATCTATTTGCCTCATTCTATTTTCACATGCTCTGTGTTACATCCGTGTCTTGTGACTTGAGAAACTCTTATGCAAGTGGCAGAGACATTGCAGAGTATGCCTTACTGCTTAGTCATGTCTCTCTGCATGCTACTTCCCAGCTTTGCAAACCAAGGAAGTTGAAGTATTAAAACCTAAAGCTGTATATTTCCTAGAATTTTGTCAAAGTGATTCAACAAAGTATTTAAGCAGTTATCACCAATATAAGTGTTCAAATGCATTGGTAACTGTGGATAAAATAATGTGCCCTTTCTTGAACTGAATCTTCTGCTGGACCTAGAAAAATTAGTGCTAATAAGAAAGGCTATTAAAATGCACATGTTCTCTAAGCAGTTTTAAATCAGCAGATACAAATAACTAAAATTTTATTTTTGAAAACCAAATAATTCACTGAGTTTTAGTGAATTCTGTGAAGAATAGTAGAATCATTTTCTAGTGACACAGCAAGCATGGCAGGAACAACAACAGCATAAAACTTACTTGGTGTGAACCTGAATATGTTTCCTTGGAGAAATGAAGCATGAGCATGACTTTTGTTATACATATTAGAAGTAATGTTGTTTGTTTGCACAAATAAGTTCCTAATAAAAAGGAAAGAAAATGGAAGAGGGACAGGTGACCCAGGAGGAATACAGATACACACTCTGGGTGTGCAAGGATGGGGCTAGGAAAGCCAAATCCCACACGGAGTTGTATCTAGTGAGGGAGGTGAAGGGTAATAAGAAAGGCTACTAGAAGTACATTAGCTGCAAACAGAAGACTAAGAAGCAATAGACCTGGTGCTAAATAGGGCAGGGGCCCTGGTGGGCCCCTGAAAAGGGCAACGTACTCAAAGCCTTCTTCACATTGATCTTTACTTCACACCAGCTTCCAGGAACCCTCCAGCCCCTGGTACCACTGTGAAAGTCTGGAGCAAGGAAGACTTACACTCAGTGGAGAAGGATCAAGTTAGGAAATATTTAAACAAACTGGATACAACCAGGTCCATTGGGCGTGATGGGATGGACACTGAAGTGCTGAGGAGCTGGCCTACATCATTGTGAAGCTCAGTTATCTTTGAGTGGTCATTGCAATTGAGATAGCAAATGTCATTCCTATCTTGAACAAATGCAAGAAAGAGGATCTGGAAAACTAAAGGCAGGTCAGCCTCACCTCAGTCTCTGAGAAAGTGATAGAGTAAATAATCCTGAAAAACATTTTGTAAGACATGAAAGATAAGAAAGTGACAGGGAGCAGACATGGGTTTACAAAGGGGGAAGTCATGCCTGACCATATGATAGCCTTCTACGAAGAAATAACTGACTCAGAGGATGAGGGGAGAACAAAGGATGGAGTTAGGACAACTTTAGTAAGCCTTTGCACACTGTCTGTCATTTACCAGGTGATAAAGTACATCCTAGATGCCTCGTCGGTGAGGCAGACTGAGAACTTGTCAACTTCCGAGCTCAAAGAGTTGTAATCAGCACCACAAAGTCCAGCTGGAGGCCAGTGTGCAGTGTAGTAGCCCAGCGGTGGATAGTGGGGCCAACAGTACTTACTGTCTTCCTGAACGATCTAGATGGTGGGCCAGAGTGCACTCTCAGCAAGT
>Ga0065711_1048111_pt1 | contig 11982 bp, 7 predicted proteins | sample Hoacrofraction12_FD_59098 | JGI IMG/M metagenome (GOLD analysis project Ga0065711, IMG submission 59098) | Hoatzin crop microbial communities from Cojedes, Venezuela - Epithelial fraction 12 v2 (version 2) | ecosystem: Host-associated > Birds > Digestive system > Esophagus > Crop | place... | reverse complement strand
CATCTCGAGGCAAAACTTTGCGGGGTCCCTGGGTCCCGTGCAGCCCCTCTTGTGACAGCTCTGACGCAGAATCGGGGTCCCTCAGGGTGCCCGGTCCTTCCTCACCCCTGCTCTTGTGACCTCCTTGCTCTGTCAGAGCTGCTTTGCAGCAGGAAGAAGAGGAAGGGAGGCCATGGAAGAGCCTTGGAGGGATGTGCTGTAAGGTGTGGAAGAGTTTCTTAACAGGAAAAAAGAAAAGAAAAGAAAAATCGTCCTTTCCTGAAGAACTGGGATCCCAGCCTCACCTGCTGGCTTCTCCACCGTTTACTGCGTTACCAGCTTTGATCTCCTTATCTCCAAGGGACTTGATTTCATTTCGCTGACCAGTGTTGGAAGCATCAGTCCAGCCATTGCCTAGTTTTGGCAGACACTTGGGAAAACAGCAAGGGAGGTGGGAATTCCTCTTACTTGCAGGAATAAGCTGCTGTTGTTGAACTCTTAATGCCTGTTTTAACCTCGCTGCCCAGGTGAGTCAGGGGCTGACACAGCTTCCACCCAGCAGGAGCAGAGCACTTTGCGGTGCTCCACACGCTATGTGTGAGTGTTACAGCTTGGGAACTATGATTTGTAATGGAATTGGGAAAAGAGAGTCCCCGGATGGGTTATGGGGGGCTAAAGAGATGCTGGTGGCCTCTTCCCAGGCATTGTCCTCTCTGGAGTGGAAGTAACTTCCAGTGCCTGCTCCTGCACCTGCAGAACTCCCTACATCTACAATAAATTTTGAGTACAGTTATGAAGATAAATGCAACAAAATCACAACACAGAATGAGCCTTATTCTGTAACTTATGGAAAATGGAGATTTTAGCTATTTCGTGTTTTATGTGCATTTAATTAAAATTTAACTTTAAAAATTTTATCTTAATTGTGCTGGAAGCATCTTCTTTCGCAGCAGATGTTCAATAAAATACAAGCTGGGCTTTCAACATCCACATTTCTAGTTGTGATGTCTTTGTTGTGAAGAGTTGTCATGGGTCTGAACACATCATTTGGCGAGCCACCTGCCTTTGCTTTTCTCTTCCCTTATCCACTCGTTTCCTTTTGAGGCTGATACTGAAAAGCATAAACCTGGAGAAGGCCTCCCTTCTAAAAATTTGCTTCTCACGTTGTGTTCTCCCGCTTTATTCACCCCTTTCTTATTCTGGCAGTGAATGCAATGACGTAGCGTTCAGGGCACTTTTCCAAACTCTGAGGTTTTACAAGCAGTACACAGTGGAAACATTTACAAATCTGTTCCAAGATACATATACGCTGGGTGTATATATCCAAATGTAAATATTCAGATCTGTTTGTTAAGTTTTCAATTTGCTCACTTGTTAAAAGTTTATATTCGCGTGTCCATGGAGAATCTTTTCTTTTTGTGGTCACAATGACAGCAGGTCTCCTAGGGGGGTAAACAGCCATTTTCTTATCTTGATGTTCCCCGTGGCTTATCTGGAAACCTCGAGCATCCACGTACTGGATGTTGACAAGGAGAGGACTGGCAGCTCGACCAGGTCTGCGCTGCTGACTAGTTGTTGATGCTTCGTAACCTGTTTGAAGGGACAGGTTGCTGCAGGTTTGAGGTGCTGACTTGGGTACTGAGCCAGTTTTATCTCTGAATACGACCACTTGCTGTTGTTTTGGTAAATCACAACTTTTCTTGAAGGGTTGAGGTTCTCCTCAAGTCTGTCGCTTGCTGGATGAAAAGCTGTAGCTCTCTTCAGAACAGGAGACAGAGAGGCAGCGGCAGTCACTGTGATAACGCTCTGTCCTCCCCAAGGGAGAGGTGATACTGGTGTTCTCTCTATAAAGTCAGAGAAATCTTAATAGTTTAAAATTCTGTTTTTATTGCTTGAGCTTTTTTTTTTTTCTAAATTACACGTAAGGTGAGGACTTCTAGGCACAATCCACTTCTGATGGTTAATAGGCGGTCAGATTGTCTTGAAAAATGTCATCTTCCAGTATGTAAATTCCATGGCTGATCAAAGACAGCGATCAAAACCTGTGTCTGAGGAAAACCCGAACTTTGAGTAAATTCAGTGTTGGTGACTTGCATCTAGATTTTAATTAAATTATTATAAAAGCTAGCCTTTCCCTCAAATACTGTAACCGGAAGGTCATAGTTTTGCAAATTTCTAGTCCTGATGTTTATTCTTAGGCTTATTCCCATTCCTAGGACTTCGTATGGGAGAAATCCTGAACCTAGAGTATCTCCTATAAATCCCTTTGACTTTATTCATATGCCAGGGAACTTTCCCCTTTATGAGGACTGTAACTGCTGCTTGTTGAGATCCCATCAAATGACAGTGAAGACAGAAGTACAAGCTTGGAGGCAAGTGTCTTGGTTGTATGATTTTTTTTTTTTTTAATTTTATTTTTAAATTACCAGTCACTTCATTTGAATCCATCAGTGGTAAGGATATGTATCTTGCAGCATCTAAATAAAAGATTCTTGTCAGAAACCCCTAACCTATCTTGACTTGCAATTTGCTGAAGGTCGTTACTTGTTCTGTGCCAGTAAGTCTGTGCTTTAACGTTACAGTAAATTCAAAATTAGATAAACTTTGAAAGAGTTAGAAGGTACGTTAACAGTGCTTGGCATATTTGCAATAACGGTTTCTCAATTTCTGTTTTGTGTGCCAAAGATAGTTTTCAACTTGGTAATGCAGTTCAAAGATGCTGCGAAATGTTTGGGGGGGCTTCGATAGCAGGAGGCTCTGTGGTGATCTCTGCTGCTAAAGGGGAAAAACTTGGCCATCCAGCGTCAGTCACTGGGTCTGTGGCTTCAGAGCTGGGCTACGCCAGTCCTAGTATGCGGGCTGCCTTTGCGAAAGGTGGTCTGGTCCCCGGCGAGATGTTTGTGCTGTCTCTGGTGACAGCGTGAGCGCGTGGTAAACCGGGTCGGGGAAGGGGGCAAACTGAAGAACAACCTCCCCTTGCTCAGCAGCTAATCCCGCTCATCGCGTGAGAAGCACAGCTGCTGGTAAGAGCCCTAAAGAGGGGCTGGGATCGCAGGATTTGTCTTTTTATGACAAGCCACACTGACAATGACTTTAAATGCTTGTGAAAACTGCGAACCATTGGGTTTTAAACTCCCCGAGGGCAGGGTTATCCTCCCATGTTCTGGGGTGATACAGCGTCATGGCAGGGCTCTGCTTACAGCCCGCTGTGCTGCCAGCGTACGTTGTACGCGACTTAATAATACTGATGTTATTTTTCAGATTGCTATATCTGAAATACTATGATATCTGCAATTACAATAGCAATGGCACGTTACAGAAGCTTGCAGATATGCTAAGTTTGTATTCTAGCTTTTCACCTGATGAAATTATTAAACGCAATTGCCTGGAAAAACATCTGGTATCAGCGTAGTAAAAAAGGATGAAAAGGTCAAACCTGACCTTCGTCGGGTCAGCTGAGCCTGGGAAGGAGATATTACCCATGCTTGACGAAGCACGTGTCTGCGCCCTTTGCCTGCTCTTGACTGAATTGGTGTTTGAGTATATACTTAAAAGTAAGCACATGCTCAAATACATTCCTGCATCGTGGCCTCACCTCTGCCTCAGCAAGAGGAGAGAGCTCTCTCTCGCCTGTTGACCTTTCTAACCATCACAGAAATGCTATGCCTAAATGCTAAAAAAAATCCATGGCTTTCCTGCCTGGCAGACAGGTGAACCTTGAGAGTGTTTCTCCAAGAAACTCTTTTGGAGAACGGTGGGATGAGGTGGAGCCTGGAGCCCATATGTTTGGCCAGACATCCCGTTGGACACGGTCTTCTGGAGACGCGGCTGTGTTGCAAAATGTTTGTGTGATTTATCCAGCTGTAAGCAACATCTATTTTTCCTTACTCTTTTCCTAAAGTGACGTGCTGTTATTGGGCATGTGGTAACTCTTGTTGGGAGTACAACTAGTGGAGGATGCTATTAGAAGGATGTGATACAGAAACTACAAATGCGTAGGAACAGATCAAATCACGGTAAATACGAGGCGGTTTTTTAAGTCAAAGAGAAGTTATATAGAAACTCATTGGTCTGGTAGCCCAAGTAACCCAGCTATCTCAGCTTCAGTTTTCCTCAATAATTGCTGTTTGAATTACGCGTAATACTTTGTAGTGAGCTTTGGCAATTTTAATAAATTGTTTGCAAGTGGATAAGAGTAATACGTCATTAGGTTAGAAGGAACAAGTGGAGTCTGCCTGATTCAGTATGAAACATTGTTAATAATTAAATGTCTCTATCTGGATTTCTGTCCCTTTACCCAAATAATAAAAGCTGCAGTTTGTTTCGTATGAGCAAGTAAAGCAAGAAAAGTACTGGATTTTGGAGAGTGAATGGCCGTAGTTGCCACAGAAATAAGTAGACACTAGGATTTTTAGGAGCAACCAAGAAACACTTTCTATTGAATTAATCTGTATGTGCATAGCATACAGTCATGGCAAAGAGCAGGAATGTACCATGTTCTTAAATAACATTTCTCATCTATAACTTAGGTAGTTTTATATGAAGGAGTAAAATATTTTGGCTTTTACCAGATTCAATTATCAATAAAACCTTTTTTCTTAGCTGGCTTCTGTTCCTCTTAAATGGCTGCAGTGCCTGACTGTAAAATTGCTGCTTGTGATGGGCAAATCAATAAAGTCTTGTTAGTGTATTCACTGCCTCTCGTTGCCATCCCTTCTTTCGCTGAAGGGATGCGAGGACACGGTGTTCCCGACGTCCGCTGATTTGTGGCTGGTGAGGTAGGAAAGGCAAAAGGGGTACAGGAGCTGAGCAGCTCGGACATCCATTAAAAACAAGCCCTTCTGTGAGCAGCAGAGCAATGGAAGCCTGATTCTCCCTGGATTCGCCTCGGGTTTGGGTGTTCTGGTGCCAAATAAGGCATCGGTTTCAGCTTTGCTGTTTCTGAGGCCTTTGTGATAGAATGGTGGTGCCTGGTGTCGGTGGCTCCTCGGTGGGAGCCTGACTCTCGTCCTCTGCTTCGCTCTGTATTCTCGTCGGTACTTGATATGTTTGAGGCTTTGCCAATAAAGCAGCTAAACCTAGCTGATGGCATTCAGAGTTGTTAGGGAAGAAACAAATGCACAAAGTGAATGACAAGAGTTACCTTTTTTTTCTGGAATTCAAGCAGAAATTCGGGAGCTGGTGAACTGCTGTGTGTATTAGGGGAGGTCAGTACCGGCCAGTAACGGCTGCCAGTGCTCTCACAGCTGTTTTCAAAAGCTAAGGCAAGTTTTGGTTTTGTTCAATTTTTTTTTTTTTTAAATGTTGAATTTTCAACAGAGATCACTTGGGGCCAGGCTATCATAACAAATAGCAGGGTATGCTATCACACAGTGGCTGATAAAGGGAGATACACCTACTGGAAATGGAAACAAAAATATGCCCAACAAAACCAGAAACCAGAATCCTTTCTGATAATCCACGTGATCCTAAAGCTCATGCATTCAGAATAAGAATGTGTTACCACTTGTAAATAAAGCAAGTCTTAAATGTCTTAAAATGTCTTTATCAGACCTTCGGCTTTTAATAAATAGCTTCTAAATATAGCATCAGATCAAATACTGGTGTACAGCAGTGTTGCAAACTTCGGTCTTCTGTGCTTTTACACAACTTGTGTCTTTGGTCTGTGCAAAATGTGTTACTAATGACAGTGCTTTTTACTTATGAAATATTCTTCTGGTCGTTTGGCTCTGGTGGTACCAAATGATAATCTCATTTTTCCAGGTGCTCTAGTCAAAGATGTGGCTCTTGGTGTCTTGCAGGCTTTGCAGATAAACTGCTGTTAGTCTTCATCGTTGGCAAATGGCTTGAACCCTCCTCCAGGTACAGCATCCCTGGGACAGTCTGTGGATGTTACACAGGGTTAATGGGGTGAGGAGATGGACCAGATAATGAGGAGATGATTTTTGGCCACGATATGTGGCTAAACTCAGGAATTCCTTGCCACATTGTCATGATTTGAAGCAGGGCAGCAATAAACAAGATGCAGGACACAGACGATGCAGCAGAAATCTCTTCAGGGTTACTAAATACCCCTAGCTCAGGAGGGTCCATGAGCTACAGGTCCTGGTAAGCTGGGGAGGTGTGACGGTGTGCTCGTCCTGTTCTAGCAGCTTTCTCTGGGCAAGTGCTGTTGGCGCCATTTGGGACAGGAGATGGGACTAAACCTACCTGTGATCTCACCTGGTACATCAGCTCTTCTGGGTCTGAGCTGAAATTCTCACTTTATAGGGAAATAGAGAATCATGGAATGGTTTGGGCTGGAAGGGGCCTTATAGATTGGCTCATTCCAACCCCCCTGCCATGGGCAGGGACACCTTCCCCCAGACCAGGGTTCTCCAAGCCCCGTCCAACCTGGCCTTGAACCGTGCCGGGGGGCGGGCAGCCACAGCTTCTCTGGGCAACCTGTGCCAGGGCCTCACCACCCTCACAGTAAAGAATTTCTTTCTTATATCTAACCTAAATCTCCCCGCTTTCAGTCAAAAGCCATTACCCCTTGTCCTATCACTACATGCCCTTGTAAAAAGTCCCTCTCCAGCTTTTCTGCAGACCCCTTCAGGTGCTGGAAGGCTGCTAAGGTGTCCCAGAAGCCTTCTCTTCTCCAGGCTCAGCCTTTCCTCACAGGAGAGGTGCTCCATCCCTCTGACCATTTTTGTGGCCTCCTCTGGCCCCGCTTCAACAGGTCCAGCTCTGTCCTGTGCTGAGGGCTCCAGATCTGGACGCAACGGAAGAAATGGAGGGGATGTGTCTTTTTAGCTAATAACTGCCTGAAAACTAATTAAGGAATGAAAACAGAGCATTTGTGGTTAGCCCTGGGCTGCTGGCAGAGCTGTTCTACGTTGTGTAGAACATAGAGCTGGGATCCAAAAAAAGGTACCCAGAAAGGATCTTGTTAGTAGTGCTGTGTCAAGGGGTCTTTACCCAATTCTTTAGGGGATTTTTAACATACTACCAAGACAAGCTGAATGGTGCCTTGGCCTCTCTCAAAACTCCTGAGATTTTCTCTCGTTTTGCTTTGTCTCAGATGCTGAGTCATCATGTTTATCAAAATCTAGGAATCATGGAACTTATTTAGAAATGCTGACTGCCACATTTTATCTGCTAAACTAAGCAAGTGCTAAACTTGATCAGTGTGCTGCAGTGAAGGGTGCTGGCAATTTACTGGCTCTCACCTTCCCTGCGTGTTTAAGAGCCCAAAAGACAGGGAAGGTCAATGGCAATTACGCCATTTAAGAAATTAATGGAGAGTTAGGCAGCTAAATAACTCCGAGGACTGAGACCAAAGCTTGATTTATTTCTTTTTTCTTTTTTTTTTTTTTTAATACCTATATCATCACTTAGCAGTCAAAGGTTCATTCATCTGGGGATGAATGAATAAGGTAGATCTAGCAGTAATGAGTTCAAATAAATAAATAAACTGCCTTTGTGCTTCTGAAAAATAGACTTTTAGGCCATCTAGAGAAAGTTATTAAAAAAGAATTACCTAATCACTCTGAAACTGTTAAAAAATCCACATAACGCTTATACAGGCTGAGATACTAGTCCTGATGTATTGGACCAGCCTAATGAAATTTAGTCATATTTTTTCCATCCAGACTCTTAATTTTGGCCGACAGAAGACGTTTCAACATGCAGTACATTGGAAATGCATACATGTCTATAAAACATCTTTGCCATGTCTAATAATGTGGGATGTTTTCATTTCTGAGCATCTAATCTGGGATGCTTTAGAAAGTCCGAATGATCAGGAGCGCGTTCTACATATGGCCTGGAACTACGTGTTCAAGGTATTTCAGGTTCAAAAATTAGAACCAGAAGCAACGAAGTATTTGTTATGTTGTCTCTAAGGTACGTGAGAGGGTCTTAGAATTTGAGAAGTTGTTGGTTTTCAACAGGAAGCTGAGTAATCCGTCTGAGTGCTTTGCTCATCGGTGGGTGTTGTTCTGGGGGACTCCTCGACACAAAGGATACAATACAGAGAAGAGCTGGTGGGACGAAATTGTTGCCAATTTTTAACTGACACCTTCAAAGAATCGAAGCCAGACTGTCCTGGCCAAGCTTTTGTGTTTTAACCTTGTGACATGAACACTTCCAAGCCATTTAATCCAGTGCAGCATGATCTACTTTTTCCTTACCTGCACTGTGTGTCTGCTGTGCACTCACTTTGTAGCTGTAAGTGTTGTGTGCAGCTGTACGTCATGAAGAATTTCAGTGTCTTTGGTCAGACTTTTGTTTAAAAAACATTTTTGTGCAGTCGAGAACATATGTATCTATGAAGATGTATTTGGAAATACTTGTACAGAAAATTTTGGAGATATTTGAAAACACTTGTTCCTGCTTAAAATTATTATTTTGCCGTCAGCGCATGTGAACTAGCATTAATGTTCCCTGCCTCGTAGGGGTAACATCAGGATGGTTGCTACTTTTGCCAAGTCACTATGATGTTAGCTAAAAATTAACATTTTTCATCGGAAGTCCTGAGTTAAACACACAGCTTTGTATGTGGCTGGCATTGCCGTGTGTGACTGATGTGGTGGTATTTAACATAATGGCATTTTGAACTGTAGGGCATTATTTTTGCCCTGGGTTAGCTGCTGGTGTGGGTGTTGAGTCGTCTCCAGCCTTCTCCATGCCCCAGCAATGACGAACTGAAGAAGACAGCCATTATCTTCCACTCCCCGGTTCCCAGACTGGAGCAGGATTTGCAGCCTGGCACTTCTCTAAGATGCTTTTGTTCACTTAAAGGACTTTGGTCGTTTGAATATTCATTTATGCACCGAATTGCGCATTTCTCGAGAACGATGAGGACTGAAGCTTTTCAGTGCTGTAGATTGAGATGCAAAAATGAATCATAAATCACTTGAAGAATTCTGTCTTTGAATTCCAATATTGCAGTTATTATAAGAACATGTTTTTAAACAATCATCATCAGTGTTTTCTGACAGGCTGTGCTTACCTCGGTGAACCTGTGACCGCCTGTATGAAGGAGATGCACAGGGAAAAGGTGTTTGACATAATTTGAGGTTTCTCTCAACGGGCTGCTCTTCTACTATGTCATTTCCTTCGGGTTTACGTGAGGAGTGAGGAGACCTTTGTTTTGTGTTTGTTATGAGGAATTGTAATGTGGGCATCGCCTTCACATACCCCATAAGAAAATGGTTTGATTTTCTTTTTTTTCCCCAGTTGTGTAGTTCAAAACTTTCTATGTCTAGTCAGGCACAGAGATACACATGCATGCCAAATGCTGGTTTTATTTGTATAAACAGCTACATTCTCATGCCAACATCCAGCTTTTCTCTCAAGTGCTAGATACCTTAGGGAAACTCAAGATGACTCCAGTGAGGGTGTTTTCCCCCACGAGACGTGCTGCGCTGTGACTCCTGTGGGCCTCGAGGTCTGCCCCTGGCTTTTGGTGGTGTTGGGGCTGGTGCCAGGGGAGAAGCCCTTTGGGCAGGGCCATGCGGTGGTAGCCCAGAGGCGGAGTTGGGCAGCAGCCCTGTGATGCAGGTTACGCAGGTGGTGTAGTTCTCTCTAACTATCATTCTGCAATAAGCTTTCAGAGTTGGACTAGATGACCTCTGTCCCTTTCAACCCCTACTATTCTGTGATTCAATTTTTCTCGTAGCAAATGAAGACGATAACCATCTGGTCTGGATGTTTGGGACTACAGTTATTTTCTGTGCATGTGTTTCATTTAACTACACTATGAACACTATTTAAATGTCTATAGAAATTATTTTACTGGGGAAATAATTAACTATAGTCTGGAATAAGTGTGCATGTGTGTGAAGAATGTGCCATTACTGGAAAGACACATTCTTCATATTATGAATCCTATAGGTTTTTTTGAAAGATATGATGAAGATGAAGAATTTTTTTGCTCTATTAGCACCGCAATTGCATCTTTTTATGCTAATATGCTGATGGTGAGTTTTAATTAATCAGTTTCATGGCTGCAGAATACTGCGTAGAGGACACTGGCTGGTGTTTGGAAATGAATGCACTTCAGTATACGTGTGCTTGGGAGAACTACGACTGGAAAGAGGTGCAGAAGTGGAACCAACTGCACTTTTATCTGCAAATGTCAAAAACATCTCAGTGAACTGAGAAAGTAACTTATATGGAGCTTTGAACCCGATAATTTTATTCTGATTGGAAATACCTGCCAGACAGTTAATTTCAGGCCATAGTTAAAGTTACTGAAGAAACAGATGTGCCTGGGAGGTACTCGATTGGCATCGGCTCTGGTAGGCACAGTGGACAACCGTGCAGAGATAGTTTTCTCTCAAGTGTATGAGGTTCAAAATCATTCATGGACCACAGGTGGTGAGTTTTTACAGCGGTTTCAGGTGGGGGAGAGAAGTGGAAGTACGAGTGTGCTGTAGGAAGGAGGTGTTTTGTGGGAAATCATACTTATTTCTTAAGTAGTGTCTTCATTGCCTTTTGAGTTATGCTTTAACTGTTAGCAAGGGCATAAACATTTAGGTCAGGTTCAGGCTGAGGCCTTCTGTTACTTCTTAATATTCTTGCTCGAGTAGTTATCATAGAATCATGGAATAGTTTGGGTTGGAAAGGACCTTTAAAGGCCATCTAGTCCAGCCCCCCTGCAATGAGCAGGGACAACTTCAACTGAATCAGGTTGCATTCAGCTTTTGTGTGCTGTCTCGGAGGAACCTCGTGTTACTGGGAACGAAAATGAAGCAAAGCCAGCAAGTGTTTTAAAGGACATTGAGTAGACTGAGACAAGAAAACTGCTTTGGGAACTTCAGAGAGAAAGGCTTTAATGTTTGTTGCCCTGTACTAGAAGTCAGTAGCAAAGCCATGGAGAGACCGTAAGAGTATTGAATTCTTTCCAGTTCTCGTAGCCACCTGACACAAATCTTCACAACTCAAAGCCTGGAAAATAATATTTAATAGGGTGCCCTGTTGAGTGATGTCCCAGTTCCAAAAAGCAGTATTTCAAATGACAAATTTGGAGAGAGAAATTAGTTTAGCCTATTAATAATCATGAGTTAGAAAACATTTTTTCTGTACTCATAATGGATTATAGTCATCAGTTACATGTGGTTTTAATGTGTCTCATTTAGCCTTCCCCATGGTAACCTTTTTTCGCTTCCAAAGTCATGCATTTTAATTTAGAAAAGTGGAACTTGTGTGAATTATTTTGCTCTGTCTGGTGGTCTTTTCCCCTGCTTGCCTGCCCTTGTCAGCCTCCTTGTCCCAGTCCTCCTCACAGCTTTTGAATCTTCTGACCTATTTAACCATGAACTTGGTGGTGGGCTGTAAGATTATTGCAAGTTTTGTGAGTATTGCCACCCAGATGGAAGAGATAAATCTGATCAGTTCTTTTGCCAACAAAAAAAAATTGCAACGGAAGCTCATTCTCTCTGAAACCTGCAAAGGGAGAAACGCTGTCAATGCATCTGCCACATAAAAAAACAAAAAAAAAGTCAAAGAAAGCTGGTGTTTTACTAAACTCCAGCAATTCCAACCGCTAGACAAAAAGCCATAGGAAACGAGCTTCATTAGTGCTTCATTAGCTTTGCTTAACAGGCTCAAAGGGAAATGAGCGCTATACACAAGAGTTGAATGGTTCCAAGTGCTCCCGATGATTTTCTAACTTGTATTTCTCATGAGCTGTGTAAATTGGCCAACATCTGCGAAGATACTAAAACATGTTTCTGCTACTGGAAAATTAGAATATTCCCCTTCTGCAACCTGCTTCATCGCTTCTGCTCTCTCCTACCCTGCTGAGCCTGCTTCCATCTGCTTTGAGGGGACCTTAGCAGAATTCAGACTCTCCGAAACTGCTGAACTTTGTCATACATGGTAATTTGTACAAACAAGACATTCTTTCAAGTCTAAAGTATTTTTATATATATATATTTATATATATATATCTGTTTATATATACATATTCCTTATACCAGAACTGTTGGATAGACACATAACATGCCTCCCCCC
>Ga0065711_1048110_pt1 | contig 11983 bp, 20 predicted proteins | sample Hoacrofraction12_FD_59098 | JGI IMG/M metagenome (GOLD analysis project Ga0065711, IMG submission 59098) | Hoatzin crop microbial communities from Cojedes, Venezuela - Epithelial fraction 12 v2 (version 2) | ecosystem: Host-associated > Birds > Digestive system > Esophagus > Crop | place... | reverse complement strand
AATCCCCCCACTCTGTGGGTCATCTTTTGGGCCAATTTCTGCAAAATCTGTAAAAAATTACCAGCGTTCCCGGGATGCAGGAGCATCATCCTAGCAAAGGTCCCTGCTGCAGGACTTGCCTGGGCAGGAGGAAAATAACAACCACGGTCCTGTGCGTGTGTGTGTGGGGGGTCTGGTCTGGGGGGGACCCCAACAAGGGGAGGCAATCGGCCCGGAGCAGGGATCCAGCCTTGGAAAATCCATCCAGTTTAGCAGCAATGGGAGGAGGAAGGAGAGATTCCCGTCCTAGCGCTGGACTGCAACGATAGGTGGCAATCCCAGGTCTGCGAGAGGCGAGGCAGCGTGTGCGCATACGTGTTAGTTATTGCCTCCTACTGGGTATGTTCAAAAACGCTGAACACACTTTTTGGCGTGGACCTGAACTGACTCATGCTTCAGTGAGCAGCTCGTCGTGAGACGATGCTTCGGGTGGGGGTTCTTCGGATTCAAGCAGAATATTTGGGTCAGGGTCCAGCGTTGGATCCCCGGGGTGGCAGGAGTGCTAGGGTGCATGGCAGATGTCAGCGAGCAATCCCTCAAGGCACAGCCTTATTGTAATGATATTTTCCAGGGTAACCGCGTAGCTGATGGGAATTTTTCAGCAGGAATCTCCTCCATGCGATAATTTGCACCTAGAGCTCAGCTGGGGACAGTGCAGCCACCCGCGTCCCCGACAACCACGACACTCTCTCCTCCACTCCCAGGCTTTGATTTCCTCTAATAGCAGGTTAATGCCAGCTCACGCTCTGCCTCTGCCGTTAACCAGGCAGAGCGAAATATCAGCAGGGATATTAGGACAGTAATTTGGGGAAAGAGTGGAGATGGTAAAACTGAGATGGAGGTGCTGTTCCTGGGAAATACACTTTGGACCAGTGATGCGGGACCAGGTGAGGTCTCACCTCAGAACACGCACAGTGGATCTGGGATAAAAGATATCAAATGATTTTGGCCAGAGGAGGACCTGAATAAACTACAGTGGGGGATAAAATGAGCGGCTGAGATGAGGGCTGGGGAGGAAACACTGCTCCATCCTTGACCTGCTCTTCCCCTCTCCCGCAGGCAGATGCCCTTGTTGCCTCTGTGATGGGCAGTGGCAGCCCAGGGACTTTCAGTTTGAGCCAGGTTGATACTAAATGCTTGAAAATACCCAGCACTGGAGAGTGGGACCCTGTGTGTCAGGGCTGCCCAAAAACCTGCCTTGGAAATTCCTGTCCATGGTGGTGAAGCCGAGGCAGCAAAGCTGAGGCAGCAATGGCCCTGCAGGGATGTCCAGAGCCTCCAGCGTGAGGTTGGAGGCCTGAGGTGCATTTGCTCTGACCTTCTGAAACCCTCTGGATGGTGTCTTGAGGATGGGAAATGAAGGGGTGCCAGGGAGCTCTACCCTTGGAAAGCGGACAGAAAGGCTCAGCCTTTACGAGACACCGGAGAAGCCAAGCCCGCAGCACACCTCACCCTTCGCTCCTGCTTTCCTTTGCTCCGAGGCCCGAGATGCCCATCCTCAGCTGGTCCCATGCCGAGGGGCACCCCTGGCCCCGAGCACCCCCAGACCGGGGGGCAAAGTGGCGGCTGCACCGAGGGGGATGTCCGTCTGTCCTGCCTTGCTCCCTCTGTGAATGCCGCCGTGTTTCCAGCTGCTGCTGGGCAGCACAGCCCAGCTGCTGGTGGATTCATCATTTGTGGAGGAAGAATAGAAAGAGGGTGTTCTTCTGGTTTTTTGTTGTTTGTTTTTTTTTGTAATTTGTTCTCTGCTTTTATTTGCTGCTTTGCAAAGGCCGAATTCCTCCCCGCGAAGAACTCGGTGGAGGACAAAGCTTTCAGCAGGAGCTTCCCTGAGGATGCTGCTTCCCACCCATGCATCACAGCCCAGATTCGGGGGGTCATGCACCACCCTGCTCTCAGCATCTCATGTCCATTGTGACTGATCCAAGTCCTCCATCTCCCTGCCAGACGTCCTCTCCTACCCCACCCCTCCTTCCTCGGGGTCTTCCAGGGGAGTTTGGGGGGGATCCCCAGATGCTGCCCAGCTTTGGTACCCCACTGGTGGAGGGTCAGGGTTTCCCCATGGGAGGGACACAGCCGGAGTGCGATGAAGAGAGCAGTGGTTTTGTTCCCTAATCCTTCTCCCTCCCTCATTCTGCAAACTTTATTTATACCATTCGTTAGATCTGATTTACGGGGGACTTTCCCGTTCCAGCAGGAAAACCGCTGGGAGGGGATTTCTCTGCAAAGCTTTTGGGCTCGCAGGCATTTGATTTTCCAGGGTCGTGCCAGGCTGGTTCCTGCAGGGTGGCTCTCGGCTTGGCAAGACTTAGCAGGGGACCCCCACAGGGGGGGTCCCATCCATCCCCCCAGAATCTCCCATCACGGCCCCGAGATGGAGCCAGTCCCCATTGTCATGCTGCTGGCAGGTGCCCTTCGCTGCCAAGCCCGCTGATGTATCGCTTCCCCACCGTGACTCACTGGCACAGATGTAATTTCTAATTAAATAGCAATTCTTTTCAGAGCCATTTATTTCTGTTTCTTTTGTATTTTGATTGGAGTGTCAGTCAGTTTTTCACCAGTTTGTCAATTCCTCTTTCCCTAAAGATTAGCTAGGAGAGATGTGAGAATACAGAAATATGTGTTCGCAGCACCAAGCCTGGGAGCACCTCGGGTCCCAGCCACCTGGGGAAAACCTATGGAGAAGATAGTAAGAAACTGAGAAAGAGAAAGAAAATAAGTCCCTAAGAAGCCTTTGCTTCAAGCAGTGTTTCGAAATCTGCTTTTTTCCCCCATTTCCATCAGCCTTCCCTGGCCTGCAGACCTGCGAGTCCCATCCTGCCGCGGTCCTGCAGCAGCAGACGGTGCCTTCTCCGAGGAGAAATCCCACCGGAAGCTCATGGTGAAACAGCCTTCTCCTGGATCGACCTTAGCCTTGGGCCATTTGAAACAAGGGATGTGCAAATTCATCTCTGAGATGCTCCAAATTGTGGTCCTTGATGCTCAGCATGTGGTCTGGGGGAGAAGGTGGTGACATCCAAATCCTTGCTCTTGGTGGTAATTAGGGAATTTTTTGGTGAGGTAGTCTATGGTGGGCTCATTTTGGGGGGCCTGAGTCCATCGCTCACCAGGAGAGCCCGGCAGCTCCAGCACTGCGTGCTCTGCCTGATGTCGGTGTCGTGGTTGACACCCTCAACACCACGCTCCATCTCAAGGCCACATCACAGAGTGTTCAAATCCCCAAAATTCCCAGTGTCCACTCATCCCAGCGAGCAGAGCATCCTTTTGTTTCAAGTCACGTCCTGACCATGGTGGGGATGAGGAGTTGAATCTACCGCTGGTGTTGAGAAGTGGTGGTTTTGCTCAGCCTGCATGCTCAGGCCAAGTGTTGCAGCTGGGTAATTTCATGTCAACTTGTTGCATTTAAGTGGGTAAAAAGAAAAAAAGCCTATTAAAATGGAGTGGCAACATGGGGGTGACCTGTAAAACCGTCCGCTTTGTTGGGAATGGGGCACGGGAAAATTCACAACAGCTTTCAAAAAGGGAAACCGCTCCCACCCTGAGAAAAAGGTTATATTTTAATGAATTTGTGTATCTTGATGGGAAACATGTCCCATCACGTGGGGCTGTTGGTCTGTGTTATGCTGACTTGTCCAGCTCTTGAATCAAGCACTGGAGCAAATCACCACCCCAGCAGATAGCCCAAATCAACCCAAGGGCACTCATCCTGCCTCCCTAGGGCTTTTAGCCCAGACACCTCCCACCTGGGGAGGGTGGGGCCAGCACTATAAAAGGTTTCAAGGGGGGTCAGCACCTACCTAAAAGGTTTCAGAGCAAGGAGGTTTTTTCTGATGCTGAATTTTTTGGCAAGGGGAGGTTGTGCTCCTGCAAACTGTGGAGGATCTGGTACCAGTGAGTAACTCCAAAGTAGGGCTCTTCTCCCTGCAGTTTGGTCCCTTGGGGTTTACATCTTGATTTCCAAACTGTTTAGAGGCTGTGAGGTCTGGGCTGCTTGGAGTTGCTTTTAATGAAGCTTTTCTATGTTAATGGCGTTCCTGTTTCTGCACAGCAAGGCTGGGGTGGGGATGGCACTCTGTCTGTCACTGGGTTAGCTGAAAGCCCTGTAGAAGTGCGTATCTCCTCCTTAATATTAAAAAACTTGGTATCCCCATCATTTCCCCCTTAGTCTGGGATTTATCTCTTATCTGGGTGGATGGAGCTGGGAGGGTCCTTGCTTTCACAGCCAGTGGGTTTGAGCATCTCTGTTGGGCTGATGTATCCCATCCCCTGTAGCGGGGGAAATCAGTGTGGCTTTGTGCCCTTATTAATTTCTTGTCGGGGAAAGCGTGCAGGGCTCACGTTGAAGTATGAAATGAAGTAGGCAGGGAGTAGGGAGAGCAAATATTAGCGCTCTTAATGGCCTTTTGTTTTACTAGCAAAACTGCTATTAATCACCCTGGTGAGAGGAGCTGAGGCTGCTCAGGGATGGCTTATCTGTGCAAACAGTGCTGGGAATTAGCAGAGGGGAGACCTCTGCGTGCATCCGCTTGGGTGCTTCAGTGGGGACTGAGCATGGCATCTGGCAGAACTGGGGTGTCCTGAATAGGCAGCCTTAAAAATGTGTGGTTTTAGCTTTGCTAGAGAGGTAGAGGTGTCTGTAGGGGGGCAAGAGGTTCCAGTGCAGAGCATGGGGCTGAAAACCTCTGGATGATGCTTCCTGCTGAGCTGGCAGGTGACATCAATGCTCTGTGCCTTGGTTTCCCTTTGGCTTCTGTGTTTGGGCTGAAATTGCTCCAGAAGAGCAGGAAATGTGTCAGGAGGCTGGTGGTCAGCAGGCAGAGGGTCCTTTACTCGGGCTCAGAGATGAGCTCCTGGAGAGCATCTGTTGGGGTCAAGTGTTAAAGCCTCTGTTCTACCATCCTGGGTTTGTACACGGCTGTCTTGTCTGGAGTTTGGCATGCCATTTTTTAAGTGGAAATTTTTCATAAAGGTGCTGATCTGAAGTGTGGCTCACCAGGCTTTGTGCTTCTCTGGGGCTGCCCAGCTGGGAGGACTGGGGAGATACCAGGGATGCAGCAAGGCTGGGCTTGGAGGAGCCCCAGCAGCTGCCAAGGGCTGTGCAGCTTGCTGTAGGTGACCCTGCTTCGGCAGGAGGGTTGGACTAGATGACCCACAGAGGTCCCTTCCAACCCCTACTATTCTGTGATTCTGTGGGCCAGTGCTGGAGCTTGACAGCAAAGTGGATTTTTCCAGCTGCTTTTAACAACAAAAAAAAAAACCCTACCCAAATAAATGCAGAAAAGAAAAAGAAGTCTTTCCCTAAAGCTTTGGAAGAGGGTTTTCCAGCTTCCTTGCACTTTCCTTTTCCTTCAAGGGATGCAGCATCAGCAGTGATGTTCTCTGTATGAAATGCTGATTTGGCCCAAAATTGCATCTTTTTTTTCCCCCACCATTTGATGTATGCCAGGATAATTAGGCCTGAGCAGGAGGGTGTTGTGGCAGGAGAAGTCCTTGGGAGCTCTGGGCTCGGCCCTGTCCTCAGGGAGACCCTCTTCAAGGAGAATACCAAGCAGATGGACCCGACCTGCACCAAGGGGACCTTGTGCTAATCTCATTTTCGCTTGCTGCAGAGTGCCTGCCTGCAGGATTAGGCCAATTCCTTGGGCTTCATTTACATTTTTAAAAGCCTTGTCCCTGACCCTATCAGAGTTTCTGGCTTTCCTTCTTCTGGAGCTCTGTGGGGACCGAGCTGTGCTGGCGAGGGCTCAGAGATGCTCCGGTGTGGCTGGACTGGTGAGATGGCTATAAATAGGAAGAATAAAATCAGCAGGTTTAGGGGTGTGTTGCCTTGGGTGTCTTTGAAGACCCCAAATGATTTAAGGGGTCTGCTAAAGCAAAATTAGATTTGCAGGGCCAAGTCTGCAGGAACCAGATGAGCATCCCTTGGGACCATGTATGCCGAGATCACTTGGATTTAAGGATTTTTTTATATTCCCTGAAAACTTCACCTCGGGTGCCGTTTGCTTCCTTGTTTGTTTTCCTTGATCGTTGCAGTGCTGAGATGGGGAGGCGGAATCTCTGGTTGCTGTATGTGACCATCATGAGGGCTGGATGTAATCACAGCATTGTCTCCTGCTGGGCTGGTAGCTCAGAACCTGAGAGGGGGCAGGGGAAAGGTGACCTTGCTTGGGAAGGCTTCCCTTGCAAATTCTCCGTGATTTATAGTGTGCAATGATAAATAATTAATCAGGGGGACCTCTGGCCCCGGAGGGCAGTGATGCGGCCAGCAGGTTGCTGCAGAGCTGGCTGTGGGCACAGGGTTGTGGCTGCTTCTGGGGCAGGAATTCGGATGGGTGACAAACTCTGTTTTGGCCATCAGCTCCTTATTTCACTGCTCAGAAGCTGCTGCTACCTACTTGGAAAGACTAAAATTAATGGAGTGGGTTACCACTCCCGTCTCGCGCAGCAGTGCCCATCACCACGGTGTTGGGTCCAGGAGGGTCAGAGCCATCCCTTGGTGCTCCAGTTGTGATTTGCTGGTTAGCCAAAACAGAAATTTCTATCAAAATTGCTTTCAAAATAAATCATTTTTGCCATACGAATGGAAAAACAAAATCACAGGGAGTTTCCAAATGCAAATTTCCCTTTCCGTGGCGGCAGATTTTTTAAATGCTGCAGCGAAACAGCACTGGCACCCTCCAGGCACAGACAGCGCTTTGAGACTTGGACAAAGGCACGGAAATTTGGGGGTTGCCAAGCATTCTGTGGGGTTTTTTGGGCTGAAATATTTTTTTTTTTCCTGGAAAACTTTGCCTGTTGCTGCTCCAGGGCCCTGCTTAGCATGGTGAATTTGCAAATGAAAAATCCTTTAAGCTCGGTAACAACCAAAGGGTTTTGTGCCTTGGGGCTGGGTGAATCCACTAATGTCATGTATGAAAGGCTGTTAGAAACCTCAGATGTTACCGGTGTTGATATTTTTGGGAGGCAGATGTATTAAGTCTGCTTGGTTTCATGGCAGGATTAATTAGTGGTGGACAGAACTGCCCAAGGTGGTGGGAAACCCTTGTTATAGTGTGCTTTTTTGTGTCATGTCCCTTGATTTCTCTTGCCAAGGTAACCTTGCTAATTAAAAAATATAAAGCATGATGTTGTGCCCTGGCTGTGGCTTAGCACTTGGGCTGGGTGCTGTACAAGGGCAGGGTGCCCAGCACTGCCTCATACAAGACAACAGAGAATCTTCCCTGTCATGAGGGTGGCTTTAAAGGCCAGGAATAGCTTAAAAAAGCTCAAAACCTGATTTTCCTCCTTGTGCTGCTGATTTATGCCACAGCTTCATCCCATGTCTGCTTGGGGCATCCCTGGCCAGGCCGAGAGGGAAATTTTAGCGCAGGATTCTCTACAGCAGGGATGATTTTGGCAGCGTTGGGTTTCCATGACAACCTGCACAGCATCCCAGGAGCCAGAACTCTGCACACATGCACACCCCAAGATGCAACTACCTGGGAAACTGAGGGGGGAATAGCTACAGCTTTGCTGAGTCACTGCTGGCTTGTATTTATAGGCACTGGCGAAGCTAGCTTTGGGATGCTAATAATATATTTTGTTAATCAAAGGCCATAGCAGAGAGCTTCTTGCCTTCTAATTCCTGCTGTGGCAGAGCTAGGGCTTGTTAAATAAAAAACTGTGGTGCTTTTTTAAGGGGGACAGGGGAGAGCAAAAGCCATGAATTGCCCCAAAAGTCTCCCGTGAGCTTATGGGGAGGATGAAGGGGCTTGTATATTCTTCTTGCATTTGGACTGTGACCCTGGGAAAGCCCCTTCCCTGCAGCATTTGGTGTTGCAGGGTTTGCCCATCACCCTGATATGGGGACCCACAGATATGACCAGGCTGGAAAACCAGCACCACTGAGGCCAAACTGTGCTCTGGAATTTATTCCTCCAAAGCTGGCAAGGGAATCCTTCCATTGTTTGTCCCTTCCCTAGGGTCACCCCATGCCATTGTCCCTGCTGCCACCTTCACTAAACCCTCCAGGAGATGGCTGCCACGGGAGGGGAGGGGAGTTTCAATGTGGCTGTTAACGTTTTGCAACAGCTTTGAAGACACAGCGGCAGTTTTGCATAAAATATCTTCCAGATGAATATTTTAAATGGACTTTAGTAAGATGCTAATGGGTTTTCACAGTTGATGAAATTAAGGCCGGGTTCCTTCAAACCTTGAGGAGCTGACTTTGAAGGGCTTCTATTTTTTTCGTCTTGCTACATTTTTGCAGTTCCTTTTTGGGTTGATGTTTACTTTCTTCCTTCTGTTAAGAAATGTACCTTTGGGTGATGGCAAGTGCTGTACTGTCCCCTGCCCTGGTGGGATGCTCCTGGGCAAGGTCTGTGGCTGGGAATGTCATCTCAGCCCATCAGAAGAAATATGGGGAGCTGCAGACACGGCTGTGTTGGGTTTGGCTTTGCAAGGCATGGTCCATCCACCAGCCTGGTGGAAAGGGCTTTGTAGCCTACAGAAGTTTGGGATTTCCAGATGTTTTTGTGACTGTCTCAAGAGTTTCAGAAATGAAGATGAGAGGTGCTGCCTTAGTTTCCCAGTTCCACTGGGACATGAGAAAAATGGGCTTTAGATGTCCATCCCTCCTCCCTTGCTCTGCTCTTTGCTCTGTGTTTACAGCTGTTTCACCAGCAGGTCCTTCCTACCCTCTGCTCTTCAGTCTTGGTCCTCATATGGCTGTGATAACCCTCTATTTCTGCCCCTTTTTTGTTGGTTTAACATCAAAAGCTGGTGTTCCTGGGACCAGGCAAACTGCTGATGAGCCTGGGAAGGTTTAACAGTCCCTGTGAGAGTTGTATCATGTCTCAAAGCCTTTCTTACTCCAGCATTGCCTGTGGAGGAAAGGCTGGGACACAGAGCTGGGTGAGCAGATCTAGTTGATGCTAAGAGCCCATCAGAACAACATGCGGCCTCTTCTCCCTCCCTCCTTCCCCCATCTTGAGGCCCTTCAAGAAGAAATGGGGACCCTGCAGGGCATGGGGCACCCTGAGACCCTCCCAGCTGCTTCCTTGTCACAGTCATTCACAGCTTTCAGAATCATTCAGCATGTGTTTCAGTTTTGGTCTCGTCTTTGTTGGGAGCCTTTTGGGACAGGCTGAACAAAATACAGCTGGCTGCTTCTGAGCTTTTGGGAAAGGAGGCATAAATAGTTCTGATTTTTTTTTTTTTTTGCTGAAAGGTCCTGTAAGGGTTGGGATGTGGGTGGATGCCATGAAAGTGCTCCTAACCTCATGCATCCTTGATTCTGCTCTTCTCGGCATGCTTAGAGAGGATCTGTTCCTCCTTGTGAGCTGGAATACACTTGACGAAAGTGCAAAGGATTTAAATCTTCATAACCTGAAAAGGATTAGACAAATTTTCCTGAAACCTTCTTTGCTTCAGAGACGATGGCAAGATGTGTGTACCATGCCTGAAACTTCAGAAGGCATCACTTTAGTTACACGGGTTCAACCTTTCTAACTCGAAGGATTGGATTACCCACTGCTATCTGCCTTGCTCCCTCTCTTTGGTAAGAGCCAAGTGCTTAAGTATAGAAGCAACTGCAATGTATATACTGCTTCCCTCAGAGCCTGTAGGAAAAATAGGATAGTTTGTTTAAACAGCTTTGCGGGTGTGTGGGCAGGAGCAAGGGAGGGTGCTATGTGTTTGGGTGAGGTGGGGACATGCTGCTGGAGTGTCTGAGCTCTCACTTGTGGGGGGTGTGCGTAAAATTACACGTGTGCTTGGATCACCTTGAGTTTTGGCTGGGGTTGAGTTTTGGCTCTGAAGGTGATGAGCTGCTGGTGCGCTGTAGGGTTTCAGTGCTGCTGGTGCATCTGGAGGATGCTCTCCCCACCCTGACAGCAGTGTATCTGTTCCACTTCTGTACAGCGAAAGGAAAGCATCAGCTTGCCCCATGCTGAAAGCTGGACAAAATTAACCCTCGTCTATGGAGCTACTGGTTGGTGCCCTGTGACAGTCCTGCAAACTTCAGGCTGTGCCATCAGCTTGTATTGGAGCTTTGAAGCTGTGGTTGGGCAGCTTTCTGTTGTGTTTGCGGTGCACAGCACCCTGTCAACCCCCAAGTGCTGTGGGTGGGTCCTGCATCTTGGTGTGATATCCCCTTCTCAAAGCATTGCATCTTCTGGAGGAGACAACACGGGCATGAAAGGGGACAGCCATCCTCCCATGGGATTTGGGTGCTGTCTGGAGGTGGAGGGTTGAGGGTGCTTATGGTTGGCTTTGCCTGCAGATTGCTATCTCACTAGGATTTTCTTCCCTTGCTCTCCTACCTGACACCCTCACCTTCAGCCCTTCCTGCCCAGCTCTAGAAGGGGAAAGAAGGTGCTAGGACCAGGCTGGATGGCTGATTTTATTTGAAGGTACATCTCATCTACCCTGTGGGAAACCTGAGTTATGCTGAGGCTGCAGGAGCATCACAGCATCTTGTTGGACCCTGATGTCAGGACCAGGGCTGATCCAGTAACTTCTGCGTGGTCCCTGGTGCACCCAGAATGTGAGTGTACAGTGATTTTGCAAGCCCAAAAGCTTGGAGACGTCCTACAAAATCTCCCCAGCCCTTACTGTATGTGTTTGGAGGCTGAGACCCCTCAAACTTCTTTCATGTGAAGAAGTGGGAGACAGATAGGAGCTTGGAGGCAGAGGAGGACCTCAGAGGACATGCTGCCCCACCTGCTGGTGTGGCAACTCTGGAGGCCAAAGCTGGAGATGTCTCCTGGACCTTGTCCTTGCCCATCTCTTGCCCCTGTTGTAGCTCTGGGTATGGGATGCTTCTCCCTGATCAGAGGTGTTCTGGTCTACTCTACTATCCAAAAATGGCCAAAAGCATCTCTTGTGATATATCCCAAAATGGGTGTTTGCAATGGGCTGTGGGAAGGAGAAACTGGGCTGTCTGTCCCCAGCAGTGTCCTCTGAGCTCAGGGCTGAGGGAATCAGGAAAAACATACTGGGTTTTTTCCCCTCTCCTTTTCAGGCCCCTTGTTTCTATTACAAAAAAAATTGAGTATTTTTAGAAACTGTTTCAGCATGTATGAAAGGTGACCAGCCAAGGCTGAACCGTCTCTCCCAGAGCAACACTACTGTGTGAGAAGTGCCTCCTGCTCCTGGGATCATCACCTGTCCTGAGATGAAACAAGTCATGAGGGCTTAAAAATAGCTTTGAGAGGGTCATGTCATACCACTAGAAAATGAAGGGGGGTGGAGGTGGGGTTGAGCAGTGGTGGGAGCAAGACTGGGTTGTCCTGGGCAGCTGAGTCCACCGAGTGTCCCCTCTGCTCTGCTGCTTGATTTTTCCATGCTTTGGGGTTGGGTTTTTTTTGCATCCGAGTTCCCCAGCCCTCTACATGAGCATTGCGTCTCCTTCAGCTCTTAATTTGCTTCTTCCCTGTGTGGTGTGTAAGGACCAGCCCTTTCTCCAGCCATGGGATCTCCTGGGGCTGGGCAGACACGTCCCTGAGAGATACCCCCAAGATGGAAGATCACCCCATTCCCACCATCTTGTTATCAGCACAAGACCAAGACAAGGCAAATAAAATCTTTGCTCCTAACTCATGTTTTCCAGCTGCTGGCCTGCCTGAGTGAGGAGCTGTGATTTGTGTCTGGAGCGGCAGCTCTAGGCAATGGGGAGGTTGTGAAAACATCTTGGAATGAGATATTTTTGTAGCTTCCCTGACCCAAGAAGCTTCAGGCTTTTTCCTGCTCTTTACCCTGAAGCAGGCATCCGCCTCCTGCTTGCTGCAAGGATGAAAAGGAGGAAGAAAATAATCCATGTTTTAGGGTGCAGAGATACATTCCCAAAATGCCTGAGGGCTTCCAGGGCTTGGCATCATGGGGTGTTTGGCTGCTTGGTTTCCCTCTCGTTCGAGAGGTGTAAAAGCCAATGTTTTCAATGAGGAAAGCTGAACTGTGATATGGA
>Ga0065711_1048109_pt1 | contig 11983 bp, 5 predicted proteins | sample Hoacrofraction12_FD_59098 | JGI IMG/M metagenome (GOLD analysis project Ga0065711, IMG submission 59098) | Hoatzin crop microbial communities from Cojedes, Venezuela - Epithelial fraction 12 v2 (version 2) | ecosystem: Host-associated > Birds > Digestive system > Esophagus > Crop | place... | reverse complement strand
GATATTAGGAAAAATTTCTTTACTGAAAGAGTGGTCAGGCATTGGAACAGGCTGCCCAGGGAGGTGGTGGAGTCACCATCCCTGGAGGTGTTCAAAAAATGTGTAGATGTGGCACTTCAGGACATGGTTTAGCAGGCATGGTGGTGTTGGGTGGATGGTTGGACTTAATGATCTTAGAGGTCTTTTCCAACCTGAATAATTCTATGATCTCACAGAATCAGCATTACTTAAAGAAAAGTAAAACATACATGAGAGGTGGTTGAAGGGAAAATACATTAACTGGCACGTTGCTTACCAAAACAGGCTAATTTCTTTACACAGTGAGCTGTTCTGTTATGCTTTTACAAATTCTGACCCTTGACTAGGAAGATTAATCAAAATCTGCATATGAAATGCATATACGTTGGCATCGGTGATTCTGTAATATGTTAAAGACTATACCCAAGGGTATTTTTGTTGTTTAGATGGACAGACGTACATGTCTGTTGCTGCCAGTTAGCTGTGCAGGCTGATAGAAAGCTAACACTGTCCTAGTGACTGTTGTTCGTGGTGCATCTATGTAAAGGAGACATGAAAACCAGTATAAGAAAAAAAATGTATGTCGTTTCACTTAACTGTAATATTGACAGCTCTGAGCTGTGGATAAGCGCTAAAGAAAGCGTAAGGCTTCAGACACGTATATGCTACATGTAAAGCAGTTTACCGCACAAAATACGTTGCTATTAAGGTAAGACATCTTTAGAAATATTCCTATGTATTTGTAAAATATACAGAAATAACACATGGATATTGTTGAAAAACGGGGATTTTGTAAATGCTGTATGTAATATGAATGTTCCACTAGACTACAAGTTCAGTTTCCAGCAGATAATAATCTGTGCGATGTACGATAAGGAGATAAAAATACAGACGCAATGCAGATTGAAACCATGAAAGAAACTATAACAGGCTAAATCATGAGTGATAAAATCATGGAAAGTCCTATAGTAACTTCACCTAAGTTACTCTTGTGACAATTGTCCAAAAAAAGCTGAGGAAAGTTATGCAATTTTAAGTAAGCTGCCATTATGTGAACTTTCTCTGATGTGTCACAGGCCAGGAAATCTTAGCCAGACATTTATTTACAATGCAGTTGCTTTTGAACTGTCTCTAGTGCCGAACTAAAAGAGAAAAAAATCTATTTTACTTTTCAGTGTGAACTGTGCATCCCAATTTCTGTAACAAACAGAAGAGGATTCTACAGTAATAGTTCCGTGTTGTCATTCAGTGACACAAGGAAGATGCCAGTTTTTCTGGCAGAAAATACTTGAAGTACATTCAGTACAGTATGACTGGTTTGGGCACCTCTGTAGCTCTGAGATGTCTTGTTTTTCAAACTGGGGAAAAAGTTGAAGTAAAATCAGTAATTTGCGCACGTCTTTTCTTTTTCTTGTCTCAGTGAAACTTTCCTAATGAATTCAGAGAAGATTAGGCCTTGATTATTTTATTTTTGGCAGTGTGAGCAAGTCATTGAACCACCTGTTGGAAATAACTGCAGTTCAGCTTATGTAAACTTCATTTAAGCATTTAAACTGTATAAACATGCTTACTTTTGTCTAGGTAGACACTAGCGTAGACTTCTTTTGGACTATTTGGTGCATATGCATTATGCACTTATATTTAGTTTCAAAGATTATGTTTTTAAAAGTGGAGATGGCATCTCCAAAGATGGTTTTATCTGAATTGGCTTTTTTCAAGTAGATGGAATTGAAATTTAAATTAATTTCAATTTGATTTTGCTAAGGGACTGATGAGAATACTTTTAGTAAAAATCGTCAGTGTGAATGACTGCTTAAAAAATAAAACAACACTTTACTCCTTACTCATGGTTAACTCATGGTTGACTCATGGTTGTTAAACAGTTTTAATGAAAACTCAATCAAAAACAATTCTGATAATTGAACTTAACTGGCATCTAGTTTGCAGTGTAAAGTTCAAGCTTTGTACACCTGTTTTCTCTTCTCTGCCCCAACGCATCTGTTTGCAGAATTCCCTTTTTAATGCTGAAAATGATTAATTTTTAGTGTTAGATAATACATAGTTTAAAATTATTATTTTAAATACTTGAACTATAGCTTGAGACTGTGAAAGAGGTCTGTATTCTGGAACACAGGGAAGTATGATCTACTTCAGGTGTTTGGAGCCTCCGATTCAGAAGTTCAGAGTTGGGGGTCGAAGTTTCTTTTTGTTCACAAGCAAGAAAGTGGGGATTCAGGTTACCAAAGAACATGGCAGCAGTGAGTAATGTCAAGCTGATGGGCCACCCAGCTCGGTGTCCCATCAGTGGCAGTGGCCGTGAGTGAGTGCCTGCAGAACAATCTAAAAACATGTTGGGCACGTGTGTGTATCTGTGTTTTCCCCTCAGTTTCCAGCCATTTTAAACTGAAGGACATCCTGAGCTAAAGGCAGTTTCTCAGTTAATTTCTGTTCTATAAGCTTGTCCAGTGTCCACTTAAACACTAGCATCTATAATATCCTTTGGTAAGAAATTCTGCAGTTCAACTGCCTGTAAAGAGCCCTCTTTCTTGTTTTAAAGCTTACTGATAACTCGTTTCTCTTAACTCCTCATGTAATCCAGCGTAGCTTGGTAGTACCGAAAGTCTCAACTAGCATGTTGAGACAGTGTAGAGGTATTTGGAGTATTTGAAAGTATTTAACTGCTTGATGTGGTTGAATTTGCTGTTAGAAATAATGACTGTATGTAACTGCAAATAAAAGCAGCATACTCAAGCAGTAAAATGGGATTTGTAGGACATTATATTGAAAGGACAGCAGTTCTAAATTTAGTGTGTCTTCTGTTTTAATGGGGTGAAAGTAGTTTTGGCCAGTGACTTCCCCAAGCATGTTGCTTCACCACATGAAGTGTTTGGCAATACTGGTAAGGTATCCTGTTACTTCTGCCCCTGTTGTCAACCTCTTATTTGCAGTGTGACAGCTGTGTGTGGCTGTGTTGTGAACTGGATCAGGGAACTGATCTGCTGCTTAAAAAAAATATGGTAGGTTTCTTAAAGACCAATCAGCTAATCAATCTGGTTCATGGTATGTCCTTGGAAATAGCTGCTTGGGTTGGGGAAGGGATGGAAGAAGGGGACTAGTTTCAGGAAGAGGTGCTAACACCTTAAACTGGTATTGTTTCCGAACACTTAAATTGTGATTTGACAAAACAAAGTCTGCTGAGTAATGTACATGTAGATGTACATTTTCAATAATATTTGGCTAGTTCCTACTACTTTAGTCTTCTATGTGGAAGACTTGCCCAAATAACGAGACTGACTCAGACTGAAACTACACAGATTGTCAAGTGCATAGAGTAACCAAGGGAACTTGTTTGCATTTAAAGTCAAAACCTAAGGACATTTAAAAAGAAAGCATCTTTCCTTTACCCCACATCCCCCTCTAACTAATGCATCATTTAATCAGAGCTGTCTGAATTTGAGGGATCTCTCAGGAGTTTAACTTGTGCCTTTTAGCTGAAGGATTTCTGCATACTTTGGAATGATAATCTAATTTACAGTAGCTAAATAGTGAGCTACCAGCACTTGAAAACCAAGCAAACCCATGCAAACACTAAGGTTATGTACTTGGCTGTTACCTTGGTTGACACAGCCTTAGGAAATAATGTAGAAGTGGTGAACAATAAAACATGCATGCTGTCTTCTGTATGGAGGAGTAAATTACTGTTTTTTCCTCGTGTGGGACTTCTGAAAACAACATGCAAAAGGTAGGTGATAAGCTTAATATTGTCAAGCGTGTGAGGTGAAAGAAGGACCTTTGTATAAAATGTTTAGTAAAGACATACTGAAGTGAGCAATGCATTTGTACCCAGAAGAGTAAGATAGTTGGCTAGTTGCCTAAGGTAGTGACACGCTGAGGTGAACTCATCACCTTATCGGAAAAACTTTGTAGGTTAAACCTGATCTCAGTGAGTGAAGAATTCGTGCTGTGCTGGCAAAGCTTTGGATGCAGATGCGGCCATGGTGAAATGGAGAGTTCTTCCTGGCGGAGTATGCGCCGTTTGGTAAGGTGCTAGCTCTACCAGCAGATAGACGTCTACTGTTTTATGAACATTTACACTAGAGGGCTCTGCGGGCAGAGGTTCGGTAGTGTAGGTCAGCTGTGCCTGATCTTTCTGCCTGGCTATCCTGTCATTTTCGTGCTGTTGCTTCCGTGCTGTACGTCCCGACTTGCTGCACATGAGACATGATTAATCTGTGCCTGAGCAATAATTGCAGTGTTAATGCCACTGGAAGGGGTGGCGTACACAGATCAGTTGCTATGCAGGTGCAGTAGGCCTCCCTGTCTGGACTGGAGATGACAGCTGGAGTGCTGCAGCCCAAGTGATTTGTACAGCACGCTCAAAACAGTCAACTCTCTTCATCATGCCTCGGAGCCCCATGGAGAGTGGGCATGGGATCTGTGTGAATTATTCTTATGGCAATGACAGTCTCTTCTTGGTTGCCATCTTACTGCAATACCTCTTTTCAGGTTCCAATATACTTTCCCCCTGCCTCTTTTTTTTTTTTTTTTTTCTTTTTGAACTGTGTCCTGTGACCCCGTGTGTGACTTTCACACAATACTTTTGATGTGCCTGGGAGAGACTGAGCTGCTTGAACAGGTTTCTGCTAAAAGAAGTCATCAGGCCTAAAGCCTGCTTCCAGGGTGCCTTTAGAACAACGGGCTGTGAGGAGGGTGACACATCCAGAAGAGTTAGTCTTAGTGGAGTGCAAGTGGCTCTTGGGTTTAGGGTGAAAATCCCTGGAGTAGACAAGAGCTGGTACTGGGCATTCTTGTTGTGGGAGAGCTGATATGTAGTGGGCCTTATAAGAAAAAGGAGTAGGAGCTGTATTAGCTCAGTTGCAGGCTGTAATGTTTAATGCTGTCCTGAAATAACATTCAGAACATGGAAATGAGTAAGAGTCGTATGTTCTATATAATGACTGATGTTTATGCCGAAGGACTTCAGAACTAAAGTATCTTAAACAACCTGAAGATTCAGAAGCAATAAGCGTTACATTAAACTGTGTTATATCATGTTTCATTCTATAAAAACGAGTAAGCCTTGTGCATTTGAGAAGTCATACAGTTCTTTCAAACCCAGGTGGGCTTCTGTCAGTTACTTAATGTGGTGAAACTTCTTTCTGGTTTCCCTTCAAACAATCATAGAACCTTTTAGAGTAGTGTATCGGAGCTTCTCATAGCATGCGTAGTTGCAAGGCAGCTGCCTACAATGAAAACAATGTTGGAAGAAAACATTCTAGCATAAAAATGAGGCTGATTAGAATATATAGATTGTTTGCTTATTACGTAAGCATTCTGTTTTGAGTAGTTGGTCTGTATACCCTTGAGTCATCTGCAGTTATCTAAAATACATTTTTCTTGTGTTTTGAATGCAATTGTTTTTCAGGTCATGGAAAAACTCCAAAAGATGCTGCTTCTGTTCGAGCTACACATCCTATACCTGCAGCCTGTGGCATATACTATTTTGAAGTTAAAATTGTCAGTAAAGGAAGAGATGGGTAAGCATTTGGTGCATTATTAATTGATTATTACTTGAAATACTGTCTCACATCATTTTTCTTTCAGTCAACAGATGTCTTTGGTATAAGAACTGATTTTCATATTTGACCACTTTTTATATAGCTTAATTATTCAGGAGAAGTTGCACTCTGATGTTTGTTGATTGTGGTATTAATTATCCACAAATCAGTGTATGCAATAAATACCATAATAGCATCTTCTCATTTGCTCTTGACAGAGAAGTTAAGGTTTGAATGACCATTGACCCTGCTCTTACCTTTAAAGGTGTACGTTTTTGACTATATGGCTTTACAGACTTTCATGTAATTTTTAGGGGGTGCAAGCAGACAAACTTACCTCCTCAGTGCAGTCTTTTCATGGATGTCGTATCAGTTTTGAAAGGGAAGGTTATTTTTAAGGCTACTTGTTGGTGAACAGTAATAGGAATAAAAGGGAATGTTCTGAATAAATGCCTGGGAATTTGTCACCCTATGGGAAGAACAAGAGTTGATGAATGAGTGCAGCTGCTACTTACCAGAATCCACCTGAGTTGCGAGTCTGTTGAAGTACAAGTGATACCGTGCTTTTAAGTCTACTGAGGCAGGTAAAATCTCACTTGGGAAAGTCCTGAAGTGATAATGAAATCTTTGTCATACCAATTCCTTTTCATCTTTCACTGGTTTTGGTAGAGGTTGTGTTTTAATGCTGAGACATGGATTATGTTGTCTGTGTAGCACTACATAAGCAATACCTCTTTCCAGTATGCTGTAGTATGTAGTGTGGTTCTACTTCAAGGCTCCAGTCAGGGTTGAATGTTATTGTCCTAGGTACTGCATAAGCATGTTGTGGATGCTTATGTCCTGTTGTGAAAATAAATCTTCAGAGAAAAGAACTGTGTCACAGCTCTTTGGATGAAACTCAGTACCCTCATCTTTTCTTTGTCTGTCTTGCTGCTGTTTCTTGCTTTCATTTTTCCCAGTGTTCTGTAAGGCTTCAGTAAGTCAGAAACAGTATTCAAACTTTGTTACTTTGAAAGAATAGTCTCTTAATACTGCTGTTGCCTTGTAGGGGCATTTATGAGTTTCTTGTTGGTTCTGTTCCCAAGCTATCTCTGGGAGATTTCTTTGCTATGAAAAACTTATGTCTGTAGTTGCTTTGTCACACTGTGAAGACCTAATTATTTTTAAATCAAGATGATAAAAATTAGTATTTCAAGTAATGTTTTGCTGTCGATTTTGGGAACACTTTTATGTTTTGGTTTTTTTTATTCCTTAACCTTTTATTTTTTTAAATTGGCCTGCTGCTGTCAGTTAAGGAGAGGTTCTTACTGTGATTTGCTAGTGATGCACATGTCTATTCCTGAAATGTATTTCTGTCTGCTTAGTTTGGAAGCTGGCTGTTTTGAAATGATGGATTTCGAAAGGTGTCTCTGTGTGTGGATGTCATTTTACATAGCTCCTGTAACACTTTACCTTAGACCTCTTTGTGTTGCTTTTTAGTAATTTCTAATTCAGTAGGCCACTCAGGACAATCCTTCAAAAGTAGAAAACACCTTTGAATAAAGTGTTTCAAGGTTTAATAGTTTAAATGGTTATTTGTGAGGTGTACATAACTAAGATTTGTGAAGTTATTTGCCAAGACTGCTTAAAAAGTTGGAGGGGTACTTTTTTCAGTTAATGGTGATACATACTGCCTTGTCCTTGCTTCAGCCTTGTGACTTTTTTTAGTGTCACTTCATGAAGCGTTAACTGCATAATGAGCCAAGATGTTAATTTTTTTCGTTGTATACAATAGTATGGATACTGGGGAATACTGTGCACAGAGCCAAAGTAAATCTACCTTAGCTGGTAAAAAGCAGGAGTCAATGTGTGCAGCCTCACCGGATATGATGTGTGTATCTTTAGACACCGTATTCAAGTCCAAGAGGTCTTTGGCTGCATGCAGTGTGAATCTCTAACAGTTCAATGTTATGCTGCATTCAAACCAATAAATTCTTCTGTAATAAGTAAACTGGGAAATTTAATACAGAAATATGTAAGTAGGTCTATTGAAACCAGCTTGTGTCAAATAGGGTTTGTTAGTTCTTTCTCACTGCCTGTAGTATTTCACCTGGCTTGCTCCAGGTATGTTTTTACCAGTTGTTTTTTTTCTTTACTTGGTGTCTGGTAATTGGAAGAGGGTTCAGGAAGACCGTGTCTGTAGAGGACCAGCATGTAACTAACAGGGTCAATTAGCTAAAACACCTTACTGTTGCAAAAGCATCTATTCTCAAGGCCTGAGCCTAGCTGCGGAAGCACTACAGCTGTATTTTGTAATACTGCTCGAAACAAATCCTAGACTACCTGAGACAACTGGGATGTCTTATCTGCAAGCTGAAGTACAGCTTTCAACTTTCATAACTGTCAATAGATAATTTAATGGTGTTTATCTGGGGTTCCCTTTGGTAGTGGCCTTTACTATTTATATATTTTTTTTTAATAAACTCATATTGAACTATTTAGTCCATGTACTGTATTATATGGGCAAGTCTAACAGCATTCTTGCTTATGTGCTCTACTTAGCATGATTTTCCTCAAATCATCAAAAACCTTTTACTAAAGACCTAGTTTAGGAGTTTGGTTTTTTTTTTTGTGCTTGCTGTATCACTTGATGGCACTGTTCCTGGAATACGATCTTCCATATCTCAAAGTTGCTGGGCAATTGGAAAGATTATTCTCCTCCTCTGAAGGAGCACAGCTCTTTTTAGTATAGGGCATGGATATGGCATGGCTTCCAGCGTGGCTTGTCGTAGCTGTCTGTATGTGAGAACAGCATTGGTTTTGTCGCACTAGCGACCTAGGTCATTACATACTTCATGTATTTGGGGTTAACAGTCTTGAGTAGGAATTTGAAGGTGCATGATATGTTAATATGTTCATAATGTTCAACTTTGAGACATTATGGACATGTTGAAGAAAGCATGAAAGCAGGCTTATTAGCAAGTTAGACTGAGTATGGAGGTTGGTGTTGCAGAGCAGATGAAGAGTAAAGTTGCCTTTTCATACCTCAGTGAGAGGTGGTAGGGCCATGCGGCAGCTGATGGTGACATGAGAAAAGGGAGATGAGGATTAAAGTTAATAAATGTGATAAGGTTGAAATAGCATTCGAACAAAAACTGTCTTGGTGTTTGTACCATGTTTGGCATGAAGAGTCCTAAGATCTTTTATGTACTGCTACAGTATGGATATGTGAAATAATTATTGTAAATATTTTAAAATTCTTGTTAAAAGTGCTAATCAGCTGTCATATTACTCTGTCAATATTTTCTGTTTTTCTTTATTCAGTTTTCTTCCTGAATTTCAGGTCTCCTTTTGCAGTCTGAGGACCTCTGTTTATTTACATTCTCCTTTTATATACTCTTTTGCTTTGTTTTGTTTGGCTTCATTGGAGATGATAACAGTAGATGAGTAATGGCTGTAAGTATGGGGAAGAGTACCAAGGTGATGATTAGAAAGTGTGGTAGGAGGAAGAGTATTAACCGCAGTAAATTATATCTGCATCTCTGTTAAAATTTCCAGTTAATTTAAAAATAAATACATACATGTATCAGAGTATTGCAGTAAGTGCTATGAAAAATTCTGGTGTGATTGGGGAAGCTAAATGTAGTTGTAGCTTTAAGTTAAACCTTTGTAAGCTATAAACACAGTCCTCATTTGTAATTGATCTATTGGAGAACCAGAAGTAATGCATGTAGCTTTTGTTCTGGAATTTCTTAATATAGTACTCAAGGGAATGAGATAGGCATTGCGTTGATTTTTGCATACAACTCTCTAGTTTCATCTAAATTTCTAAAATAGGAGCTTAATTAAAGCAAACTACATTGGCAGTCTAGGAATGGAAATGAAACAGGGGTGTGCTAAGTCCTGTGAACCTGTTCTTGTGATTTGGAGATGTAAGCCCTAGTCCCTAAATCTGTTATGATACTTCCTTCTCACTTTCCAAGAATGGTCACCATGGTGGCCATTCTCTTGGGTAGGTAGGTATATCCAAATGAGACTTTTTCCAGTCTCTGTCAAATGTTGATTTCAGTTTTCTTATGCTGCTTTTTACTGAGTTCGTTTGCGCTAATCTTTTACATATTTAGATCCTCTGGCTTTGTGTAAAGCAGTAATGCATCTGCATTATGGCCCAGAGTTAGTATTTTATTTCAGATACCAGTTAATGTTTTCTGCTTTTACATAACTAAAGATACTTACATGATGCTGTAGTTCAGTCAGATAGCTTTGTGTGATTGCTGTGGGTGTCCTTTAATGGTGAAGAGTCATCTATGATCTCTCTTCATTCAGAGTCTGTGAGCTTTGCTGTAACCTTAGGTTGCACTCTCTGGCATTTCAAACTGGGCATAAGCATACTTCAGTTCCACTTTCCAAGGGGCTTTCAAGGGTATCCACTGGCTACCTGGCTTTCAGAAGCAGGATACATTTTTTTGTTATAAACAGCTTATGTGTGTATGATTTACTGAGTGATCATCCATTTCTACATGAATTTCAGCCTTACGTTTGTTGGTTCTTGTAATGAATCTCTTTATTTCCAGTCAGGGCAGTGGTTTTTGAATGTTTACAATTCTTACTCTAAACCATAGTTTGAAGGATTTGGCCATGAGGAGAAGCAGTCTCTGAACACTCAGTGAGTTCGCTTCCCTTGTCCCAGTTTGTGACTGCTTGTGTCAGCTTTATGGTAAACCTGACTGGGTAGCTCATTCTCCACAAGCTGAGCTCAGGAGTGAGTGAGTTTCCAGCCAGGTTCGTTCCCTAGTGTGGCTGTTTGTGTCGCTTCGTGAGTAGCTGTGTCAGCAAAAGAGAGGGGAAATGGGGCAGAATTGAGCATCTGGGCCCGGGAGGGTGGAAGTGCTAATTTTGGGCGTGGTACCAGCTTCTACCCACTTATTTTTAAATACAGCTTCTTGTGTTTTTAAATATTTACCAGGAGAGACTGTTTGGCTGTTGTTTTTTTCAGGGAAAAGGAGCTTTTGAGGAAAACCCCTTTGTCCTCCATGTCTTGAATTTCTGTCTGTTCTTTATCTTATTCATTGATTTGAAAATACAATTACTAGCAATGGGCAAATGATAGTATGCCATTTACTTCTAGACAGTCTTTAGTGCTTTTAGGACAACTGAGGAAGATGTATGCTTATAATGCAAAATCCTCTAAGCAGATGGCTTTTTTTAAAAAAAAAAAAAAAGAAAACAAGAATTGGGAGTGGTAAACCACCTAGAATTAAAAATGAAAGCTAACTTTAGAGAGGCTTTAGTGTTTTAGCAGATAGCACTTAGCTTACACTTCTGTGAACATGCTTGTTTAGTCTGTGGTGTGGTTGTACTGATGCAGATCTTCATGGACATGCTTTATATTGCCTGTGTAAGTTCTGCTAAGAGTTCTGCACCAAAATAAAATGATACTACAGCAACTCATGCAAGTAATCGGCGTGTTTTTTGGTAAAGCAGTGTTAATAGGCTTTAGACACCTGCTGGATTGTGGCTGTTTTTTAACACTGGCCATACAATCAGTCATCTGTTGTTTTGGCAGTGTCTTGTAGTATGTGTTGTATATGTGATGAAACTATCCAAAACAAACAAATACCATGAGAATTAAGTTTGAGTTTTTATGACACCCGTGCCTATGGTTTAGGCTGAGCTGTTCTAGTGCATTTGAGTGATGCTTATGTGAAACACAAATGCTTTGTTTCCTGCTGGAGCACGTACGTGTAACTCTTTAAACAGAGATCACACTTTTTTACTGCAGTTTTCTCTTGCAGTAAGCTGGCTTTTCCTTTAGCAACTAGTATACCCATTTTCTTGCTCACAACAAAAGTGTAAACCTGTAAACGAAATATAGAACATCTTCAGTTGCTATTTTGTTTGTATTTTTTTTGTACACTACTGATCTAATGTGAAAACTTTGTGCAGTCCTAAGACCTATTTTTATAGTTTTGGTATGGCCTCAGCAGTTATTTGTTACGGTAACAGGCATTCGTTACAACAACATGCAAATTTCACTCAATCCCTATTTATATGTAAGTATTTCTTGCGGCATTATTAGCAGAGTACTTGTGTGTAGACTAGAATCTGGTGAAGTCTGAAGTAGCTTTCTTGCATTAGTGCCTTCATTTAAATTGCAGTAGCTGCAAGTAGTGATTGGATCATGAATCAGCAAGTGCATCTTTTCTTAAACTGTAGCAATAATTCATTTTTTGCCTGAGTGTACAAGACCAGACATTTGACAGAAATGAACAGCAGCTAAATGTGTAAGAGGTTTATTTGAGGTTTATGTTTCACTGGTGAGAAATATGTGGAACTGGAACAAGAGAGTTTTATTTCTTTCTTCATGTTTTCCATGAAACAAAGATTTCTAATTTAAAAAGAATGTCAAGATTTTTTAATTTCTTGGT
>Ga0065711_1048108_pt1 | contig 11983 bp, 10 predicted proteins | sample Hoacrofraction12_FD_59098 | JGI IMG/M metagenome (GOLD analysis project Ga0065711, IMG submission 59098) | Hoatzin crop microbial communities from Cojedes, Venezuela - Epithelial fraction 12 v2 (version 2) | ecosystem: Host-associated > Birds > Digestive system > Esophagus > Crop | place... | reverse complement strand
CCGGCATTGGTGGTTCAGTGGTAGAATTCTCGCCTGCCACGCGGGAGGCCCGGGTTCGATTCCCGGCCAATGCAACTAAGCTTTTGTGTCCCTCCCCCCCTTTTTTTTTTCTCCCTCCTACTTAAAAATTATTAATAATAATAAAGAAAAAAACAGCTTATTAGCTCTCGCTAATAATGCTCTAAACGGACATCAACACGTTGTCGGCCCGGTTGGGCGGACCTTCAACCCCGCCACACCGACCGCCGCCTCGCCGGGCTGGAAGTGACGCAGCCGGATTTGCCTTCAAACTGCTGGTGGCGGCGGTGGCGGGAGGAGGAGGCGGAGGCGGGCAAGGCCGGAGGTGGGGTTAAGCGCCGGCGGAGGAGGAAAGGGGAGGAAGTAAGCAGAGGGGGTTGTGGCTGCCGGGCGCTGCTGCCGCGGTGGGGCCGAGCTCTGGAGAGGGGTGAGAGAACGACCCGCGGTGCCTTCGCTCCTTGTGGCGGCCGGGCGGTACGTGCTCCCCTCCCCCCCCCCTCCGCCTCACGGGGCCGCGCGCTGTCCCCCTCAGCCTGAGGCGAGGGGCGGTGCCCGCGTGGCGCGGGCCGCCCTGAGGGGAGCCGGGGTCCTCTTGTCCCGGGGGCCGGGCGCCGCTTTGGAGAGCGTGAGTCGTCGCTGTCGTGACAGGTGCGACCGTTGCGCCGTGCCTGTCGGTGGTATCGTGTCGCTGCTGGAGCTGACGGGTGCTCGGAGCCGCGCGGGGCGTGGCCGGGGCGACCCTGAAGCCGTCGGGAGGGGACTCGGCCCCCCCGCCCCGGGGAGCCAGGCTGGGTGGGCTGCCGTCTGCGGTGCCGGGGCCGAGCTCGGGGCCGTGCTTCTCCCTCCCTCCGTCCACCTGCTTTTGTGTTTTTTCTGGGTAAGGTGAGCTGCTTGCAGTTATGCTAGTTTTCTCTCCTAGCAGAAGCAGTAGTCGTCGGTTCTAGACACCCATTCTGCTGCACAGCCTGCCAAATTCCCTGAGAAATTGGCTAGTTTAACATTGATCATCTAAAAGAATGCCAGCCCCCATGAAATGGGGAGTAAGTGAAGTGATTTTTTTTTTAAGTTTCTTTCAAAGGCTTAGCTTTGAAAACATAAAATCGTCTGCGAACAATGTGTCTCTGTCTACTGATTTTTTTTTATTTTTTTTTTTTCCACGAACAGCCATATATGCTTATGTTTGTGGTTGCTGGTGTTTTCTCTTCCACTACCGTTACTGTTAAAGGCAGCAAGTGGATGAGAACCAGTTTGTTTAGTATCCAGTAAGTCTGGCAACTCTGCTGTTTCCTGAGTAGTTAACACAATCACTTGTTGATACCATATGTAGCTAGGAGTGGATGTTGTAAAAAAGAGTATTAAAGCTGGAAAGGAGCTTGGAGATGATGCAGTCCAATTGTAGGCCACCATGTCATCAGTAAAAATTGATTCCTGAAAGCTATTACTTTGGGTTTTTTCCCGTCTTCTGGCTTGCTGAGAGAACTTTCTGAATTTTGCGTGGTTGCTTTGATGTCAGAGCCTGTATAGCAGGCTGAAATAATGGAAACATGTACACTCTGCCAAAATTCAGGCTCTGACATAGTCCAGACATTAAGGTTGGACTGAAGGACTCTTTGGAATTGTTTTCCCTGTATGGCTTATGTTACTCTCTGAGTCAGCAGAGTAGCTGATCGGTCCGTGTAGTAGTTAGTAGACCCCAACTTTGATTTTCCTTTCCAACATCTGCATGTTGATCTCTTCTCTTATTTTTTTAAAGTTGTGAGAGATTTCTTTGTGAAACAGGATTGCTGTTTTGTTTGGTTACTTCCCAAATTCTAATGTATGAATGCGAGCAGAAATTATGGCAGATAGCCATTTTAAATTATAGTTCCTTAAAGTCATTGTGGATAACGTGATGCATCCCCAGTGTTTTCTTGATGATGATCAGGCTGTTATCTTTAAAATAAAATATAAAAATAAGTTCTGAAACCTCATTCTCAAAAGTTCTCGGTACCTCGAAGCTTTGTTAGGTTTCAATGCCTGCTGCTCTTAGCTGTTACAAAATCTAGAAGCATTTTACATGCTTGGAGCAAATGAGAAAATATATTCTGTTCCTAGAGAAGGGTTAATTTGATGGATTTTTGTTTTGTTAATTTCAGGGAACCGTATATACTCACAGCTAGAGTGCAGAGTGAGTATTCCTGTTGTGAAATGTGTGTGTTTGTACACAATGTAGAATTAAACTTGCAAGACAAATTGCTTAGGTTATTTTCCTTATATCCTGTTTCTTTTAAACACCACAAGCTCATTACTATTTCAGTTGCTGCTGGAACATAGATAACTTCACTGGACATGATTCATGGAAAGGTCATAGCTGATAAGTGCAGCCTTGCTGGTTTGACGTCCTGCTACATGATAGTACTAGGTATTTGTAAATACTTTGAAAATTACTAAGTGGTGCAGGATTAGTTTGGGGTTGGGTTTTTTTGTTTATTACTCCTTCGGGTCTGGTTTAACTCTGGATTTGTTTGTACTCGCACCTCTCCCACGTGTGTCTTACACCCTGCTCTGAGCTGCCAGAGTCTACTGTGACTTTCTGCTGCAAACCTTAATGTGGTTTCAGATCAGTACTCTAACTGCATTTTTTTTCCTGTCTTAGAACTGCTTCAGAATTTTCAGTTACAGATGCAATAAGCCTATAGACTCACATTAGTGTATCAGCTCTGACACTGCCTGTATTCAAGTGGCAGCAGCAGTGGCATGTCCAGACACAAGCAGAGTCAGCAGCTTTTTCTGCCCCATTTGTACACAAGAGCCTTCTGTCTGGAAGCCACTTGAAGCTCTTCTGCTCTTATGACTCAACGTGAAGCAACAAATTAAATTGATTTTCTAGTTTAAACTAAATTCTCTTGCATTTTCAGTACCACTGGTGAAACAGATGCATTCCTGGGTTTTCATTGGAATTACTACTTTTGGTTATGTTGGAAGCATTATAATTTTAAGTCAGCATTTTTTAAAACATTTTTTTTTCCCCATATGAGATGTTAGCTCATTCTTCTTCTGTGTCTGTTTTTCCTTTCTGTCCTTCCTTTCTCCTGCTTGTGTCACCGAAAAATCACATTTCCTCTTTTGTTATGTGCAATACTGTCATTTAGGCTCCAAGCTTTCATACCTTTCTGACTTAGCCCTTTAGGGTTTTTTTTCTGTTTTCACATTTCCAGATGAAAACTATTCTTACTAGCTTGGATTGCTTTGTAGCATTCAGAGAAAAATTAAAAAAAAAAAAAAAGTTATCTGTGACTTCTCTCTGTGTTTGGAAGTCTGGTTTGGCTTTAGTAACTTGCTGTTACTTGATTTTTAAAATTACCATCTTGCTCAACTTGTGTTAGTAGTGTTAGTCACCGTTTTGAATTCTCAGGACGGGCAAACAGGTGTATCTGGTAGGATGAGCAGGAGTGGAAAAGCTTGCTCCTAAATGTAGCAGGGAAAACTTAGGTAACATCTGTGTGATGAGCTATATGGCAGTTGACAAACATCTTCAGGCTCTTTCTCACGAGGTAAAAACCAACAAAGCTCCCAGGTCAAACTGTGTCTCCAAAGCCTAATTAGACTGGGATACGGTAGTCTTTGTAGTTGCTGGTCACATTAACTATATCAGCTTGTAGACATCATTTTGGCCAGCTCAGCGAGTCTCTGGCCAGAGTGAGATTACAAAGTGCAGGTTCTTGTGATAGCAGGTTTCCAGACTCAGGCCCATGCGTCCCTTCTGCGTGGATGGATGTGGGCTGTCAGAAGCCTGTCTTCAGGTCTGCTGCTGCCAGAGTTCTGCTGCTTAGGCTGGAACTTTTCACAGTAGCTGTCTGCTTCAAGGGAAACTGGGGAAGCAAGAGCAAGGAAGGAAAAAGAAGAGGATGTTGGCTCAGGAGGGGATCAGCTGTGTATCTGTGCATAAAGCTACTTGGGAAGGGGGCAGAAAAAGGAGTGGAAGTCTTAAAACATTGGACTTATACTTAGCGGCCCCTCTACAGTGGGGAGCTAAGATTTTAGCAGTAGATTGTCTGGTGTATGCAAAGCGTGCCTTCTGAAACCTCTGACAATGTGAACGAATTTGACCATGACCTGGTCATGAAATGTGTTCAGTCTTAAATCTGTGCATGGCGTGTGTGAGTTTAGTACCTCTTACATTCTTTAAATAGTTGATCTGTATCAAGTGTGCTTCATCCCAGGGCTTAGCCGTAATTGCTTGTCTGCAATTGCTTCTTACTGGTACTGGGTACAGGTACTGAAAGGAGAGCAAGATTACTCTCCTGCAGACAGGATTATTTGCTTATTTGAATGTGTTTTTTTGTGTTTGGTTCTAGGAAATTAGGAGAAGAGTGGAGAAATTCTTGGTGTGCAAGAGACGGGAAAAGTGGAGACAGTGCAGGTACCTTGGAGAAGAAGGGGGATGGGATGTGTAAGTAGTGGATAAGAACTTAGGATGACTGCTATATGGACAGTGGCTGTGCCGTAAAGAGTAAGTCTACTGCTTCTACTAATTACTGTATTTGTATAAATAATAATTCTGTGCTGTTCTAATCTAAAAGCACAGATTCTGCTAATGCTGCAAAGTGGAAGTGGTCACAGTCTGTGATGTTTGTTCAAAAAAAAAACCCCTAAAAAACCCCACCAACACCACTGGTGGGGAAAAGTAACGTTGTTTGAACAACACGTTATTTAAAGTGGCTAGCTACACACTAAATGTTAAATTGTGGCCTTTCCTTACCTTTCAGTGATAACTTAGCAGCCTCAAGGTTTTTCAAGAGTGTAAAAATGAAGATGGTAGGAAGGTGCAAGCTGGGCAGGGAAGGTGAATATTTATTTTGAAGAAACATTAAATAAAACTGAAGAACCATAAAATCAAAACAAATGGAAAAATGGTGTTCTCCACAAGGCAAAATCAGGCTGTTAAACTTGTATTCATGGAATGTTAAGGCAAAAGAATTAACAAAACAATGTATCTGGAAGAAGGGCTTTGGTTTATTGTTTGTTGGGGTTTTTTTAAAACACAGCTCATTATAGTATGAACAATGTTGTAGTGCTAACAGTAAAATACCAATTACAATAGGATAAAGAGGGAGGGAGAGTATGCACTTGTGGCTTGCAACAGTGCATTGAAATCTGCATATCTTGTATATGCTTTTCAACAGAATCTTCATTGCATGAAACAATTCTATGAAGTGAAGGGTTTCATTTTCTAGTAATAGAGAAACAATTATCTCTTTATATGAATGGCATTAATTCTAGGACTTTTTTCTAACCAATATGTTTCCAGCTTTTACATTTTGATATGCCAAATGAGGTAATGAGCATATAGAAATACTTACAAAAATTTGTTCTGGTCCTAGGACTTTTTTTTTTTAATATTTCCTGGTTTTTTCAGCTTCATGTTGAACATGAGCCTTGTTATGATCAGTGAGAATGTAAAGCTGGCCCGTGAATATGCCTTACTGGGAAATTATGACTCTGCGATGGTCTACTACCAGGGAGTTCTTGACCAAATGAATAAATACCTCTACTCTGTCAGAGATACGTATCTGCAACAGAAATGGCAACAGGTAAATAGTACTTTTCTGGGATATTTTGAGGGAAAAGCATTAAAGTAGCAAAAATTGCCTATCTTATGGTAAACAAATGCATAAAAATACTTACACCATTCTCTGACAAAATGTGAGTGATTTTTAGATAATAACATGAAAGCCTATATAAGACTTAAGTCTTTGTTATGACTGCTTGCTCTGACAATGACAAAACAGGCAATGGAACACAGCCCTGGGGAGCCAGTGCACTGTCTGGCTTGTCAGCTCCTCGGTGTTGAGTGCCCCTGTTATGCTGAAGTTTTTTAGGCTGGTATCATTTTGAATAGTCTTGTTTCCCTTTCCATGTTTTAGTAGTGTGACTTACAGCTCCGTAATAGAAACTGAGTTGTGGCTACCATGTTAGTTTATCTTTAACACAAACCATAAACTTTTTTTTGTTGACATTCAATCTGTTAGGTTGAGCTCTCTTCTGTCATACTTGTTTAATATAGAAAACTTGTCAAAAGTCTCTTTGGAGTTAAATCCACAAGCTATTTTTTTGTTCTTTAAATGTGCTGAGGAAGGCAGAAAAACCTTCTTAATATCTGATGTGTGTCATTCCTGTCTATGGAAGTAGAATCAGGTAGCTTGTGAAACCTTGTGGGATTCATCCAGGGTTGAAATCCAACATGGGCTTGAACAGAGGGCTGTTACAAACTTATTTGCAATGTGCTTAATCTACTCTTTCTCTTTATTTTTTTTTTATCAGGTTTGGCAGGAGATAAGTGTGGAAGCTAAGCATGTGAAAGATATAATGAAAACACTAGAGAGTTTTAAACTAGACAGTACTCCATTGAAAGCTTCACAACAAGAATTACCAGCTCATGATGCAGAAGTCTGGTCTTTGCCAGTACCTGCTGAACGTAGGTAAGAGGAAACCTGAAGACCTAAATTAACGTTTATCAGGGCAAAGTGCGCTTTGACTTCAGCCTATTCCTATGTAATTTTTGTTCTAGAACTTAGATGTGTAACACTTACACCAGCAGCTTGCCACCATTTGTGGTGAAGGAGATGCCATTTTGAGGCAGCCTACTTCAGAATGTTCTGGGGCTTTTATCTTGTATAGGCTTGATTAACGTCAAGCTTACCCCCCTGCCGTGCCTTAAAATATACTTGTTGTTCCATGGAAGCTCAGCTCTATTCCTGCATTGATCTGCTCATCAACTTTAAAATGATTCTGCGTGTAGCTGACATGAAAAGGATGAAGAAGTATTATCAGCATAACAGTAAAATCCAGAAGTGTCCATGCTCTGTTCCTTTTTTGCAGCAAGGTAGTTCCCTGATCATCATGAACTAGTCAGTTACGCCAGTGAAAGCTCAGGGGAAGGGGTGGGAACAAGCAGCTGCAGGTAAACCTGCTTATTTCAGAAGTAGTTTTGAATTATGCTGGGTCAGTGTCTGTGAAACCAAGGCCTTGCCGTGTGGTTTGACAATGTAGCTGCTGCTGAAATGGTAAGTCCTACTGCCCACAGTTGCCTGAGATTTTTCACTTTTGTCTTTGTTGGTGTTGCTTAGCTGGTTCAGGGTGCTAAACTGGCAAAAAGACGACCCTGTTTTTTGAGGGCTAGTGGTTTTTTCTTTGGCATTTAGTTTGTTTGGGTTTTGTTGTTGTTTTTTTTTCCTGAGATTAGCTATGTAAAGTGGTTAATTGGAGGTTCTAACGCATGCCAGTAGTAGCGTGAAGGAGGGAAAAGAGGTACATGCAAAGCAGGCATGGAACTGTGCTTTTTGACAGAAAGTGACTATTAGATCAGCTTAGCTGTACCATCAAACTGATCTTTGAGTCTTTGAACTTACAAGCTTTTTCTCGCAGAGAGAGACATTCAGTATTCACGGGTACATTTTTAATTTTTTTTATTGGTTTATTTTAAGCCTGCATTCTAAAAGAAGTGGGTCTTGTGTGATCACACTCTGTTTGTTTCATTTAATAACTTTGGAACGCTGCTAGCCAAATTCATTCAAACCTTCTGGAAGAATAGAATCTGGGAGGTAGAACTTTCCTAATGTTTTGAAGCTTCCCAGAGAAGAGAAACACAAACTCATGTTTCTCAAAAGGGAAAGACTTCAGAGAACTCTTTCTGTTCCGTTCACCGGGTGGTGAAGTACTGAGTTGTGGTACCATGAAAAAGCCACAGTGACAACTTGGGCCATGTTGTGTTGGAATAACCACAGTAAATTCCTATACTGAGATGGCAGAACTAACAAATTCAGCTGGAAATTAGATGTGTAATCAGACTGTTCCCTTATTTTGAGCTTTGGGGTGGAATATGGAGGTGGCTAAGTGTTCATAAATAAATGTATAGGTTGGTAGCTACTCCATTTGGAGAATGAAAAGACTTTTAACAGTTGTGATCTTACCATTAACATGTTCATGTTGCCTAATATGCATTTCACCCTGAAGAGATAGGTACAGTTCTGACAAACTTGCTGCTGTGCATCAATTAAAGACAACTCCTATAAAGGTCCTCAGTCCTGATACATCTTGAATGATATGTCAAAACACATCTTCTAGTTCAAGTAAATACTCTCAAAATCAGAGTCTTCCATTTTCTGTTATCTAGAAATATCCCTGAACTTAAAATTGGCCGATAGCTTATTAATGCTAGAATTTTAGGAGAGCCTATGGAAAAAGTATATCTGTAAGAGTAACTGAGTTTTAAGAAAGGAATCCATAATACCAAACAGGAAACTAGCTTAGTCATATGTGCTTCTGAAAGTAGTCTAGTTTTAAACAACTAGAGGCCTCCTACACATTTTCTTTCCCACGAAGTGAAGATAAAACTGTCGTTCCTGAGAAACCTTTATGTTTCTTTGGGTACGAGAGCGAGGACCATTGTGATAAGGAGAAAATATATTGGGGGGTGGGGTGGTTTTTTTTTTCCCAATACCCATAATAGTAGGATTACTTTTATTTGTGAAATATACAAAGCAAGGAGCTTGTTTTAAGCAAGTGAGCCCTGAGCTTGTGGCAAAGGGAAAACAGATTTTCAGTGACTATCTAAAAATGTCTGTCTTGTTTCTGACATACAGATTTTTATCTTGAGCGAAATGGCTTTTCAGTTTGTAACCAGTTGATTTTGTTATGTAGTACACACCAGTGACTTTACACTGAGGCTTTTTGCATATGTTAAAACTAATTAGACCTTCGCCAGGACCAAGAAAACGTCAGTCTGCTCAATGCAGTGATTGCAGAGGTCACAATAATCGTATAAGTGCAGCTGTCAGAGGCCCTCACCGTCCATCCTCTCGAAATCCCAATGATAAAGGGAAGGCAGTCCGCAGCCGGGAAAAAAAGGATCAGCAAAATAAAGGAAAAGAGGAAAAGGTAAGCTTGCAAATAACGTCATGAAGTTGAACAGCTCAGTCTTGCTTTCTTAGTGTTGTGTGTATTATACAATTAGATACCTCTAAAATGTTTCTTCTGTTCAAGTTAGTGTGCTGATTTGAATCTCACCTTGTAAGGTATTGTTACTTTATGGACAGTCCTGGTTATGGATTAATTGAAAACAAACCCTCATCTGGAGGAAGTGATCTGGTAAATGTGGGGTTGTTTACTGCAACGTGGAGATAGTGGTATAATTTTAAACAACTGAATTACTGAACCTGAGCCTGATGGAGCTCATTCAAATGGGATGTCCTTGTGGGTTCTTCAATTGCTTTCATATGTTTTAAACTGAGATTGACTCGCCTGTCCCAAAGCATTTCAAGATTTATTTAATCTTAAAGGGAGACCTTTATTTATTTTTTTGTTGTTGTTGCTGAGATCTGGTGTTAGCTCCAGACTCATCCCAACATACTTCATGAGAGAGAATGATTTATGATCTGTTCTTTGCAATGGGAGTGCTTTAATTTTTGCTTGTTCTCTGGTTTCCATAAATTTAGCTGATGACCACAGTAAGAGATCATATTGAAGAGACTAAAATCATAGTTTTCCAGAGTCTGAATAAATCAAATATCCATGTAGTAAGTTGTCAGCTTCAGTAACCTTACATTGTGGCAAGGTGTCATGGCCTGTGGAAGTAATATAAACAAGGGTGGAATTGTTTAGCTGTGTAAGTCACTACTTTTATTAGGAGCTAAATTACATTGTCTTTGAGCGATAATCCTCTCTCGCTAAGGATACACAGAGACAGGATAGGTCTTTTTTCTTTTTTACGGTTGTTCTGTTGTCACCAGTGCTTGCTGTTAAGTGTATTAAAAAAAAAATGGGGTACATCTAGTGTGTTTTATTTCCTTGCAGTTGTATGGTCTCTGCTATTTGAGCCCTTTCAACTGTGTAGCTACTTTGCTTCTGCTGTACTGCAGAGCTGCTGTTCTTGTCCATGCTTCTGTATCGGTTAATTAGCTCTTTTTTACTTCTGTGGTCTTCCTGCAGGTCACCTTTAGTGACCTTCTTTTGTCCCATATATGTATGTGTGTATATATATATATATATATATGGCATATTTATGACACAGGATTTGAGATACCCTAGCTCAGTGTGACACTTTCTGATCCAGTCTCACGCATAATTCCTCCTACTCAGCTACTGTCTCAGTTTTTTATTTCTCTGGGAGAAGAGGCAAATACTGTTATACTGGGATAGATGTGTGCAGTGTTGATTACCCACTAAAGCAAAGATACTGCATCAGTACAATATGCTGGCTTTGGGGAGAAGGAAGTGAGACCAGGGCAGTAGAGAAGTCTGGGTGAAACACACAGATCCTCTCAGTAGAGCAGTAGTATGGATGTTTCATAATTTTAATGCTAGTTTATGTTGCTGCCTTCTAGAAATACGATGCTATTGTGGACTTGTTATAAAAATCCGTTAGTAGCATAACCATTGTTACGTATTTACATTGTTATATCCTTTATATGTAGAACAAATCTGCATCTGAGATTTCAGAGTCTGAACCAAAGAAATTCGATAGTACTGGATATGATAAAGATTTAGTAGAAGCTTTGGAAAGAGATATAATTTCTCAGAATCCCAACATTCGGTGGTAAGTTTGAATGCTCTGCCAGTCTTTCTGAGTTGTTGTTTCTTCTTCCTTTTATATGGTATGACAGGAATCAAGTATTTTAGACTATGTTTACGTATAAAAAGTACGTACAGGTTTGATTTGCTCATTAAATAGGTAACTAAACTTCTTGTGTAGTTGAATATTTTTAGAACTCTTTTTTTCCACTTACAGAATCCCAGAGTGGTTTGGGTTGGAGGGAACCTCTAAGATCAGCTAGTTCAATATGCTGCCATGGGCAGGGACATCTTTCCCTGTGTCAGGTTGCTCAAAGCCTCATCCAACCTGATCATACAAAGCTTCTCAAACTTTAAGAGTCCTGAAACCAATTTTTTAGATACTGTTTTGCAGTGTATAAAATTCTGCTGTCTGCCAGTGTCTCTTCATTTTAAAAACCTCTTTTGCTACCCAGGGGCATACCAAGACACAAAACCAGTTAATGAAGGAGTTATGTCAATATAGGAACCCTTTGGAATCTTGCTGGATGTGATGTGACTGCCAGTATAAGATATAACCACGTGTTAGTGCCTTTGCATAAATGTGTTAAATATTAAACCTTATACAAAGGTTGTTTTGTGTTCCAAATGTTTCCAAGCTTACGTGGTTTTGTGAGGATTAAATGAGCAAAAATCTTCTGGCAAATAAAGTAGGCTTTAAAAAAAACAATCCCACAAACAACTTTGTATGCCTGCAACTCTCATGTATTTTGATTTAATATGTAAATATATGTTTTGGATTTTATACTGAATCTTAAATTATGACTTCAGATTTGAAACTAATTCTCCATGTGGTTTGGAAACCAGAATATTACTTGGGCACATGCTGATAAGTGGAACGCCCTGAGAGTAATGCTAAAGAAAAGAAGGCTGGCCTGTAAGATACCTAAGAAATAATTCATTTGTAACTCTGAAAAAGAATTCTAAAAATGCGTTTTAATTCAGCTCCATTTACTAGCCTCCAAGTACAAGTAAATTGTTCTTATAATGATGAACAATGGTATTCAAGTTTCAGGGACAGCCGACCTCTCAGCAAAAGAAGAAAACATCATCTGTAACTAGCACAAATTTAACCAACTTGCCTTATTCTGCTTATTCTTTCTGTGAATAAGAGCAATAACACTCTAATGAAATGATTAATGTCTCTCTTTTGCTTTTGCATCCAGCTGGAGTCTACTAGCTGGATGTCAGCTATAATGACAAAAGCCTACAACAACTATAATGTAAATCAAGCTTATTTTCCTGAATTATCGAAGAGCCATTACATAACAATAAGTTTAATTGCAGATTGTTTTGAGCTGTGGACTGATTCTTTTGCAGCCTGTCTGAATCTGGCAAACAACTTTTCTCCTTTTTTTTTTTTTTTTTTTTTTTT
>Ga0065711_1012805_pt1 | contig 11983 bp, 9 predicted proteins | sample Hoacrofraction12_FD_59098 | JGI IMG/M metagenome (GOLD analysis project Ga0065711, IMG submission 59098) | Hoatzin crop microbial communities from Cojedes, Venezuela - Epithelial fraction 12 v2 (version 2) | ecosystem: Host-associated > Birds > Digestive system > Esophagus > Crop | place... | reverse complement strand
TTGTAGGAAGTTGCAAAATCTTTCTTTTCTGCTGGTCTTTGAAACATTCTGGGCAGACTGTGATGGTGTTGTAGTGGTTTTTTTCTTTCCTGAGCATCCAGCCAAGCGAGGGCATTTCGACTTGAAGTGTGCAGAGGAACCACTCTCAGAAATTCACCTTTCAGCACACTGTCCTGGGCCTGAAAGGCAAGACTTAGCCCACAGTTGTTGTAGGTGGGTTTTATGGAAAGCTGTATGTTCTAGGAAATCTGAGCTCTGTCACTGGCATTACACACTGGGAAGACCTTATAAGGAATCCACAGTGAGTATAGTGTTATAAAGCCTATGCAGGATCTTTTTTCTCAGCCAACATGGAAAACAGCTAAGTATGGTTATTCTGAGCCCTGAAAACAAAATTACACACTGTGGATTATGGAGTTGATCCTGAAGTCTCTTCAGAAGAGGTGCCAAAGCTTCAGTCTTTATAGTTGTAAAGCAGACCATGCTTCGATGGCTTGAAGAAGATTCAAAGCTTGCTTTAGCAGGCAGACTGAAGTGGAGGTGTCTGGCTGGAAAGGGACTGTAGTTCGTGTAGCTCTTCATACACTCCAACAATCTCCAAGCACTGGAAAGTTTTGTGAGACTTTTTCATTCAGAACACATCAGAAGAATCAAAAAGCTTCTTCAACTTGCAGTCAAGAAACTACAAAGAAGGATTGCAGCCTACAAGTTTTATCAGATAGGTACCACTCTTTGAGACCTAAAAATCTATTCTCCAAAAAGATCCAACATTTTCACCCCTAGATTTGCAAATGTTGTTACTGAAGCAATGGCAGGACATAAATACACAGGTTTGTTTTGGTCTGGCTGTATGCTTCTTTCCAATAATTTATTATTCTGGTCTCATCTCTTGTCTAAGGAACTATCATTGCTGGAATGAAGCTTGGATGACCAGACCTGATCTTCCTGTTGGTTTTGGAGGATGGCAGGTTGTTGATGGGACACCCCAAGAAACCAGTGATGGTAATATTGCTTGCAGTCATCCTTAGCTCTCTTTCCAACACTTGGGTTCTTTGTGGCAGATACTGAGCTGACGATAGCTAAGTCAGTGGCACCGTGTGGGTGGTGACAACTTCTTGTACCAGATAACCACGCTCACTCATGCTCAAGGCCTTCTCCTGATTTGGTTTGATCTCTAAAATAAGTCTGTCCTTAATAGAACACTGGTCATGATACATGTGCACAACATCCTGCATGAGAAGGGCCCTGTTTGGTACAGAAGAGATGTAATCCTGTTGCCAAAAGATAGCTTCTAAAATTTTAGAGAACTTATACAGGAGCCTGATCAAATTAATTCTCCTTCGTTTTATGTCTGCAGCCCTTACTAAACTTCCTGAGCAGGCGGCAGGCAGAAGGGAAAAAGTGAAAAGCCACTGCTCTCTCTTCCCAGTCCTTAATTTTCCAGTTCTTAAAAGACATTCTTAGCAAATTTGCAGTGAGGTCTTTCTCAGTCTGTGGTATAACAGAACCCTCCCAAGATTATCTGCTATAACCAAAACCAGCTGTAACTGCATTTCAAGCACTTGAGACTTACAGTGAACTTTACAGTGCCATTAAGGTACCAAACCACTAGGTTGTTTCAGACTGGAGTCTATGTTGTCTAGAGGGCTGGTGGTAACAGAAATTAAGCTTTTCACTTCTTGGTCAGGAGTTCCTGTAAACTATTAAAAGAATTCACCGAACCCCAAGATCTTTTTCTTTGAGAAAATATAACATTTTGACATGTTTTTAAACTAATTTATTCTCTCATTTTATCTCTCTTCTCCCCATAGGTATGTACAGGTGTGGTCCGGCCTCAGTTCAAGCCATTAAACATGGTCACGTTTGCTTCCAATTTGATGCTCCTTTTGTCTATGCTGAGGTACATACCTGACAATTTTTAGTGCATTGACTGATGTCAGTGGGCCACAGGTGTGACAGAAGATAGGGCTCCACTGCAATTTATGGACTGGGAAGTTACTTCACGCATACTCCATGTCAAAGGAAAATCTCATAATTATATTTTGAGATGCAGACCGGTAGGTGTGATGCGGCTCTAATGAATGAGAGATTTCTCTAATCTCTGCTCACCAGTGTAATAAGCAGAAAAAGCTACTCCAGCTCCAATGAAACTTCAGGCTGTGGTCATTTATCCTTCCCAGATTCCAGCTATGCTGGCAAATGAGTCATTAGCTCTAGGTGCTCATCTTCATCCCTTGTTAGCCATTACCTCCTTCTCAGGCTCGCCAGCAAAGCTGCTTGTGTTAAGGCTCCCTTGCTTATTTCAGTCAAAAAGGATGCAGTCGTTTTAAAGAGGTCTTTGCTCACCATGTTCATTTTGGCCGCAGTGGGTCAAAGAGAGCTCACGTGGGTAGTTTGACTGGCAGATCTGAGAGGGAAATATCTCCATGAGGAGCAAGAGGGCCTGGTGTGGAATTTCAACCTCTTGCAACACCAGAGCCGACATGCCAGAATTGCAGTAGCTGTAGAGCAAGTCTCTCTCTAATTGAATTGTATATAGCTTAGGACAGAAAAGGATAAAGATGTTTGATCTATGAAGCATTCCTCTATCTATGGTCTAAACGTTTTTGGTGTAAGGAACTGTAATCATACTCCCCAAGTCCGAACAGTATATCTGTATCCTGCCCAAGTTTACACTGCCTGTTGTTCTGGAGCTGCGAATTGTAAAATCAATCCAGTCACTATTGTAGCATATGACTAATTTTAAACATGGGAATTCAGTGCAAGTGGGACTTCAAGTCAACGCATCATTGTTTTGAGGACAGATGGGCTGGCTTCCCTTCCTCTCTCTGCTTCCATTTATCCCAGTCTTTTTTCATTTAATTTTGTAGGTGAATAGTGATATTGTTTACTCAAGAATGGAGAAAAATGGAACCCAAGTGATAGAAAAAATAGACCCAACCCACATTGGGCAGTTGATTGTGACCAAGGAAGTTGGGGGTGATGGAATGATGGACATTACTGAGGAGTACAAATTCCAAGAAGGTAACCTGAAATGGGGTGGGACCGTACCAAAGTAGATTTACCTCCCTCAGATCTTGGATGGTGGATTTACAGAACTCTGGCACTGAGAGAAATGCATTAAAAGGTGCCAAGGTGTCCTCTGGAACAATTTATTTGTAACTCCACCCCAGAAGCAGTGCAGATGCCTTGATAAGAGCACAGACTTTGCTGCTCAGAAATGCTTTGGACGGAGTAAGTTATAGTGAAAATAAAAGGTAGTCGTAGAGTATCTCAAAGCGTTCAAAACAATTCAAGGCTTTCTGTAAAGCTGTTTACACATTTATTATTCAGGCCAGGTGTTTGCACAGAGTGAATCAGTGTAGGTCCATTGATATCAATCAAGCTAGGTTAATTTATGTGATGTGGCTTGAATCTTTAAGACCAGCTCCTTCGGAATTTGTGAAGCTCTCCTAATATTAACTTTGCCAGAGGAGGTTCACTGTCCTCTTCCATTCATTTCAGCGACCACAAACTATGGGAGATGCATCCTTGTGATTGGTGAGTGGGCTAATTGCAGTGCCCCTGTTTCTCTTCTAAATTTGATTTTGATTCATTTCTAGGCTCAGCTGAGGAGAGACTGGCTCTGGAGACTGCTGTGATGTATGGCGTTAAAAAGCACACCACCCAGGATACCACGTATGAGCCACAGACGGATGTTGACATGGACTTCCAAGTGCAAAAGGCAGTTCTTGGCAGTGACTTCAAAGTCACTGTAACTTTCAGGAACAAAAGTCACAACCACTACACTGCTACTACATACCTTTCAGGCAACATAGTGTTCTATACAGGAGTCACAAAAAATGAATTCAAGAAACACTCTTTCAGTGCAAAACTGGAACCCTCTTCATGTAAGACTTGCATAGTTGTTTTCAAACCTGCTAGCTTTTTTAATATGTGTCATTAGCTGTCAGCAGTGTCTCTACACATGGATAGAGCCAATTCTAGTACCTAGGGGTAGCATACTCTGTTGGGTATCAGGAGGCTCCACTCCCAGCTCTGGTCCTGCTACCAGTGTTGTTTAGGGCTGAGGATGTTTTCTTCAGGCTGTTGCTCCCTGCATAATACTCTCTTACACAAAGGTGCATGTCTGTGAACTGATAATTTTTTCTTATTTAGTACAAAAGAAAGCAAAGAAGTGCAGGTATTAAGCTGCAAGGTATCGTTTTTCACACCCTTAGTCTCCTAGCAGTATCTTAGCAAGTGAAGGAGACGTTCTGGTTCTCCGGGGTGTCATTTACAGGGATGGAAAGGTGAATATCTTGTCTTACCTGGAAGAAGCTGGCAAGATGTGAGTGGGTCCAAGTGCACATCTGGCTTTGCAGAACTGGGTGGTTCAGGATTCTATGATCTACAGTGATGTAAAAAGTTGATCTGTAACTAGAATGTGACACTATAGAGCAGGGGCATTTGCCAGCTGGGCGGGCACTCGAAAGGTGAGTTATCTTTACAGATGCAGCATTTGCTATTCCTGGTGCCCTCTGGACTGTGGTGGGGAGATCCTGGCTCCTTCTTCTCGTGAGAAAAGCAGTTTCTGGGACCCTAGCTCACGTGGCTGAGGGCAGGATTTTGCACTCCTCAAAGTAGGGAAGAGGGATGTTCATTTTTTTTTGGACATAACCAATCTACTTCATGGCAGCCCTGTTCAGAAAACAGTCAGCAACTGTTGAGGATCTGCTGTACTCGAAAGCGCTATGGAGCAGGCTGGTTGTAGATCCCCAGCTTCTCCAGCAGGAAGTGACTGCCATGGACTTGTTCTCGTGACAGGCCTGTGCTCCTGGTTCAGTGCCTCCAGCTCAGCAAAAGTGATGAAACATGTTCTTATAAAAGCTAAGTCAGAGGACTCTCCACTGAAGTTCCCTATTGAAAAAGTCAGGAGCAATGATTTTGCCTTCTTGATGCTGCTACTGGGCAAAAGCAATCTCTGCTGAGCACACCAGGACTGGCAGGACTTTGAGAGGCCAAAGGGTGGGCCTCCTGATCTGGGTCTGGTGCTGGATCACAGCAACCCTGGCTGACCTCTGAGCTTGCTTCTCTATCTTGTCTGTCTCATCCCAGCTCAGAAGGCAGTGTGAGTCCCCTCTCCTCAAAGAGGATGGGTTTTGTCTCAGTGAGAAGCCTCCGTGGAATCACGGTTCCCACTGTGCTGTGAAAAAAAAACCCTCTGCTTTCTTCCTCACTTTAAGCATCATCTAAAATTGCACAGTTTTATTTGGAGCTGCCCTGACAGCTGCTAGCTGGTCCTTCCTAACTCCCCGACTCATTTGCAAGCGGTCTGGAGACAGGCTGTCTCTGGATTGCATTGGGGCTGTTCCAATGCAGCCTAGCAAAACACAGTGTGGGGTTTTACATTGGCTTTGCATCAGTTACTAAATATTTAATATGAAATACCTCAAAACTTCTTGGAGACTTGGCTAGGTACAGTAAAAAAAATCAGTTTCAACTGCTCAGTCTAAATTCTGTGCCACTTCTTGACAGGGGAAAATTCAGTCTTACATCTGCTCTTGCATCAAAGGTCCGTGTAAGGTCTGTTACCTAAAACACAGCTTCTGCATTGCTTCGAGGCTCATCTGTCTCCTCTGTGCAAGAAATGAAATTAATAGATGATGTTTAAGCATCCCTGAGCTTCATAATTCATTTTTTCTAAGTGAAGTAGACAGTTTGTAAAAAGCTGCTTGAAACTGTGCTGGAAACTCTGAAATGACTGATGGTGAGTGAGCACAGACTGGAGAGAGGCACCTGAGATAACAGAACATGAATTTTTTTGCATGCATACAAAAAGTATGTCGCCATCACTGCCTCTGCCCAAGGTGACATGGTTTAAGGTATTACCACCTTTCAAGGTGGGTGTTAGTTTATAGCTGAGCTACAGTCATCGACTTGTGGAGCACTTTGTCCCACAACAGGACAAGAAAAGCCCTCACCAGCCATGCCATCTCAGACGGTGATACACAGAACTTGACCATCGTTCCTTTCAGCTTTGCCTTGGGAAGGAGCAGGCGTGCGTGCAGGGACGGTGTCCGAGCAGCCGGGCAGCGTGCGGGGAGGCAGCGCGATCGTTTGCGACTGTGTGAGAACGCTCTGTCAGGGGTGTGATGGTAGGACAGCTTCCGAGGCACTCAGGCAGGAACGGTAGGCTTCGTTCATAGCAAGAAGTGTGCATGTATATCTGGAGGTAACAAAAAATTACAGTATAATAAAGAGAGGTGTCAAAGGCATTCTTCCAGCTCACGCTGCTGAAAGGATGAAGCAAGCTAAGTTTTCAAACGGGAAGCGTATGCATGAGTTTCAGAATAGTGATTAAAGGAATTGTGTGGGTTGAAAACACCTTTGAGGACTTCAATAGCTTAAACCTTCCAGTGTCTTCAAAGGTGCTCTCGCATTTACTTGGTTATATTTAGTTTTCTATTTTTTTTTGAAAGGCTGTAAGGCAGCTGAGTGCTGTGTCTCCCTTGGCTTTCCCAGGTGCAGTAAGCGGTACTGCCAACTTACCAGCACAGTCAGTGCTAAGGAAATGGAAGGCTATTACTCTTTTTTTTCCTGTGGTGATTAAATTTAAACAGAAATGTTCATCTTTCTTTCCACTGTAAAGCAAATTTCTCTTTGATTGTAACTAATTTATTTATTTACTTACTTACTTTACACAGATGAGAAATACCTTGCCTGATTTATAATCTACAATTTGGGGCATTATGGGAAATTCTTTTACAAGAGATACAGATAGAGGGGGAGGGAGGGGAAGCACATCAAGTAAATTTAAGACTGGCCTGATAAATCCAGGTCAGGTGGTCACCAAGGGAATAGCTTTGAAACCAAGGAACCAGTTTTGATATGAGCGGATCAAAAGAGTGACAAGTGGTGAACATCATTTACCCAACTGAGTTCAGTTATCTCAGTGCATACAGGGTATGTCACAAATATGATACAAATAATGGATAACAGTAATAATCATAGTTAACAGATGGGAGATCTTGATATGTTTACTAGGGTTATAACGAATGTTTAGAGAGGCAAGAGCTCTGGATCTATATATTCTGCCCAGTCACTTAGTTAGCAGGCCTGCTTCCCTGCATCACATTCTCACACCACTGTTGGCCTGGGAATTGCAGTTCAATATGGTTAAAATTAATGATTCCCTGCATCTCAACCATCTAGCTCAGGGGGACTTGTTCCTTCCAATAATTATCGTCAGGGAGTACGTGAAAGCTCCCTGGAGGGCATGCTAGCGATGGGAGGACCTTCTTGCTAAATTTTGCAGGCAAATCCAGTGCAGGACAAAGGCAGATATCCAGACATGTTCTGGAGAGCAGGTGGTCTCCCAGGCAGCCTGAACAGTGGCTGCTCTGGTGGTACCCCTCTGCCAGGAGGAGAGGCAGAGAAAGCACAGGAATGAAGCGAAAGAGCAAACATTTACAGGGGTGACACTCAAAAGCTGTTTTGGATGTGGCTAGTAGTTATTTATTGCCAGTCTTGCTGCTCACTTATTTTGTGGTAGTGCCTAGAAACCTTCAACAGTGACCTGGGCCCGTGCTGATGGGCACCCGGCAGGGGCTGTGCACAAACCCAGCCCTTGTCCCAGGGACCTCACAGCCTAAACGGGGACAGGGCAAGGTGAGAGGGGGCATGGAGAGGTAAAGAAATGCAGATGGTTTAAGCAAAACAATCAAAGTCATTCTTTGGTGGTGGGCACTTTTTTTCCAAGGCACTCGTGTAACTGGCACTGGCCACGACGGGAGGAGCAATTAGCCATTAGATTGCTTCAGATGCCTTTTTTCTCTCCTGTTTCTCCCCTCAGCTCGCACTTTCGATGTTGTGATCAAATCGAGCGAGTACCTGAGTGACCTTCTGGACCAAGCATCCTTTCATTTCTTTGTGACGGCGCGGATCAACGAAACGGGGAAGATTCTGGCGGCACAGAAGGCGACAGTCCTGGAAATTCCCACCTTGACCATCAAGGTAGCCCAGGGCTGCGGTGGAGGAGAGCAAGCTCCACGCCGCATGTGGGCTCTGCTCTACAAGGCTGATACCTTGAGTTCTGGGATGGGGGGGTATATGTGCGTGTGTGCATGGTAGACCTTCAGTCTAACACAGACCTTAAAGCAGCGGCTGACGGAAGTGTACAAGGGTGTATAGGTATGTTCCATATGGTAATAAGTATCCTACATCAAGGTCTGAGGCTGACAGCATCACTGGGAGTAGAGAGGTGAAATGATCTCGGTGGAGGAAGGAGGGGAAAAGATCCGAGAAAGCTGGAGAAACTCAAAGGGTAGGAGAGATTAGTCAGGTGGCTCAAGTCTTTAACTGCTTCGGAAGTCTATTATGTTTAAAGCAACACGGAACAGAATGCAGGACACTGCTACTGCTGTGAATTTGTCTGGAAAGCTCCTGCGGGTGTCGTGGAAAGTGCCCCCAAACTAGGAGAGGCAGCATCCATTTGGGATGATGCTTTCAGGACTTCAGCGCTTTGCTGCTCTTCTGTGAACAAGCTGTCAGTGGAGTTTCCTGAAGGTTCAAGCATTTCTGCAGGCGGTGGCATGGTACCTATGGAAGTGTAGAAGTGCAATGTATGTGATAGGACAAGGACCCTATGTCATATGGCAAAGGCAGGGCTGAGATTTCGAGTTCTCAGCTCATAACTGGGCATCCAAATAAATTGCCTGGTTTTCAAAAGCGCTGAGTCTTCATCTGCTTTGAATGATGTCATTTGGATCTGCTTTTTTCCTAATACTAAAAAAAACCTCAGAACACTTGTTCAAGAAGCTTTACATAAACATGAATGTAGCTGCCTAAAATTCAGGAGCTTGAAAGAAATCTAAGATTATAGACCTTTAGCTCCCTGTATATTTATTTGAACCAATGTTCATGTTTCCGTACAATAGTATTTGTAGTAAACTGCAGCCTTCTGCAGAAAAAGCTTTTTTAAAAACATAGATCAGAACCACAGTGAAGTTTGCAAAATATTTCGTGGTCTGCAGAAATGTCACTATGATCTGATCAGGTTATTGATATTTCCAAATAAAAGGTTTTTCCTTTACTGAGAATTATAGAGAGGAGGTAAACAAGACAGATAAAAGCTACTTCAAATACCTGTCTTCAGTAACCAAATTTTGAAAGAAAAGAGTTCTTTCAATGCAGTACTTGAACAGAACGTCTTCTCCAGGATCCCAAATTTCAGCTTCACACCAGTTTATCATCCCTGCTGCTATGAAGAAAGGATGTTTGGTATATGAGACAGGTCGTTGTCTGATAACCATGATTCTAGTAAAACTGAGCTTGTCTCTTCTCTGCGTCTTTGTGGTGTGTGAAAATCAGATGAAATTTTAGTAGCTGGACTTTTAAGAGAGTGTGTGTGTATACACCTATGCATTTATATATGAAACTTTGCTTTATTGTTTTTTGAAGAAATTTGAAGAAGCGTATCTCCCTAGGATTCTTGGCAGATTTCTTCACTGAATTTGACTGGCAGACTGGAGTTCTTAATGTTCTTAATGTGAGAGTAAGGGAAAAGAATGAAAAAAATATTTCCCCTCATGTCTTTCTCTGTTGGTCTAAGGAGATTGTCAGAGTTAACAGTGTAGGAAATTACACCTTATTGTAATTTAGCTTGAGTCCAGGTTATGAAAACAGGCTCGGCAAATACAGATCATGGTCTCAGCTGCATGTGTGGGAGTTCAGGATGATTTTGAATCCCTCCATGTAACAGTGATGTTAGATCTTAAATGGGCAATTGAAATAAGGAGGACATAAGACCTCTAACTGGGCTAGGACTTCTGAAAATGTCACTGATGTCTTTTTGCAAATTTAGGTGGCCAAATATTGTTGAGAGCTTAGCTGTGAGTATCTCATTCTTTACTCCAGTCAATAGATCAGTATGTCATGCAGAGTGATCCCTTAGACCAGAGTCCTTCCAGCTTTTTGCAACAGACATACTCCTTAAAAATTTGCAGTAGGGCTGCAGATGCCAGCATAGTACTTCAAATTTGTTGACAGGATACTTGTTTTTCTTAGTTACCTTTCTCAAGGCCCTTTAAAGTAGCCCATGGACCAGCTGGGATCTGCCAGCCACAAGATGAAAACCCGTGCCTGAGCCTGTTGTGTTCTGTGAGAAGTGTTGTGTTTCCAGGGGNAAAAACCCCAGATCCCTATGTATGTAGTCCTTGTTTAAAAGCACGTTCATCTGGAGGTGTTTTCCAGGCAGCTGTACTATGAGCACTGAACTGCAGGGACAGACAGATCCCTTCAGCTGTGTGCTGTAACACACATGGAAGTCAATGGGATCGCTGTTCATTAGTCTTGTGGTTTAATATTTTCCAGTGCAAAATGTATTGCTTTTTTTCAGTGTAAGGATTTTGGAGGACAAGTGGCTCTCAGGTCTGCGCAGAGTGCACGCACGGGGCTAGAAACCCTTCAGAGCAGGAGAAGCGGTTGCAAGGCACGGGGAAGACGGGCACAAGACTTTTGGGGGGTGCAAGCAATGCGACCTGGTGTTTCTAATTTAGAGCAGTAAGACCTGCCCTTCTCTCCTGGAGCTTACGTCCTGAGCAGGCCACGCACTTCGGTGCTGGTGGGGAGCCTGGGGAGCAAGGCAGAACCTGGGAGAGGGATCTCCCCGGCTGGACTCGCCCTCGGGTGGACCCTCGGCTCCAGGACTGTGCGTGCAGATTTCTGTTTTTTTCTGTGGAAATGGGGGCCTGCCATTTGACCTCCCATGTGGCTTCAGGGAAAATTGCAAAGGGTAGAAAATTCTGCAGTGGTACCCATGGGCCCGTCCAACGGTTTTTGTCTGACTAGGCTTTCTCTGCCTCATGTTGTTTTGCTGTGTGCTCCATTCCCCCTCCTCTCCTTCCTTGCAAGTACTGTGTATTTAACCCCACAGATTTCATCGTGGGGCATTTGATTATTATCAGATGGTGGAACATTGTCCTTACCTTGTCTTGCAGACCCAAGGTGAGATGGTAGCTGGTAAAGAAATGTCTGTGACTGTGGAATTCACCAATCCTCTGAAACAAACCCTGGAGAACGTCACGCTCCGCCTGGAGGGACCAGGCGTGCTGAGAACGATGAAAAAGGAGTTCAGGTAGGGAAGAAAACACAATTAGCTGGGAGTTCATCCCCTGCTTGCTCGCAGGAGTGAAGCTCACGAGAGACACTTAACTGAAGCTGTGCTGAGTAATTCAATTCAGACACTCTCCCCTCACTTTGGAATTCAATACACGGGGGAGCTACAGGTCTCAACAGTCAGAAGAAGTCAGGCTGCCCAGAGAGACCGTGCAGACAGAGCGTGAGAGCATTTCATCTGTTCAGCTCCAGTGTCAGAGGAAGGGGCAGTGGCTGTGGGTAGTTGCTAATGCAGTCTGAGTTTACTTTTTCTCTGGATTACGTTATTTTTAGCACTTGACAATAGCACCTACGAGCCGCTATCACGGAAAGAAAGACAGATTTATCCTACACATGAAGTGTTTACTGCCACTCGCTCAGTATGTGCAAATCAAGTCCTGCGCTGTTTTTCAGAAAGGGCTTTTCTCCAGTCCTGTTAATCACGATTACTCGAGAGGTTCAGGTACCTCAGATGATCTCTGCGAGCTTATGTCAAGACGCGAAACGTGAGTGGGATGCAGCGGAGCCCTGTGGGGTGGCTGCAGCGGTGGGTGAGCACGCAGCTCCCCGGGTAGCACCACGGCAGGGGGCTGCCCTGGCGCAGAGGTGTGCTCCCAACACACGCTGCTCCCAAGCCGGAGGAGAAGCAAAGTCCTTCAGCCACCTTCGTCACACTCAGAGCTGCACCTCGCGTGGCGCAGCAGTCCCTGTCTGCTAAGCAAGTTGTTTCCTAAACCCTCTTCCCGTTTCATAGAATCATAGAAAGTTTTGGGTCGGAAGGGACCCCTGGAGGTCATCTAGTCCAACCCTCCAGGGACACTGCTAACGAGATCAGGGTGCTCAGACC